>ERZ650304.513-NODE-513-length-19957-cov-17.246860_pt1 | contig 19957 bp, 16 predicted proteins | sample MGYA00376240_ERZ650304 | MGnify/ENA primary metagenome ERZ650304 (study PRJEB26733, sample SAMN07839271) | wastewater metagenome | biome: small river; feature: stream; material: water | place: USA: North Carolina | collected 2016-03-01 ... | reverse complement strand
TCCAGCTCAACAATCCAATTCGACATCATCAATCTCCCTTCGCCTGGGGGTTGGTCTTCGCGGCTTCGGCCCGGTCAATCCGCTCAATCTCGGCCAGGACCAGGGCGCCAGCCTTGACCAGCTCACGTCGGCGGTCGCCGGTCTTGGCATGCCACCAATCGGGTAGGATAGCTTCGCCCAGCGTGTCTCCATAGTCGTCCGGACAACTCCATTCACGCGATCCCGGGGGCATTGCGTAAAAGCAGGCAAGCGCGGCAATTTCGTCATTGACGTGCTCATCGTCATGCTCCGGCGTCCATCCCTCTGCCTCGACCTGCCGTGCGCGCTCGGCGATGACATCGCTTAGCGCTGCGGTCATAACTCGCAGCGGTTCTTGGACCGTTTTCGGTTCCATCGGGCAACCTTCTTCGGCCCATACACGTGCTCCACTTGTCATCATTCACGCTCCTTCAACCAGTTGGTAGTGACCAGACGCCAGTCTTCAGCTACAACGGTCTTGGCGAACAATAGTCCGTTCTTCCAGCCTTTGTGGTGCGTGAAAGCCAGCCACATAGGGTTGACAACTTCACGGAAATACGTAGATCGGAAATCAGGGAGGTTTTCGTTTGTCTTCAGACCGTGAAGGACGTAGTGCGAGAAAAACCGAATCAGGTCGTAGTCAAAGAGACTAATGTTTTCCCCTTCTCTGAACAGCGGGAGTGGACGAACTTCAGGGCAGCGACCTGAAACAAGGTCGGGTTGCATGTACGGGTCCGCCGGGGTTAAGGGGGTGTCCTTCAATAGCTCCCATTGCGGGTTGTCGGTGTAGACGTGGCAGTTGTCCGTAATCTGGTGGTACGTACCCACTTCGTAACCCATGCAGCCGGCCATGTACTCTTGCAACACGCTGAACTGCGGCATGTTGGCGCCCGCCAAGCCCCAGATAAAGTCGTTGCTGCGGTTATACACACAGATATTCAACTTCTTGTTCCGTACCTTGCAAGTTATCGCAATGTTGCAGGGGCGGTCCTTGCCGGTGTAGACGGTGTCCTCCTCGTTGTTGATCATCAGCACCACGCGGCGGTCGTCAGGGTTGGTGCGAAGTCTTTCAATGGCGACAGTAACTTGGTCGTACTTCATGTTGCGTAAGCGAAAGCCATACGCACCGTGGAAATGCACACCATCGTCCGAATAATCCTTGAAGCGACCAACAATGTCCGACAGGAACTTGACGTCATTACGCCCAGCAAGGATCCACAGAGGTTCGAAAAAGTGTAAGAACGGATTGATGGCGCGTTTCTTGTCAAACAAGACGCGTTCTTGCGGAACTTTGTACTCCACGCTCAAGGGCGTTGGTAGCTCCAGCACGGGGCCGTTGCGACTGTTGTGCCGCACGCCTTGGTGGTTGAGGTACATAATGCCGACCGCAAAAGCGTCGTTCACATTTCTAGCGGTTATTGTCTGCATGGTTGTTCCTGTCGTTAAAATACTTCACCCAGAAGTTCTGGACTCTTTCGTGCACACTGATCGCTTCGGCCGGCGACGAGCACCAGATACCATTGCCGCCGCGAACGGTGAACAGTTCTTTGCCTGTGCATTCACCAAACTTTTTGACAACTACTAGTTTTTCTTGGCTCATGGTCGTGTATTCCTGTATTGGTGGGGCGGTAGCAAGTTTGCATTATACCACCCCACCTGTGCCGAACAACTATGCGGCGCCTGGATATTTGCTGCGCACCTTACCTCCATCGTACTTCAAACGCATGTATTTGTCAAACTCGCAAAGACAATTTTGCACGTTGTGCAATGGCATGTTCATGCTGAGACCAGTGCGAATGATCTCCTGAATGTTCAGCAGCATCTTCAGACCTTCCTCTTGCTTCAGCGGTGCCGTCAGCTTTCGGTCGTACATGCGGTTCAGGCCGCGTATGCTACCCGGCCCCAGCGGTGCCCAAGACCAACAGTCCGGCGCTGTGTTAAGCGGAGCGAACATCTTAAGGTCCGCCACCACTTGCCCAGCCATAAAACTACTGAACCCCTCGAACTGCTGGAGGTACTTCCAGTACTCCTGTACGGACTCACCTTTTTTCGGGTTACGGATAACCTTGAACATTGGGGCAAGGACAATGTCAATGCTGTAATCCACCTTATCCATACTCCTACCACAGGTGGAAACCGTGTAGGCCCCTGTGTAGATCTTAGCACCACGCTTGTCACGAGCGTACTTGATGCGCTCTTTGACGTCCTGCGAGTCGAACGAAGAACCTGACGGAAATCCGATCAATTGCAGGGTGTCCGGCCAGTTGAAGTGGCGCGCCATGCAGGCGGCAAAGGCAAAGTTAGGGCTACCGTCGTTGGGTGCCAACCACTCACGCTGCACCCAACGGGAAACTCGGTCGTCCTCTCGCAACACGTTACAGAACTTGTAGTCCCGCAACACAGGGTCGTTGGTCCACGGTTTGGGTTTGCCGCTCTCTTTCTTGACGCGAACGCACTCGCGTTCTTGGATCCAATGTAGAAGTTCTTTCTTGGCGGTTTCTAGCATGGTACGGTTGTTCCTTTCTTAGCAAGGGTAGCTAAAACGACTCTGGGGCATGACGATGGTCAGCTTTTCTTTGGCGCGTGTCACTGCCACGTAGAACACTCGATGCTCGCTGCACGGGTCTTTGGTCATTTCCTCGTGTGTTTTCTTGGAAATGTCTGTTACCACCACCACGTGTTCGGCTTCACCGCCCTTAACGCCGTGGACTGTATTGACGTGAATCTTCGGTTCGGCGGTCAACTTCTTGCCTTGCCGCAAGAGGCTGATGTAGTACTCACGCTTTTCAGCAGGGATGCCTTCCAAGGCCACATGCCAGATAGGTAGGTCTTGTAGACCGTAGAATACGTTAAGCGTTTCCCAGGAGAACGAATCACTGCTCTCTGTCAACTCGTTAAGCGCGGCCTTGCCGCCGCGTGCCAACACTGCACCAACACGCAAATGCCCGTAGACTAGTTTAGTGTCTTCCAGTGTTAGGGCGTCGCCTTTTCGCAACGCTTCCCAACAAATGATGGCGCGCACATGCGCTTCGTTCACGGAGGTTACGCCGTTGCGCCCCGTGTAGTTCAGGCCTCGGAGCTTCAGTAACTCATACACACGGTTCAGCAGGTAGACGTTGCGCACCAAAATCATTGTAGTTTCTTCTGGGTCGATGCGCACAGCGTCCAACGAGCTAACATAGGACACCGAGCCTTCTTTGTCAGCTGGTTCGAACTCTTTTTCAAACCTGTGCCGCACTCGTTGAATGATACCGCGAGCTTTTTTGTGTACCGCCTTGGGTAGCCGGTAACTACGGGCAAGCACTTGCATGTCGCCTTTCAGCGATAAGAACGAACCAAGGTCGGCGCCGCTCCATTTAAAGATGGATTGATCGTCGTCCCCTGCAATCACAACCCGTTTGGCATTGACAAAGCACCTGCACAGCACGGCCCATTGCAGCTTGGAAAGATCTTGCGCTTCATCGATAAAACCCACGTCTACGTCCAGCGGTTGTCCGCTGTCGACGTAGCGTTGCAACAAGTCGGTAAAGTCGAGCTTGCCGGTCATCTTCTTGTACTCGGCATAAGCCGTGCAGAAGCGCTCTACCTCTGCCCAAGACATGTCAACGTTCATACTACGCCAGGTGTCTTTTACAGACTCTTGGCGAATGCGCGCCATGTTGTCCAAAAACAGTAGTCTACTCCCTTTGTCTTGGTCAGGGAGGACCAGCGCGCCGTCTTCTTGCGAGATAGACGCATTCATCGCGTAACCGAGAATCTCCCCGAGTTCGGAGAAGTTTTCTCTGGTCATCAGGTCGTTCCTGTTAAGGCCGAGTTGCCTGTAGCACATGGAATGCACGGTTTGGAAGTACAGCAATTTATCTCGCGTCAGCTTGAAGCGCTGTTGTACGCGCTGCACGGCTTCCTCGACGGCTTTCTTGGTGAAAGAAACCAAGGCCAACTTTTTCGGGTCGACTGTCTGAAGTTCAACCTCGATCCTTGACAAGATCGAGGTAGTCTTACCGCAGCCGGGCGGCCCCAGAAGTACGGTTTGATTGTCGACGATTTTCATTTCTCTGTATCCTTTCTTCTGTATGTATTGTCGCTGCTAAAATGCTTCACTACCCATGTTGGGTTCCGGCATTTTTGTTTCTTCTTCCTCAGGTTGATCAACGCACCACAACTGGACTGTCATACGGTTTATAGACATCTGTTTGTGATGCGTACCGCTTTCACGTAAGGAGTTCCAAATCTTGCGTGCCTCAACGCGAATACCGTTGTTTTCCAAGAACTTGATCAAGTCGTTACCACGGAAGAATATCTTCCCTGTGGCCGGGTCTTTCCACGGGCGACCCATCAACAACTCTTCTTTGTTCTCTGTGGTCGGCGTGTTCATCAAATACTGAAGGACGTACTGATTGATGCGTGTGTTGAGGCGAGTTTCTTCGGGTGCCTCTAGAATCTCAACTGACTCTAGTTTTTCACGGATCATACGCTCCCAAGGCGCACGCTTCATCAACGGCGGGAGACGGTTGATGGCCATCATGCAAGCGCGGCGGAACTTGGTTTGGTCTATCAGCTCTTCGGTGTCCAGTTGCATGCGGACACCTTCTACGTCAATGATCCAAATGGGTGGTTCTGTCAGAATCTTGCTCAAGGAACCAAGGTTGAGCGTGAATTCTTCTTCAAGCTCACCGATACCATAAGGTCGCTTCTTGCAAAGGTCCTTGTTGCAACGCTCCTGCAACGGTGACTTGTTGCACGGGTAGAAATAGTCTTTCCTGCCAACGCTGCGGATAACTGTGAGGACTTCCTTGCTTTTCAGCGGTGGGTCTATGAACTCTACGTTCATGTCCTCTACTGAGTTTTCCCAGTCGTCTTCGTACTTCTTGCGGCAGTAGACCGCAAAGGCGAACAGAGAATTGTTGCGAGCGCCTTCCGGCACCTTCCCGCTCTTGGTGAGCAGTTGCAGGCACGGCGGGCCGTCGTCAAAATGGCCGTGGGCGTCCACTTCTACGCCCATGAACTGCTCTTCAGTAAGTTTCAGTTGTTCGGCTAACTCCAAGAACTGAATCAGCGACAGTTGCTTACCTTTGAATATGGCGTACCGCTTGGTCTTTTTGTAACCGAAGTACGGCATATTCAGCCAGTTACCGACGTCGTTCTTGGACGCGAGTGAGGACTGTTTGGGGAATATCTCTACCCCGCTGTACCCCAGCGCCAAGGCAAACTCGTACAACTTGCTGCGAACCTTCTTGCAAGAGATCGGAGCTTTGAAGTACGTGGTCAGGTGGGCGCCGCCGCTTTTGGTGCGAATCAAAAGTAGAGGTAGATTCAAGTCGCGAATCTGTTGTTCCAGGGCAATAACGTCCAAGGGGTAGACGTCAATGTCTATGGCTCCCCAGCTACAGGTCGCCTCGTCAGTAACGGGGACAAGCCCCAGCCCCACGCTACCCAACAAGTGCGGAACCCACAACTCAGCCTTGTACGGCTTGAGTTCTGTGGTGGCTCGACCTTGAGTTTTTTCGTTGTTGGTTCCTTCTTTGGTGATCACGTAGCGACCATACGCACGATTCAAACTGGGGTACAGGTCGAAAAGCAGGTTGGCCAGCTTTTGTTCTTCAGTTAACCGAAATTCACCAGAGGACATAGTATCAGGACTCGCGTTGACCGTTGAATTCGCAGGAAGTTACCGGGCAATGTTTCTTGCACAAGCCGGAAGGGTTTTTGGTCCACACGCCTTCCTTGGCTTTTTGTTCCATGCGGTCCACACGCGCACAAAAACGAGTCCAGATTTCAGCTGAGAAGTCACGATACACCCGCCCCTTGGTGACGTGGTTGTGTTTCATCCAAACGTAGTTGGTGTCAACCCGCTGCACGTGCGGGTGGTGCGCCATAACGCAGATGGCGTTAGCCTTCAGTTGGTCGCTGTGTTCGTTGACCTTACCATTCTTCCAGTCGAACAGGTGTGCTACGGGGTCTTCGGGGTCTGCGTACATGACGTCAATGATTCCCCTGTGATACACCTCGGGGGACTCTGCGCGGTCGTAACTACAAGGTGCGCGGTCTTTGGTGACGGCCAGCTTATGCTCAAACTTCAGGTGCCTGTAGTCCAAGTGTCCGAGTGTGCTGTCGACCAACGACTTCAGCTTGGTGTCCTGTAAGTCGGCTACGGACTTCAGGTAGTCTTCAATCGCTTTGTGTTTATCGATGCCTTCCTGGGCTTCTGCGAAAGTCTTTTTGGGAATGACGCGCAACACGCGCTCTTGCAAATAGCGGAACCCGCAAGTCTCAAAAGCGCCTAGACTACTGTGTGACCAAGGAATAACACGGGCTTCTACGGACATGATTATTTGTATCTCCTGTATGGAACAAAGTGGGTTGGCCGGGGCGGGGGCCTAGTTTAACCTGCCGTGCAGCAAGGCACCAGCCAAGGTGCGCTACACGTACAACGGGGGCCGCTGGTGGCCCCCGTTGTATTTAGGTAAGGGGGTAGCCTACCCCTAAACCTTAAAACTGCTCGTTGTTGTCACCGGAAGAGCTTTCGGCGTCAGCTTCAGTCTCTTCTCCGGTGGAAGAACGGACCTTACCAGCGCGAATAGCGTCCCGGAACTCTTGTGCGGCTTGGTAGATGGACTTGTCCGTCAGGATGCTGTCCAGTTTGACGTCGGGAACAAACCAGCTCCCCTTGTCGTTGCTGCGGGCGCTGGTGGTCAGCAGATACTCACGGCTGTGCATGGGCGCGGTAACAAATCCGTTGGGCCCCTTGATCTTGATCCCTTGCATCTTGCTCATCCACTGGCGACTGGTCTTGATACTGGTGGACGACATAGCCAGTAGAGCGGGGGTGATCGAACCATCCTCGCCCAGTACCAGAACGTAGTGGTTGCGCGTGTCGACAAGGTTGTTGCCGTTCGGCAGAACGTCACGATTCTTGTCGTCCTTGTACGTGGTGCTGACAATGGGGTTGGTCGGCAGGTGTTCACCAACAAAACCGCCGCCAGAATCGCGGGGTTTCCATTCCACCATACGCTGCGCGTAGTGGCACGGGACGATGCGCAGACCCTTTTCGCCGTCAAACAGTTCTTGTGTGACGGTGTTGAAGATCATACCTTCTTCGGCACCCTCGATGTACCTGCCGTCGCTCTTCTTGCATTGCGGGCTACCGCTTTGCAGAACTTGCAGGAAGGGGATGGCGTAGGAATCGCTGGTGGCTTCCTCAAAACCACTACCTGCCTCCTCCAGCTGCTGAGCTTCGAAGGCAGCCAGTTCTTGCGCTTGGCGCAGGGCGATTTCGGTGGATTCTTGTTCGGTTTGTTGCGGTTCGTTCTTTGCCACGGTGAAGCTCCTTTAAATGATTGAGTGTACGTTTTTAGAGTAGATACTATCTAACTCAGGGAACATACCTAACCCTTATTCTGGTCGGGAAGGCGGGGATCGAACCCACAAGCCAGTAGCGGCAGATTTTAAGTCTGCTGTGGTTACCTTTTCACCGCTTCCCGCATCACAACAGGTGTTGGTGGTCTGATTTTGCTCTCTTGGGTATGGAGCTACCGCGTGGTTTCCAGCCGTCGAGGACCCCGGCACTTCCACGTTTGACCTTTTCCGTCAGAAGCCGCGCACGTCATTCCTCTGGTGCGCTTGTCGTCAAAGCTACTTCCACCAACAAGAAAAAGAGCGGTCCGCGTCGCATTGTGTGTCCGATCGGGATTCGGAACTACTGCCCACGCGACAATTCAGTTTTTTCACTCCCGCGCTCTTTCTTGTTGGTCCCGAGCACTTACGCGGCTCGGGTTACGGACTATCTCATTGTCGCCTGTCAACGCGTCGAAATTGTGCGGGCCACACGCCGATGAGACACCGGCTGCGAATGAACACCCCATAAAGGGTAACATCTAGTGTGTGGGCTTCTTCCCAAAGCGCCCTTGCCGGTGCTAACACCAACATCGAAGCGGGTCAGCCCTGGCGCTAATCCCAGGTATCCGCGCTTGCGGTCAGCCTTTGTTGCTTAGCTCACCCGCTTCGATGTTGGTCCCGGACACTCACGCGGTCCGAGTTACTTCAAGATTTGATGCTGCCAGTAGGTCTCGAACCCACGACATCCTGATTACAGGTCAGGCGCTCTACCAACTGAGCTATGGCAGCATTTGAGCGGCTAGTCGGATTCGAACCGACAACAATCAGTTTGGAAAACTGATGTTCTGCCAATTGAACTATAGCCGCTTGAAACTCACTTCTTGCTCTTCTTTTCTTTCGGAAGAACAACGGTTGCTTCGTTCACGGTACCCGCACCAAACACTTCGAGCGGGAACTCTACGCCGCGTTCGAACAGATCCTTGACAAAAGACTTGAGCGTCATGGGGTGAACAGACATATCTTGGGTGGGACGCATACCCAGTTGGATCAACTCCTTCATGGCTTGTTGCGCCTGTTCGTCGTCGCCGCGGCCGAACTCACACTTCACCACGTTCTTGATGATACCGTCGTAGTCGTTGTTGCGCAACCAACGGAAGGCTTCGTCGCGCGACTCAAGGGGGATGGAAGCAAAATACTTCTGCTTGATCTCCACCGAAGCACCGTTGTCCAGTTTGAAGCTGGACATATGCAATTCTGCCATGAGCGTGGGAAGCTCGAACTGGGAAACATTCACCAATTCTTTCTTCTTGTCACTGACCTGTTGCTCAAGGGCGGCTAGCTCGGCTTCGAGCTGTTGTTGCTTCTGCGCAAGCGCGGCAACGCGACCAAGTTCGTTGTCGTTGAGTTCCATGAGTTTTCCTTTACTGTATGAAAAGACTACGTTTTACAGAGCTTGACCAGAAGAGTCAACTTGAATGACAATGTAACGACGGGCGATACGGTCCCATTTCAGGAACTTCACGCGCCCTTGGTTCTTCTTAGCGGCAACCATCGCCACGGTGCTCATCAACACGGGATCCCCTACGGGGAGGATATAGTCGTTGTCGTTGAAGGTTTCCAGCTTGTCCAGCAAGCGACGCACCGTGGGTACGGGGGCAAACAAGCTCTGGCTGTGGGGGTTGAGGATTACAAGCTGACCATACTCGCTGGCCGGCGTAAGGTCCATCTTTGCGGCACCCTCTCGGGTGGTGGGTTCGCAACAACAAAAAACCCGTGAGGTTGTATTTTCCATGGTGTGTAGTAAATATGTCTGTAATGGTGGGGCAGTGGTTACATTTTACACCAACGGTTTGCCAGCGCCAGTTAGTTCAAGCATGAATTGGCTGAGATCTTTCTTGACGTGCAGTGCTCTGATAATCTTATCGTCGATCGTGTCTTCCGCCTGGAGGTCAATGTAGAGTACGTTGTTTTTCTGACCGATTCGGTGTGCTCTGTCTTCACTCTGCCAACGGTCTCCAGCGTTGAACGTGTTGGAGTAATAGACAACGGTGGTGGCACACGTTAAGTTCAGGCCGATACCCCCCTTGGCCGCCGTACCGATAAAATAGCGCTTCTTGCCGGCTTTGAACTCTTGCATCGCCAGTTGACACTTTTTGTCAGGTTCTCCGCCGTAGTACAGTGCGGCTTCGTCACCAAACACTTTTTCCAAGAGTCTAATGTCGTCTTGGTAACGACACCAGATAATCACTTGTCCCTGTACGTCCTCCAGCGAATCGATCAGCTGCGCTATACGTGGGTTTTCCTCTGGCGTTTTGAACAGGTGAGTGGAAGGTTCGCCGTGCTCGCCCGGTAAAAATCCGCAAGCCACCTGTTGCAATCGCAAGGCCAAAGTCAGTTTGTGTGCCACGCCCACGGTGTTTCCGTTAAGTTCGTACTTGAACTCCTTAGCCATGCGATCATAAATCGCCCGCTGCTCTTTTGCTAGCTTGAAGTAATGGGTGACGTAGATCTTCTCAGGGAGCTCCAAGCACTCGGCCTTCGTGTACCGGGTACAGAACGGTTCGATAATCCGCTTCAGTTTTTCCAGGTTCTTGTAGCGAACAGTGCCGTCTTCGTTAGTGCGGGCAATCTGCGGAGGGTAACGCAGATTGTTCTTGTGCATAATTTCAATGACCATGCGGTCCGTCGCTGGTAGCATCTCGGCATACTCGGCTTTGAACGCGGGGAATGAGTAACCAAGGGCGCCTTCGTACAAGAAACCAACTTGTGAGAACAAGTCAAACGGTGAGTTGACCACGGCGTCACCAGCAAGAATGCGACGGTACTTGGTCTCTTTGACGAGTTCCATCAGTTTCTTGGTTCGTTTACTGGTGGGGTTTTTGATTCGCGAAGACTCGTCGACCACCAACAAAGAGTCGGTACTTTGCAGCAAGCGCTTCAAAAACTCGGGGAGCTTGGCGTAACTCATCCCTTCGATGTTCGCAAGGAGAATGCGAAGGTGTGCGCCGGGCAACAGTAGGTCTTCGCAGGCGGCCATACTCTTGGTGTTACCTGCTTCCCAAATAGCCGCCTTGTATTCAATGTGGTCAGGGAGACTAAGAGGAATGTCCTCAAGTAGCCATTTGCGATGCACCCCGTTAGGCGCAAGGACCACGAAGCAATTGATCCTTCCCAGCGAATACAAGTAGGCTGCGGTGTCTACCGCCACCTTAGACTTACCTACGCCCATTTCAAACAGGATACCCCAAGCCTCGGCATCTTTTGAAAGTTCGAACGTCTTCAGCTGATGTCCCATAGGTTGGGACTTAAATTGGTATTCCATAATGTTTAGTGACTGTATTGTGTGTTACGGAAAACACATTATACCTCCGCCCCACGCCGGGCGCCATGTACTGTATAAAAATACCCAACACATATGCAAAACAGGTAAAACGTACAGCTATTACGTGTACACAAAAACGCACATACACAGACATAGGTGCATAATTTTGCTAATGTATCTAATATCTGATAGTTGGTTGTTTTTTAAGTGTAATTTAAACAGATGACCTAACCGTTTGCTAAACGTACTAATAAGGAAGTACGCGCGCGCCTGTGTGTTTGTACAGCAGTTTATGTTATGTTGTTAAACTTCCCGTGTATAAGGACTGTAAATATGCCAATAATAACCATGCTGCGGTTACGGGTATTAGGTTGTATTAGCTTGCTATTAGCAGTGCTAACCGTTTGGTTTTATACAGTGTTCTATGCTGATTGGTTATTGCCTTGAGGGTAGGCAATGCTGGGCGAGCGTACTGCACGTGTCGCAGGGGAGGAGGGATAACACGTAATTCGGTCTGCCAACCGAATGCACCCGCCCAGCAACCCCCCACCATACCACAAAGGGGGCGCAGCTGGGCGGGTGTATGTGTTGACTACGGGCCTTCTCTGTGTCCCAAGGGGTAGTCCACGTATTCCTCGGCAAGCGGGGCACCCACACCCCGTATGGCGCCTTGCCCGTATTTTTGCAAGGTGCCAAGAGGACCAGAGAGAACAGGATCCGCGAAGTGCAGTGTTTTCCCTAGAGCGGAACTCGTATACTTGTTCCCTGCTCTTGCACCAATCAGCGCGGCCAGCGGCGCTACACCTAGAACCAACAGCATGCGGTCCGTGGGGGACAACGTGTCACGGTCCAGCGCGTTCAGGGCCATGTAGGTTGTTCCGCCAACGCCCACCATCCCTGTGCCGCCCATCAGGTAGGCGGGTAGGCGTTCACCGGCGCCTTCGCCACCCTTACCGAGATCTCCGCTGCGGGCGCCCATGCGGGCAAGGTCACGTGTGTTTTGAATACGTGTGATCTCCCCTGCGTTGAACGCAGATTCCCCGGCGTTGGTGTGCTTGTTGGTCATCTTCAGCAAAGCGGCACTGTCCAACCCAGGAATATCGGGGTGCGTAGCGTCCCTTGTCATGCGGTCCAACAAGGACGACTTTACCGCTTGCTTACCCCCCGCATCGCTGAGCGACATAATGTCGCTGACCAAGTTGGTTTCGTCTTTTGAGAACAGCTTGGCAGGGATCGTGGCTACGTCTACATCGTCATTGACAATGTCACGAATAAGTCGTGACTTACTGTCAAGGCGCGTAGGGTCACGGTACGGCATCACATTATTGTTGAAATACGTTCTTGCGTCTTTCCACGCCGAGCTCACAGCTGCGTTTTCCGGTGCAGAACCCCAAGCGTCCAAGTCACGTTCAAATGCCCCGTACAGTCGTTTAGCGTTACCAACGTCCTCTCCGGTGACGCCGCTCGGCAGTGTGCCGCGTTGCAGTTGGCGATCTAGTTTGGCTTGCCATGCACCCAGCTGCTTGCGAATGTATTGTGCGTCCTCGAACGACAGTTTTTGGTCGTACTGGAACGGCTTGTTCGTTTTCGGGTCGATGATCATACCCGGTTGCGGCCCAGTGTCACGCTCCAACCCCAGCACCTTGCGAACAAAAGGTTTGTTCTTGAACTCATCAAACAAAGCTGGGTTGGCTTTCAGCACCTCCTGCGCTTGTTGATACGTCCCAGTAGGGGTGATAGGGGAGATGTTGGGGTCGTTGTCTGCGATGTCGCGCACCACTTTGAACAACTTGCTGGCTTCTTTACCGACAGCCGCGTGTTGTCGTTTGACGCCTTCGGATATCTCGGCGCCTTTGGGCGAAGCATCAAAGTCCGTACGCAGTTTATTGACCACGTCCTTTGTGGCGCCTTGCTGTTCTTTAAGGAACAGTACGCGACCGCTCGGCAAGTTTTCCAGAACATTTTCTGTGCGATGCCAACCACTCAGCGGGTCGATGTCGCCGATAGTCACAGGAACTTTGTTGGCTTTCGCCAGTTCGTACAGGCGACAGGCCTCGGGGTCCGCGTAACGCGGTGTAGGCAAGTTGATACCCCGCCGCGCCGCCAAGGCGCGCACTTTGTCGGGGATTAAAGCGGGTGCAGAACTCAGCGCTCTACCGCCCAAGTTAGACGCCGCCGCGCCTACCCCATGCCCGACAATACCGCCAAGCAACCCGGTAGAAAGGTTGGTCAGCTCGTTTTCCCCCGTGGTGGTCGGGTTTAGTGCTGCGCTTAGTGCGCCCACCCCGGCCGCGCCGCGCACGCCACCAGCACCCCCTAGCGGGGCGGTGGCAATAACATCTGGCAAGGTGTAGCCCAGCATACCCGGCACCGTGCCCATAAGCGGCGCGTCGATGGAGCGAGCTTCATCAATCTCCTGTTGCGCCCCAGGAACACGCATAACTTGCTTGGCGCGTCGGCCAACGTCAACAAACCGTTTCCCAGCCCCAGCCAAAAACTGTGACGTCCCAGTGGAAAGAGGGATGTCGGTTTGAAACCCGGCAATGTTCAGTTTGCTACCGTTCCCGAACGGCACTTCCTTCTTTTCTTCGGGAAACACGTCCGTAAGCGCCAGCTGTCTACGGCGCCGCTTGTTGCCCTCAACAGCGCCGGCCAACACAGCACTGCCGGCTGTGTCTACGTCTTCTTCTAGGTCCTTGAGGCTAAGGCTACGACGAGTTGTTGTCACTTACGACCTCCGCGTGCAATATAGTCTTGTTCCATTTGACGCCATTCTTGCACGGCTTCGGCTTCCGTGGCGTCCTTGTACCGACGCTTAAAAGCGTCAATGAACTGGCTGCGAAACACCAGCTTCCCTCCAAGGTACTGGGTCAGCGGGTCTTGGCGCATTTCCTTGTCCCACGCTTCTTGTCCACGAACTGGCACTCCGTTGTTGGCTCCAGCAACATCCCCGAAGAACTTGAGTCGATCTTGACGACGCTTGGCGCGTTCTTGCGCAAGACTCAAGCCGAAATCGAACACCTTGTTGAAGTCCGTGGTCTTCGGAAACTCGTTGGCGATTCGCACTTCGTCGGTCTTCGTTTGCTGACCTTTTTCGGCCTTCAACGAGTTGTTCATGATCTGCGACAAGATGATGTTCGACTGACGATTCTTCACAGCATCCTGAATCAACGGGCTGTTGGCGTCACCGCCCAGCGCACCGATCAAGTTACCGATAGTCTCCTGTGTATTGGCGAACATATTAGTGTTCGGCTTGATGTTGCGCAGCGTGTGGATCTGATCAAGTTCCTTGGAAGCAGCGGAGGCATCTATTTGAATGTCCTCGTACTGCTTGGCGTAGTTCTTGTACATCTCCTCGGCACCCTTTACCGTACCAGCTTCAAGCGGCTTGTTGCGCACTCCCGCCGCCACGGGTAGCTTGGCTCCGGTGGCGGCTTCCAGCGCAGCGGCAGCCTTTGTGCGATCGGGCTCGGGCAACTTGGCCAACGCCGCTGCGGCTTGAGTAGGCGTCATGTTCTTAAGAGCAAGACTCGGCAACCCTTGTTCCTCGCCCTTGAAAAACACCCCCCGCTGCGGGGTGGCCGCCACGGGGCCGGGCGGCGGTGTAACGGCCCCTGCGGCTTGCGTGGCGGCTGCTGGCTGCACGTTTGCGGGTGCGCTGGTAGGTGCGGCACTACCCGGCCCCGGCAAAGCAGCATCACCTCTCGGACCGAGCGGATGTGTCGCGTATTGACTCAGGTAGGTCTCCATGTCCTTACGCGTTTGTTGGTCGACCCAAGCGTACATTGCCTCAGCGGAAGGGAACTTAAAGTCCGTGTTCTTGGCGATTTGCAGATTCTTGTACGCCGAGTCCGCGTAGAGCTTATTGAGCTTTTCCGGGGACAACGGGTTCATCTTGCTACTCTGCACCGCCATGGCTTTGACGCCAGGGAGCAAACGTTCTTCCAGCGTAGTGGCAGCGGAAGCCTTGGCTTGGTTCTCGCGGTCAAGTTGTCGCTGCGCGTCAAAGTACGCGGTGCCGCTGCGCCCCAACACTTGTCCAAGGTTCCCAGGACCTTGAGCTGAACCACGCAGCAAAGCCTCACCAAGTTGCATCATGACGGGAGGAGCTTCTTTTTGTGCGAAGGCCGGGTTGGTCTTCAGCTTGTCGATCATACCGATACGACGATCGTACGCATCCTTTGCCATGCTGGCGTACAGCGCGCTCACGTTAGAAGGTGTGGAGTAGTTGGGGTCAGGGGTGATACCGTTGAGTCCGCGATTGACTTCGCGGGAAACAATGTCTTCCTCAGGCTCTTCACCAAGCCCACCTTCAGCGTACTGAGCAAGCCCCCCTTTTTTGAACGCAGTACTCCAACCCGTGTTAGTGGACGTAGAGCTACCGCCACCAGAAGACGAACTGGACGTAGGTGTGCCGACCTTGAACAAGTTACCCCAGTTGTTCAGCTGTTCCCACGGGTACTGTTGCTGACGTTGGAATTGACCATAGTCGGCGTCAAGCTGCTTTTGTTGCGTGGCTTGTTGCTGACCGCCCAAGGTGTTCAGCGTACCAACGTCCGTGTTGCCGTACTGCTGTACGTTACCCGCAAGCGACGCACTGCCCGCAGCTTGGCTCTGCAGGTTTCCACTGTTCAGTTTCGCCCAGTCCAAATAGGACTGCATGGCGTTGTTGTACCCGGTGTTCAGGGCGGTGGATTGTTGCCCAAGCACTTCGCGCTGATTGCGGGCAGCGGCGTCACTCATCATCATGGCTTGACGAGCGCTGCCCTGCTGCCCCAGAGCACTGAAGTTACCAGTTAGTCCGGGAAGCACTTGGTTTTGAAACTGCTCGTTCCCAAGTCGACCAATCTCCCCCACTACGCCGTTCAGGTAGGGGTTGAGGTATTGTTGGACTTGACTTTGGTCAAACTGCCCGGCCGCACCAAGTTGCGACAGCGCCCCTTGTGCTTGGTTGGTGAGTGGCTGCCAGTTCCCTACGTTACCTTGAGCTTGCCCATAGGCTTGCTGCTGCATAGGGGTAGCCCCGGCAACCAGCGGATTGTTGTAGGCTTGGAACGGAGTTTGCGCCTGCTTCTGCCCTTGCCCCAGCAACGCTTGCATACCCTGATTGTAGAACGGAAGTGTTCCACCAGAGCTGCTTTGCCAGTTGGAGCTTGTGTTTGTACCGCCGTTTTCCTGATAGCTAGCCATGATAGGTCACTTGCCTCCCTTCAGATAAGCGTCGACACGTCGTGCTTTCGGAGGAATTCTTCCTTTCGGAGCCGAACGCTTGTGTTGGCGGATGTTTTCCCGCATCTGATCCAGCTTCTTGGCCCCTGCCAAGGTGTTGCCGTCACCTAGAGCAGCAACAACATCGGCGTCTACCACGTACTCACCGTCGGATAAACGGGCGTTAATCTTGTCTTCTTGCCCGGCAGTGCCTCCGGCCAACAGACCCAGCGCGCCTGTAGGTTGTTGTCCTCCACCGCCCATGGCTTGTCCTCCATTGGCAAAAGCGCGTGCGGGGTCCTGAGCAATGGTGGCCCCCGTGAGCTGAGTGTTGCTCAACGGAGCGGGCACCTCCGGTCTGCTCGTAACACCAAACTGACCCAACGTACTTGTCACCGGAGCTAGCCCGTTTTCAGGTGACCACCCTTGCGCAGACAATTGGTCGGTGTAGGACTTCATGTTACCGCTGAGGTCGACACCTTGACGCTGTTTGATCAAATCAAAAAGTGCGTTGGTCTTACTCAGGTTATCAGCAGCACTGACTCTGGCTGTCTGCTGATTGAGCATGTTGGTGTCACGCGACAGACCAAGTTCAGCTTGACGAAGCGCGTAGTCGCGGACAGCCTTTTCTTTGGCTAGGTCGTTCGCCGTTTTGTAGGCGTCGTAATTCGAGTAGGCACTCAACCCACCAACGCCCAGCGTACCCAATTGGCTGAGCAAGCTAGGCCCCTTACCATCGTTCCCAGAACCGGCGTTCAGTTTATCCCACACGGAACCCAGCATACCAACGCCGCGCTCAAGCCCGCCAGACAGCCCGTCCAACCAAGACCCGTTGGAGTACCACTGGCTGTCGTTCAGAGGCGACAGCTCCCCAGAATCAGAAGCGTAATTAGTCGGCGACAACCCAGCGTCACTGTATCCGGTGTCCCCAGCCCACGCGTCAAAAGACGGTGAGTACCAAGAGCTGTCGTTGAGGGCGGACAGACCACCGAAGTCAAAATCACTCCCAGAATACCCGGAGGGGTCCCAAGTATTGTCGTAAGAATAGTCGCTGGGTCCGTCCCAGGAAAAGAAGTCGTCTGCCATTTCTGTTAGCTCCTGATGTCACCGTGCTCTGTGTGCAGTATAACACGACCCATGAGATAGTCGCCATCAACTGCGTTAGAAACAAACTTCAACGTTATTTGGCGACGTTGTTCGCGTAAATCAATGCGTTCCGTTTCCGGGTAGAAAGTATGAGGCCTGCTTTCAGTTATAGGACCCTGAGCAAACTCCTTACCGCGCACGTACATATTCATTGCTCCGGACAAGACAAAATCAGGTTCTACGCGGATAAGTCGTGTCCAGTAATCGTCGCCCGTGGGTTTCTCGCCCGAAGCGCCACCCGTAGGATACCCAAAGTCGCATGTCTCGAACCATGACGGGACCGAGGAAACCGCGCCGCCCTCTACGGCGTTTTTTCCGAACTCGTCTACATACACGGGGTATGCTCCGCCTTCGTTTGGCGTGGTGCCATACGATACAGGGTATCTGAACACACGGGCACTGTACCCCGCCGAACGAGGGCAAACAGTGTCATACCAACAGTTCTCGCGGATGTTGTAGATCAACGCGTGCGTACATTCTTCCGCATCACCGAACGGGAAATACCACCAGATTTCGCCGTACCGCGTGTTCTTTTTGGCCCAGACCTTCGTTCTTTGTGTGTAGTTCAAGTTGTCGAAGAACCAATTCATATTCTGTTGGTTCGGGACTTCCTTTACTGTGCCGTCGTAGACCAAGAACCTGTCTACGCCAATCCAGTAATAGACTCCGTCGTATTCGATAATGGACTGAGGACTAAGAACTGAGATCTCAGCTGAAACCGTGTCATACTTGAATTCTATACCGCTACGCGAAACTTTGATCAAGCTATCCAGCGACCAAAACAACCCACTGGGGCTTGCCGCGCCTCCCCGCAAAGGTAGCCCCTTGACTATCTTTGTACCACTTACGTTGACTTCGTTGGCCTCACTGGGCATCGAAATCTTCCAGCCGTTCGGGTTGTTTGCAACACTGTTTTTGATTAATCCATTGTTTCCGTACACGAACACATAAGGCTGAAGAACGACTACACCACCAGAAACTTTGATTTCATTGCTGTCTTCGTCCACGATTTTTACAAACGTTCCGGGAGCAGACCCGACGTCAGCCATGTAGACATTCGTGTTAGTCTCGTCTGCGATGTCCATCAGGTTGTGTGCCGGGTGAACAAGGAGTTTCGCAGCGCCAGAACCAGTGGAGTCGTAGATCGCATCAACTGAGAAACTGAAATCGTCGTCTGTCGGATTGTCAGGTAACGTGGAAGCACTGGCAACCGATGTGTTGGCAGTCTGATTAGTGACGCTGATGTACGCCTTGTTGCGAGCGAAACCGTACAAAAAGTTCAGCGTACCTTTCGTATAGACATAGGCACCGCGCACAATGTCCGCGATGTTCTCGGAAACAGCCTTGTACCCACCTATTTTCTTAGGACGCCCGCGTTGAAAACGGCACCACTGCCCGTCTATGAACGAGTTGTTGTCCAGTTGCGTACCGTCGCGAGCAAAACCCGGTTTCGAGTTGATCTGATCAATCGGACGAGGTTGATTGGTCATTAGCTAAGTCCCAAAGTCTTAAGATGCTGCTGAAAGGCTGTCCAGTCTGCCATAGGCGCGCCGCCTTGTCCAGCCATGCTATTTGGCATACGCGACCTTTGAGCAGCTGGCGGGTAGATACGCTGTATTGCTTGACCTGCAAGGCCCGCAAGACCCGGAAGGTTCGCAGCTCCGGACGTACCGGAAGCAGTTTGTCTGGGTCTTGCAACAGGTGGTCTGGTAAGCTGCTTTGGTCCTGCGCCGAACATTCGGCCCAGCTGGCCCCTTGCAGCACCAGAAATCTGACCGGACAGAAATCCAGAAGTCTTAGCGCCAAGCCCTGCGTCAGACAATTGACTGTTTGCGTAGCTCCCCAGTCCGCCCGCCACCCCGCCCATAGTCGCGCCCTCCAATATATTTTGCCCAGACAACCCTGCCTTCATGCCGCCAGTGAGCGCGCCGCTGGCTACCGAGTTTAGCGCCTTGCCCGCCACACCGCCCATACCTTGTGACACATCAAACTGCCCAGACCCTGTGCCAAAACCGGCGCCAATTCCACCTGCCAGTGCTCCGGTTAAGCCGCCCTTCAGCACACTACCGCCTCCAATACCGCTGGTTAGCGCCCCCGTAGCGCCGCCATACAGTGCCCCACTGGCCGCCGCACCAAGGCCGGTAGCTGCACCAAGGGCGGGCAGTGCCCACGGTGCAGCTACCATAGCAGCAATCGCTACAGCCTGTGCTATTTTTGCATTGTCGCTAGAGTCTTCCCATTCCGGTACAGGAACGGCCGAGCCATCAGGAAGCGCTTGCATCTTGTAGCGGGTGAAGCCATCCCCGTAAGACGTATAGCCCAGTTCTCCAGGAAGGGCTTGCCCGGTGGTTCTGTTGTAAAACACCGGTTTACCGTCCACCTGAGTAGAACCGAGGTCTTGGAGGTTGTTGATACCGTACTCACTAAGGCGTTGCGCGATTGTCTCCCGGTTGGCCTCGCTACCTAACGCCTTGTTTCCGTACGTCAGACCATATTTCTCCAATGCTCCGAGTTGTTGATAGGCTTGATTAGCGTCTCGCTTGGCTTGTGCCTGCTGCTGCGCCTGTGTGTATGCGGAGGCGGTTTCACGTTGCTGAGCTTCGATAGCAGCGTAGTCTATCACACGCACGGGTTGACCGTCTTGGTCGATCACCGGCATGCCGTCGTTACCAATTTGATACTCACCAGTAGGCGCCACTGAACCCCCGACAGGACGACCAAGAATATCAAGACCGACGGACTTTCGTAGCTGGTCTTCGCGATATGACAACGGTCCCCAGTCCGACGTCTGTTTTGCAGCCATCCCCAGTGTGGGGTTGAAATCAACGTAAGCCATCTCTGCTCCTCAGAGGAATGTGACTGGTGCCGTGCTGCTGATAACGACAAATCTCTGCTCTAGGGCTTTTACCGTAACACACCCCCACGCCG
>ERZ650304.512-NODE-512-length-20015-cov-5.732565_pt1 | contig 20015 bp, 22 predicted proteins | sample MGYA00376240_ERZ650304 | MGnify/ENA primary metagenome ERZ650304 (study PRJEB26733, sample SAMN07839271) | wastewater metagenome | biome: small river; feature: stream; material: water | place: USA: North Carolina | collected 2016-03-01 ... | reverse complement strand
CCCCGGCGCTGAAACTGCGCCTTGTGCCAAGCCTACAGTTGATGGGCTTGCATCGAGTAACATGGCGTCTGGGCCAAGAGCAGAAAACCCAGTTGTGTCCTTTGGTACGGCGTTCCGCAACAGAGCCGTGCTGCCTCTTGTCTGTCCGGGGATGGCAGAAGCCCCAAACTCCATTGCCTTTTCAATTGGTTTTGTAATGGCATTAACAGGGTCCATGACGGCGCTTGTTTTGCCAAGGACGCTCGCAGTTTTTGCCATTCCAGCCGCTTCGGCGGCTTTGCCCAATTGTCCTATTCCCGGAGCCACCGTCATCAAAGTATCAAGCGGATGCGTTGCTATGGTATTCCAAGCTCTGGTCGGAGTGTTGAAATTGTTGTAAATCTGCTTACCGACATGTGATGCTAGTTCGGCGTTTTTTTTCTCCTTTTCAGTCGGTTCCGGTAGCTTCCAAAATAGACCAGCGTCGGAAAGATAGGAATTTGCATTTCGGGCTGAACCTTGCTGCAAAGCCTCTAAATTTTTCGCCGTTTCAAGAGGGTGTCTAACCATGTTGTAAATGCCGCCAACAACTTCGGCAGCATTTCCAGGCAAGCTAGTTATGGGCGTGTGCCATGGGACAGCAACATCAGACGACGCCTCGGACTGTGACGTTCCCCCGCCGATATGTTTCTGAAACGCCGAAAGAGCCGCGCCCTCGTCCGGCGCGTCTATCTCATAGATTGCACCATCTGGCCCGCGAACCTCAAAAACGCTCATGGCTGCTTCTTTCTGATTTTGATGCCGTTACCAGTGTCAACCCATCCCTGCCCGTCCGGCTGCCCCGGAGCGGGCGGCAAACTAAAATCAGGCAAGACAGGCAAAGGTTGCCAAATATCGTCCATGTTGATTTTGTTGCGGGCTGCAAAACCATCATATTGGCCCTTGAGCGCGTCAACTTCGGCGCGGTAGGCGTCCATTCTAGATTTGGCTTCTGCCATGATCTGCGCGCGGAGTTCTTTAGTCAGGCCGGAAGTCCCGTTAGCAAGAGAAATGTATTGTTGGACTCTATCTGGCAACGCGGCGGTGTCTTTGACCATGACCATTTCGCCCTCACGGACAACGGAATTAGGGTCAAAGAGTTTGCCAAGACCATAAACCAAATTCAGGTCAGATGCGCGTGTGTCGCGGCTGGCCGTGTCCACCATTGACCTATAAATAGGGGCGGCCTGAATGTATGTTTTGATTTGCGGTGTGTCCTGAATTTCCTTTCGGATGCCGGAAATGTCTTTCAAATCTGCGGGCGCGGGAGGCTTTGCCCCGAGGTCTTTGATAGTTTCGCCCGTGTCCATATTGACCAAGACGCTACGCCCGCCAATGTCTTTGATTTCAGTACGGAGCGATTTGGGCGCGGCGGGGCTGGTAAATTCGGCTTCCCCTGTGTTCGGGTTATAGACGGATGCGCCGGGGCCAACAGTCATTGGAGCGCGCGGAACATCAACCGCATGGGTTTCGCCCGTGAGGTTGTTGAACATGGTTCCATCATTCAATTTCGTCCATTCGCCAGTCGCCATCTTCTGTTTGACGATCTGAGCAAGAATGCCCTGCTGTGCTTCTGTCGTGTAGGGGTCAGACATGGCCTTGAGGATTTCGGCCATTGGCAATTGCCCGCCCTGCTGGGCTGCGCCGGGTGAGTAGCCTGCGGGCTGGACTGTCGCTCCGCCTGCCATCTGCTGAACGTCAACCGGGCGCTGTCCCGGAACGTTCGGCATGGTTTCACGCTGCCCGCCCGCCTGTCCGGGAACGAACGGCATATTCTGTGCGCCACCCTGCCCCGCGATCTGCTGGGCATAGTTGATGCGGCTGGACATGTGCGGAACGCCGGGGCGCTCGTAATACTGCGCCACGATCTGTGCAGCCTGTGCCGGGTCGTTGACGCCCTTCAAGCGGGCCAAAACTGCGCCCTCAGGCGTGTTTGTGAGTTCATGCTTGAGGAAGCCGTAATTCGCCTCGTCGGAGGTCGGGTCCAGCTTGTTCTGGGCAACATACTGTTCAAATGCACGGCGGCGCGGGCCTGTCCACTGCCCCCATCCATAACCGCCCTTTGAGCCGGGGACGGTCGGGTTGATTTCCTGCAATGTCTTGAAGTTCCCGCTTTCGTGGGCAAGGTTTCCGGCAAAGCCAGCCGCAGCGGCGGGAGAAAGGCCGAAATCCTTTTGCAGCATCGAGGCAACCTGTGCGCCCTTGCTGCCATCGACGGGACCGAATGATGCAGGCTCAGAGGCCGCAGGCTTGTTCCCGCCATAGAGAGCGCCAACAATGTCGTTGAACTTTGAACTAGCGCCCTCACGGCCCGCCGTTTCAGCCGAATTGGCTTTGCTGCTCTGGTACTTTGAACCAAGCGCGGCGACGACTTGAGCAAGCCCTTGTGTCCAGCTTTGCATGGGGGCCGTGGAAACCGCCTGCGAGGCAAGAGCGTCTGCAATCTTGCGCTTCTGGGCAATCGTTTCGGGAGTTTCGCCTGCCTGCTGATCAAAAATGAAAGACCTCATGCGGCCCTCCTAAACTCGCCGAAAATTTCCATTGCTGCGAGTTCATAGGCTTTCGCAGCATCTTCTTTCCGGTCGAAATTTCCAAGAAATTTTGCTTTGTTGTTTGCGGTAATGGATGCCGTCCACTTTTGCGAACCTTTGTGGAATACAACTCCCTTGAAGCCGCTTGTATTGTTCGCGTATTTTTTCCGATTGAACATGTTGGCCGTGTGAGGGACGGAACGGAGATTTTCCAGCCTGTTATCCAATGGGTTGCCATTGATGTGGTCAATGTCCTGCTCCGGCCATTCGCCATGCACCAAAACCCACGCAACGCGATGTGCTAGGTACAATTTCCCCTTAATCCCAAACGTGATTTTCTTGCCGTCAGAGTATCCGGCGACATCACCAATCCTAACGCGATTTGCTACCCGCTTTTTCCACGTCAGAATTCCAGTTTCAGGGCAGTAATTGAGAATTTCCCGGATATATGCCACGGAAACCAACGCTTCTTTTCTTTTCATTAGGGCGTAAGTATTCCCCATCTCAGGCCCCCATCAATGCGCGTTTGTAGTCCACCATGAGGTATCCGGACGGATGGACTTGCACCGCCTCCGGGTCGCGCTCCACAATGTCTTGAGCCATGAGGCCGATGCGCGGAGTTGGGTCGCCCTTATAGTTGAAGAAGTAGAGCGGTTGTCCGTCGTTCGTCTTGCCAATTTCGCGGATATTCTCTTTCAAGCGGCGGTCACTGAATGCCATGATGGCGTTAGAGCCTGCATTGAACAGTCCGCCCATCATGGCCCCATAGTTCGACATCTTCTGGTTATAGAGGCCCAAACGGTTTTGGTAGTCGTTGTTAATCAGGCCCGCGTAATCCGTCGTGGCGATGTTCTGCTGCGGCGTGTTGACATAGTTCGGCTGCGAAACCTGACTGCCCGAAAGAAGCGCCGTGATTTCGTTAATCGGCTGATTGCGGGTTGCCTGCGCTTGGCTGAACCCCTGGTTCTGGCTGTCCAGCAGGAAGCGGTTGCGCGAGTCGGCCATGCCTGCGGTCTGTGCCCGCATGGCTGCATCCCATCCGGCGCTGCCTTCCGTGAGGCCCTGATTGACAAGCCTAGAGCGCAAAGCCTCCGTATCGGCGGCATTCTTGGAGGAATTCAACTGGTCGTAAAGATTGCCCGCCCACTGTTCATGTTCGCCCGTGTTGTAACTGAATGGCTGCGACATAAGCCCGCCAAGCCGCCCGCTCTGGTCATTCGCCAGCGTGGCGAAATTCAACTGCGCCGCGTCGGTCTGGTCCTTGATGGCCTGCCCTTGCTGCGAGAGCGTCTGTGTCGCCGTGTATTTCGGGATATTGTACGTCTTGCCTGATACCGGGTCAGTCCATGAGGTTGAACCGGACTGTGTATAGGACAGGTTCCCGTCAGGCGTGATCTGGTCAACCTGATTAAGCCCGGCGTTTGCAACAGCCGTGCCGATATTGGTCGCGGTCTGGGCCGAGCCCGTCTTGATTGGATCAGGCGGCTTTGGCGCGGACGGCTTGCCCATGGTCTTTTCCTTTCACAGAGAAGCGCCCGACTTCCCAATCTCGTTTCAACAGCCGATAGGAGGCGGCGTTTCTGTCTCCGAACGCTTCCACGCCGATGCCCTCTAAAGTCATTCCGATGCCTTCCAGAAATCTCCGGGTTCTGGTGTCGTCCTCTGCCGTGATGCTCACAATTCGCTTCACGCCAAGCTGTGAGAACGGATACGCGAGGATTTCCGACATGATGCCGCGCCGCGCCCATCGTGGGTTATCCGCCGCGCATGAAACCTGGATGGCCTGAAACCATGGCTGCCAGTCGTGATAGACCACGCCCGCAATCAGGCGCTTGCCGTCCATGATGCCCAGAGCCGTTGACGGGCCAAATTCAGCGCCGCGCATGACTTCAATCCGTTCCCGGACCCAGCCCCGCACAAACTCTGTGTGACCGTAGAGAATATGGCTCATGCGACAGGCTCTCCCGTCTCATAGATCAGGTCTACCGCAGCTAGTTCAATATCGGGCGGCGTCGTATTTGAGAGAGTCACTTGACACTGAATGGAGATGTTATCGCCCACACCTTCCACGCTGTACCATTCGCGGGAATTGAAGGTTGTGGACTCGCCGCCCCAGATAGACGAACCCCATGTGCCGCTGCCGAATGTGGTCGAACCACTGGGATCAGGGGCAGGACTTGGAGGCGTCGGGAAACTGTCGTTCCCATCAACGCCAATCGAGAACAGGGGCAGGATGGTTTCAAATGCAGAGCGGAATATCCCGCGCATGAGATGGGCCACTTTCTGCATTGCCGCAGCGCCCAAATCTTCAAACAGCCCACCCATGCGGCAAACGTAGGCCGTCCCGTTATCGGAGCCCCCGCTTTCAGCCTCATAGACATAAGGCCCACTGGACCCGAAATAGAAGGCATTGCCAAGCGCCGCAGCGCCACGACAGTCATAACCGCCCGTGTAAACCGTCCATGCGCCCGTCCTGGTATTGGCGACAAGGGCTTGAGCATCCGCCCCGCTATAGGTCGGGGTGCAGACAAGCAGCAGTTGCTTTTGAGGCCATGTCGCGCACTGCCACGCCACGGCGGCGCGGGCTTCGGTTTGTTCAAGCCAGAGTTCTTCGATGGCGTAGGATGCCGCTTTGCTCTTGAGCGCGGCTTGGTCGAGATTGACGGCGGCGGACATGGGCACAAGTCCCTCGTCCGTCGCTATGATGAGGTCACCGCCTGCCCGGAACCATGCGTTCTTACCCATGGGTCGGCCAATCTTATAGACGCCCTGCAAGGCCCACGATGCGGGGTCTGAGCCGATATACGCCGCAACCTCACCATTGCTGGACACGAACACGCAAACGTCGTCCAGACCCTCGCCAGAGTCAACGGACCACGTAGCACCGAACAAGAGGGTGCCGCCCAACTTGAACACGCCGCCGAGCGGGAATTTCGTGGCAGAGCCGCCGATGGAAGCCGCTGACAGATAGACCGCGTTCTGAGAGTCCTTGATGACGCCGAAAATACGGTTTTGATAACTCCATGCCTGTGACCAGTTCTCAGAGGTCAGGCCGGAACCCGTGATGGCCGGATTATTTTCGTCCCATGATGTTCCGTCGAAAATCTTGTGCGGGTTTGTGCCGTTAACACAGAACAGAAACTCGCCGCCCGAAGTCGCAAACTGAATGTAAGAGAAAAGCCCGCTTGTAACCGTGCCGATGCCGCTTTCTGCGGTCAAAGCGACTTCCGGGTCTGCAACCGTCGTAATGTCATAGATGCCGTCATCATTCGCGGCGAACAGCGCAGACACGCCAGAGCCCTGATAGGGCATGATGGCATTCGTTGCCGTGTCACCGTCCAGCGTGGCATGGAGGCGCGTTCCACGGCGGGATTTAAGCCCCGTGGTCGTCGGAAACCAGTTCTCAAGGACATAGGCCCCTGCGGGCTTCGTCATTGCGAGGTTTTCATTGCGAATAAGGCCCCTCACTGGGGCCGGGAACCGCTTTGTGCGGCTCTTGCCTTGCGCCTTTGCCGCTACGTCAGGGGTGAAAAACAAACCCATTCACGGCCTCACGATGACGGAATGAAATCAGGGACAGGAACTTGCCACGGGCGGCGCTCGTCAGGCTTGCGGCCTGTGAATTCAACACGGCGCGTCGGGCCATCGTCGCCCACAGCACGGGCAAATTCGCTTTCAAACTCCGCCTTGCGGTCGGCAAATGTCATGCCCTTGTGACGCCGCCAGCGCCACACAAGGTTAAGCTGAATGAGATGGCCGGGGATCAGACTAACGTCGCCAATCCCGTCCCATGTGTTTGCGCGGGCGTCGTCAACGTCCACAAGCCAAGTGTCCTGAACATAGGCCATCTTCACTTCTGCGTCGGCTGGCAACGTGTCCAGAAATTCAATCGTGGAACCTTGCAGACGGAAATACCGCTGTACGCCCGTCCAGTTCCATTCCTGGGTCTCTGTCCAGTCGCCCCGCACCGGAATGGGCAATACACGGCGGCGCATGGGAGAAGTCTCATAAACCGCATTTTCAACTTCACACAGGCGCAGGAAGTCGGAAGGCAAGTCAAACGAACTGCCCGCGCCCGTGAATGTCGTGTCCGTCGAGATTGCGGCCCAGTCGTGCCGCTGCAACAGTTCGCGCACCGATGACTTGAGGAAGTTGCGGAACTGGACAAACGTGGTCCCGGTATCGGACAGCCAGCTTGACGGCGGGGTGATTGAACACTCCCGCGCCGTGTCGTCCATGATGTCCTTAACCAGCCACGTTGTCGGCATTATGCGGCCTCGCTCTCGTCAACTTCCTTGCGCGGGCGTCCGGGGCCACGCTTTGCGGGCGCGTCCTTTCCATCGACGGCGGCAAGCCTTGCGGCCATTTCCTCCATCATCGCCTGCATGTTCTTGATGGTTTCATCGCGCTCTACAACCTGTGCAGCAGCAGCGGCGGCGCTCTTGCTCTCAAGGAACTTGCCCGCCATTTCGCGCAACATCTTCATGTTGGGCAGGCGGATTTTGTTCAGCAGCGTTTCGCTTGTATCGCGCAAGGCTTCAATTGTCTTGATGCCGTGAGAGCGCAGAACGTCGGCCTGTTCCGGAGTGATGCCAGCCCAAACCGCAAGCGGAGTTCCGTCAACCGGGATTTCAATACCCTTCTTCCACGCGGCGTAGGCAGGCTCAATCATGCGCCACTTCAAATGCATCATGTTCAGCTTCGTGCCGTCGTCGTCGTTCCGCATGGCTTCGGGCGGGATCAGTTCCTTGACACGGACCTTTGTGGCCGTGCCAGTCGGGTCATGCGCCGGGGAATACTCCACCCACTCCACGGGTTCCTGCTCGCCGCTCTTGGCGTTCAGTCGGTATGTGGTGGAAAACCCGCGCACGATAAGATTTTTCAATTCGCTCATGGTTCACTTCTCTCCGATGAAAGGGAGGGCGGGACCGAAGCCCCGCCCCTTGGATTAGTCGTTGGTCGTGATGTCGTCAGTGTAGGGGTACTGAATTTCAAACTCAGCAAGGCCCGTCGATGGGGTGTCAACAGCGGAGGCACCCTTGGCAAGGTGAACCATGTCGCCGTCAACCACAGCATCATCAACGCTGCCAGCCGTGGAGGTTCCCCACACAAGCGCGTTGTCAAGGTATCCCGTAAGGGCCTTGCCGACAGCCTTGCCTGCGATCTGATACCAGCCGTACTGCGAAGCCACGTTGATGGACATAGAAACGCCGACGGGGCCGATGGCATTCGCAGCCAGAAGCGTGGTCGAGTTGTCGTCCTGGTTGATTGTCACCCACGAACCGACGACGGTCGAGGATGCACCAGACAGATAGATGAATTCGCCAACGCCATAGATCGGGTCGGATGCGCGGACGCGCATACCAAGCGGGTGGCGCTGCGTGGTCGAGGTGTCAGCGATGGGCTGCCAACCGACCATGTTCTCAACAATGGTATAAGCCATTTTACTTTTTCCTTTCGGTGTTGGCGGTTACGCGGCGTCGAACAGAACGCCCTGACGGGAGCGGTTCGAGCAGGCCCAGTTGCCCATCCAGTAGATCGGGATGACAACGGCGTCCTGGTTCGTCGGCACCTTTTCCTTGTCCACCGTCCAGTTGGCCTCGCTATGCTGCACGAGGTACAGGTACTTTGTGTTGAGGAAGTAGGCTTTTTCCGCCGTGGTGGAGAAGTTCGTGTTGTCATCAAAGATGACATTCGCGGACTTGTACTTGAGCGTCTGGAAGCCGCTCTCTGCGAGTTCGGCGTCCATGTAACGCTGCAACTGCTGCTCGCCCAGTTCATAGAGCGCATAGAAGTCATGGCTCATGACGATGGTATCGGGCTTGTCGGCACCGACGTTGAGAGAAAGCCACAGGTTGTTCATGTCGGCCTTCATGGAGATGGCGTTCGCGGCGGATGGCGAGGCAGCGAGGTTCGTGCCCGTCATTTCCTTGAACTTGTTCTTCCAGAAGGTGTAGGTGCCGGAGACGATGCCGCCCACGGTGCCCGTGCCGTCCGTCTGGATAAGGTTTGCCAGACCGTTGACCTGTTCCGTCAGCGAACCGTCGGAATAGGTATCAATCGAGAACTGGTTTGCCGCCGTGTGAAGGGCATTGGCCTTGCGGGTTTTCACAAGGTCAATCATCCGCTCCTTCGACATGTTCATGCGAAGTTCACGGCCCGATGCGGTCACATGGAGCGCAACCTGACGGAATTCGAACTTGGCAGCCGACAGAACGTCAGAGGCCGAAGTGTTGAGGCCGTCGTAGCCAGAATAACGCTGATAGGTGCCGTTTTCCGAATGCTCGAGAGGAATGGCGATTTCGTAACCGCCAGAGACGGTCTTGATCTTGCCCTTCTTCTTGACCATGTACATGAGGCCATTGTTCTTGGAGACGTTATCGGCAACATCGTTGGTCCAGTTGCGATCCGTCGAGGTCACCATTTCGGTGAATACGGTTGATGGAGACGCCATGTCTCAATCCTTTCTAAGCTGCTGACGTTGTGCGGTCCCAGATTTCGCTAAGACGTTCGTCCTCGCTTCTCTGTCTGGTTTTTCCGCTGCTCGTCGTTTTGACGTTGAGTTGGTTTGCGGCCTTCGCGGCTGCGGCCCGTTTTTCGTCGGCAACCTTTGCAGCGGCGGCGGGCGCGGCTGCGGTCACTTTCGCACGGGTGGCAGGATTGGCATGGACGGCCATGTCATAGGCTTCCTCGAGCACGGCCATTGGCGATGCGTCGGGGTTCCTACGTCTCACAATCTCGATAAAATCCCCAAGCTGGGCCTCGACGTCGTTCCAGTGCGGCTTTTCAGCGGCAAAGCGTTCGACGGCTTCACTTGTTCGGGTTTTTTCCAAGACTGCGGAAACTTTTTGCTCGATTTTCTCAGGGGAAATCTGAGCCATAAACCGCTGCTCAACCTGTTTCAGGACGGCGGCGGGGTCGAATTGCGGCGAGGGCGCAGGCTGTCCGCCCTGCTGGCCTGCTTGCGTGAAGTGCTGCACAAGCTGCGGAATGACACCTTGATTTTCTGCGATTTTCAGAAGCGCGGCAACTGGGTTCTGGTCAATGGCCTTCTGCCAGTCGTACAGATAATTAAACACCTGTGCGGGCGTCTTGGCATCCGGCCCCGTGAAATGGTCCGGATATTTGGCCTTCATGTCGGCCAGGATTGGGTCAAACTCACGATAAACCGAAAGCGCGCGCCCTTGGTCGCTCATTTTAGCGTGAAGGCCCTGCAAGACCTCCTGCACGGGTCCACGGGCTGTCTCTGGAATGGCGTTGAATGCGTCGGCCTTGTCCTTCGGCCAGTTAGGCGGAAGCGCCACGGGCTGCACTTGTCGCTCGGAGAAAGACGACTCATTCCCGGACGCTTCCGCCTCGGGCTGATCGGGGTCAGCCGCAACCGCCGGGACTGCTCCGGCGGGTTCCTTGGGCTTGAAGCGGCCACCTTCATCACGGGAAGGGGCGGCGTCTTTCGCCGTCAACTTGTCGAAAATATCCGCCATCGCTTGGTCCTCTGAGACAGAGGCCGGGGCGTCGGACACAACGGGGGTTGCTTCCGGGGCAGAAATAATTTCGTCGTTCATCTTGCTCTCTCCGATAATTGCAGTTTGTGTTTCTTGGCAAAGCGCGGGTTTCTGAATACGTCGCGTTTGCCTTTGGTCAAGGACAGTGCAGTGTCCCCAGCCTCAACACAGTTGTTGCGTTTCAAATCTTCGCGGCGCTCTGAACGGGAAGTAATCATTCGCCCATCTATCGGGCTGCGGTATTCGGGAATGTCACCGACCACCATTGGAGTGCAGAGCGCCTTGCGCGGCAAAGCGATGGCTGCACCTGTCTTTTTTTCGACAAGTTCACCATTGCGTAAAACGTAGGTTTGCCGGGCCATGGCCCCTTTTCGGGGCGGGCGTCAATTCAGGGGAGAGTCACTTGATTAGGCCGCAAGCAGCAGCAAATCGTTCTCTGCCTCGTCGGCTGATATTGCCTCAAGCGCGGCAACGGCAAGGCCCTGCAATTCTGCTGATTGCGCTTCCGCCATGATCTGCGCCCGCACGGCTTCAAGTGCTGCGGCGATCTGGTCCTGCATAAGCGCCGGGGCCTGCAATTCGGCCAGAAATGCGGCGAGGTCGGCTTCGGTCAGTTCCGGGATGGGTTCCGGCTCTGGTTCCGTCCGTTTCTTGCGCTCGTCAATGATTATGGGCTTGCGATACCCACCACCTGGCTGTGGCGTCGTCGTGGCGGATGCGGGCGTGTAGGTGAGCCCCACAGTGCCGCCCGTGAGCGTGATTGCCGCCGTGCCTACAGACAGGGTGTAGGCCGCTGCGGCTGCGGAATAGGTCAGCGTGACGCTGGAACCAGTCAGGGTAACGGCAGAGGTATTGACGGCAATCTTGCGCGCCGTCTTTAACGAAACTGGGGAACCCGTCAGCGTTACGGCTGCGGTATTCACAGCCAGTTTGCGGGCTGCCTTGAGGGCAACACTAGAGCCCGTCAGCGTCACCGCAGCCGTGCTGACAGCTATCTTGTGCGCCACCTTGAGGGAGACGCTAGACCCTGTGCAAGTGATTGCAGCCGTCGAGACGGACAGCCGCAGCGCACGTTTCAGGGCAACGCTAGACCCTGTTAGGGTTACAGCCGCCGTGCTGACTGATAGGGTATATGCACCAGCCGCCGCGCCCGTTGAAACGTCTGAAATCGGGTTGACTGAAAGCGGGAGAAAGCCAAGCATCAGAAGGCCCCCACGATAATCAGGCTGTCACCGCCATTCCCGCCATTGCCAGCCACAGCGCCCGCCGTGTCACACGAACCGCCGCCGCCACCGCCGCAGCCATAGCCACCATTGCCACCCGCGCCGCCTGTCGTGGCACCTACACCGCCGCCACCGCCCGCGCCGCCGCTAAAGAACAGAGCCGGGAAACCGCTTTGCGGTATCATGGTTATAATTTTGCCAGTTCCTAACCCTTGGCCCCCAGGATTACCGGGAGTTCCAGAAGTGCCCCCCGAAATCGTTGGCATAATCCCGGAACCCGTGATTGCGCCGCCTGTGCCCGAGCCATTTGCACCGCCTCCTCCACCTGAAAGGGGAATGCCTGCACCGCCCCATGTGACGGCAACGCCTGAACCGTTCGCGGCTGCTGCGCCTGTTGCGCCAATCTGGCCCGCAACTGATACCCAAATTCCACGAGCGCCATATGGCCCAGTTGTGCCGATTGCACCCGCCGCGCCCGCCGTCGTGGCCTGTGCGCCGCCGCCGCCGCCCGCTTGCGTGATAAGCAAGTTTGCCGTGGTCGTGTTCGGCTGAACTGAAATATAGCTTTGCGTTCCCGCCGTACCTGCGCCCGCAGCCGTTGCGCCTAGTCCACCGCTTCCGGGCCTAAGCCAAATCGTGTCTGGAATGAGCGCAGCAGGGATCAGAAGCCGTGAAATACCGCCACACCCGCCACCACCGCCCGCCACGGTTGCCGAACCGGAACCCGGTCGTCCGCCTCCGCCACCCGCAGCAATCATGAGGAAATAGACCCACTGACAGCCGCTAGGTTTCTGCCAAGAAAGCCAGCTATTCGTTGTCGTCGTGTTCTGGGGCGGGACAAATACCGTCCATGTGGTGCTGCCCCATCGTGACATGGCCTCGCGTGGGAGCATTAGAAACCCCCGATGATTATGAGGCCGTCGCCACCGTTTCCGCCGTTGCCAGCCGTTCCGCCTGCACCGGATGAGTTGCCACCGCCGCCGCCACCAGAGCCATATCCACCCGGCCCGCCTGCGCCTGCTGCGCCCGTGGTATGTCCGCCGCCACCCGTCCCGCCGCTTGTGAAGATCGACGGAAACCCGGTCGAGGGGTTCATGATGATGCGGCCATTACAGCCAAAGCCGGGGTTTCCAGCGCCACCTGTCGTGCCAGTTCCGCCTGTGATTGTGGGCATGAGCCCCGCGCCTGTGATGCTACCGCCCGCAGCCGTGCCGTTGCCGCCGCCTGAGCCACCAGAGACAGGAATGCCAGAGCCGCCGAACGTGACAGCCGTTACCGCGCCGTTCGCAGCAGCAGAGCCAGCAGTGCCAGCCTGTCCTGCCACTGAGACCCAAAGGCCCAGACCTTGGAAAGGCGCGGCTGTAGCTGTTCCGATTGCGCCCGCTGCGCCTGCGGTTGACGTTGCGGCACCGCCGCCACCGCCTCCACCCGCCTGAGTAAGGATAAGGTTTGCGGTCGTGGTATTGGCTTGGACAGAAACATAGGAGGCCGTTCCAGCCGTGCCAGCGGCGCTTGTCGTTGCGCCTGCACCACCGGATCCGGGCCTGAGCCATATAGTGTCAGGGAGACAGGCAGCAGGAATAAGAAGGCGAGAAAACCCGCCTGAGCCACCACCACCGGAGGCAACAGTTGCAGCGCCGCCCGCACCCTTACCGCCACCGCCCCCGGCTGCGAGAAGGAATATATAAATCCATTGGCACCCTGGCGGCTTCTGCCATGATACCCAGCTATTCGTTGTCGTGGTGCTTTGGGATGCATAGAAAACGTCCCAGTTTGTGTTACCCCACCGGGACATTGCCTCACGGGGAAACATCAGGCTCGCTCCACCATGCGGGCGGGGTTTCGCTCACTTCCACGAATGAATAGTCAAACCCGCCTGTGAGGTCGTTGCCATCCTTGTCAGTGAGGCGCACGGTTTCAAGCGCGTCCGTCAGGATTTGCCAGCCGTCAAGCCCGCCGTCCCAAGTGATGCGCCAAAAGACCATTAGTATTTGCCCGCGATGATGAGGGGGTTAAATCCGGTCGTGCCTGCGCCCGTCGAGGTGCCGAACGTCATCAACAGCTTCGTTGATGGGGGAAGGCCGAACAGTACCGGAATTTCGTACTGCGGAGCCGCAACCGTGTTGGATGCCGTGAAAGCCGCGATTGTGGCCTCAGCAATCATTGTCGTGTTTGCCGCCGTGTTGGTCGTGCCAGCCGAAAAAGCGCCCGTGTCTGAGCAATACCAAAGGCGCGCAACCGTCGCGGCAATGGTGGAAATCGGCTTGAGAACCACCTTGTAAACGAAAGACCCTTCTGTTGAGTCAGCCGTGAAAATGCGGGTTGTATTCGCGCCAGTGCCATCCGTTGCCGTGTTGGCGCTTGTGCCGATAACCGCGCCTGCAAGCTGAATGTCCCACGTTCTCGAATAAATCGGGTCTGTGTTTGCTGTTGCCGTGCTCATGCGTCACCTCAAAACGTGTAAGCCCCAAGCCGCGCCTGTTCGACGCGACCACGGGGTATCATCTGACTTGCGAAATATGCGGGCCACGTTGCGAATACGTCCTTCGTGCCTGCGCTGAAATTGACGGCTGAGCCTGAGTTGCTCGAGCCTAGAACTTTGTCGCGTGTGAGCGTGGTGGCACCTGACAATGTGCCATATCCAACTTCCCACTCAGAACCGCCCACGATGGCGTATGGGATGCGCGCCGTGCCCGTGCTGTAGGCCGCAGAGAACGCCTGATAACCAGAGGCGGGAGAACCAGCCAGCGTGATGCTGCCCGTTCCCGTCGTGGTCGTCGTGTCCTTTACGCGGTCCTTGAATGTCGGCATTTATGCAATCGTGAAAATGGATGTTGTGAAGTCGAGTGTGAGGCTCTCCGTGTCTGCCAGCGTGATGCTTGAGCCGTAGTCCACGTAACCGATGAGATTGTCTGACGCGGCGGTGTTGTTGTAGAGAACCGCATAGCGGAACGGGCCGATTGAACCGCCCGAAGCCGTGATAACAAGATCGGTCGCAATGAATGTGCCCGTGCCCGCGCTTTCCGTGTAGGACTCGCCCGACAGGGCAACACCACCACCCGCACCGCCCGTATAACCGCCGCTTGTGCTGATCTGCGTGATATCGGCGAGAACCGTATGCGTCGAGACGTTCGGGGCGGAGTTCGTCAGGGCAATCTTGAGGTCAGCCGTGGAAAGGTCATGTACGCCCTTGCCAAGCTGTTCCTTGAAATCCTGGTAGAATGTGAATGTGCTGGATGGCATTTCAGTTCACCATTGCGGGTTGATTGATGACGGGCATGGAGATGGCGCGCTTCTGCCCATCCGGCCCGGTCTGGATTTGTGAAACGCGGGGCGCTGTAACGGCCTGCATGATGGCTTGAAGGGCCTGCATGACCGCTGCGCCGTACATATCTGCCTTGTCCACGTAACCGCCGCCCATTGCCGGGTCGCCTTCTGCGGCACCCTTCTTGGACATTTCGAAGGCGTGGGCCTTGGCCTTCAAAGTCTGGTCGAGTTCGAATGCCTCTTGCTTGTGACGCTGCGACTGCTGATGCGCGTCCTCTTTCTGCTGTGTCTCGGCGGCTGCGGCCTTTTCAGCTTCCGCCTGCGGGTTGGGCTGTTGCGCGCCCTGCTGCCCCGCCTGCTCGATCTGCTGGCCGATTTGCGCGATTGCGTCCTCTGCGCTCTTGCCCAGCTTGAACGAACGGGCAAAGGCTGAGTAAATCTCAAGGGCCAACGGAGCCGGAACAACGCCCTGCTGCACAAGTGGGCCGACGGTCTGCATGTATTGCGCGGTGCCCTGAAGGAACTGGGCCATCTCGCCGCGCGTCTTGGTCATGTCAGACTTAACGGTTGACTCGCTCTCCACGTTGACGCGGTAGAACTGTGTCACACGGTCGGACAGAATGGCGTCCATCTGCGGGGTGATTTCAACGCCCGTCATTGCCATCAGGTTTTGCCGGGTGAACTTCGCGGAAATCAGTTCCGCCGCCATCACGAACAGGTCACGAACGCAGCGCTCCAAGAGCCGCTGCATCTTCTGAATGCGGAGGCTGCCCCACTGGGTTTTAATCTCCTGCGCCCTTGCGGTTTCGGCTGCATTCGATGCGCCGCGCACAATGTCAGAAATACCCGTGACTTCGTAAATCTGCGCCTTGATGGCTTCACGGTGCTGGGCAAGCGCTGCCAGTGCGGCAATGGCCTTTTCGATGGGCCACCACGTAATAGCCTTCTCTAGACCGCCCTGCTGGGCCATGGCCTCAACGCCACGAATTTCGCCGATTTCGTTGTCGTCAAGGTTGGCAATCTTGGAAATCTCTTTAAGCGTCTCGCCCGCCGCAGCGCCGCCACGGACGACAACGCCCTTCACAATCTTGCGAATGCGCTTTGTGACTTGCTCAAGTTCTGCGGCCAATTCCTCATAGACGGCATAAGGCGTCACCGGAACCATGGAGCCGACAACCTTGATAGGCTGCACAGGCTCAGGGCATGGGAAAAATCCGCTTAGGCCAAGCATGTCCGGAAGCTGCTTGTAAACCGTGCCATTCGTGGAATGGATGAAATACACGGTGCGGTCTGACTTGTTCCAGACTTCCCATACCTCAACGTCACCGGACTGCTTTTCACTGCCCGTCGTGATTTCAAGTTTGTTCTGGGCCTGTACCGTGTCGTCGCTTTCCCATTCCTCCATGGTTTCCTCGGCAATCGAATGCCGGAAGGAAACCCAAGGAACGTCAGCCCAGCGCTTCGCCGGACCCATGCGGAAGTCTTTCCACGCCACGGCCTCAAACAGAAGTTTCTGCGGGCCTGGAGGCGGTTCTACGGGTTCGGTCGTCGGGTTCTCGCCTTCGCCGCTCTCGTCCTCGTCGTCGGCCTCTGCTGTGTCCTCTACAGCGTCGGCAATGGGGTCGGAATGTTCGCCGCCCATGGCGTCGTCAGTCTGGAGCCGGATGCGAACCACGCCACGGCCCGCAAGGAATGCGGATTGGCTCACGCCTTCCATTTCAGCGTCAAGCGCACCGTCGTCAATCTGGACGGTGATTGCACGCTCTAGAACGTCGGCAACGGCCTTCGCAACCGGGTCTTTGTCATTGAAACGGCGGCGGATGTCTGGGGCTGGCGTCGAATTGTACGTTGCCGGAACGATGGTTTCGACGTTCGAGTGGAGAATGTTGAAGTATTGTTTCGCGTGTCCGTCGTCCGTCTTGACGGAATAAATGGCCTCTGCGCTCTCGGCGCTTGTGTTGAACTTTTCCTCGCGCTTTTCGGCGGCGCGTATACGCTCAAGCCATTTCGAGCCAAGTTTTTTCAGGCTCTCTGCTGATTGCGCGGGGAGATTGGCGGCCATGACCCGCTTTTGCGGGCTGGACCGTCAACTAGGGAGAGTCACTTGATGGGGCGCTGTCCATCCGTGAAAAGCCAAACTCCAACTTTTGCCATCCGTCTTTTCACGACCAATTGTGGTTGATTTTATTTTTTCTCGTTAACACCCCGTCTGGTAGGTGGGGGGGAGGGTGTCCACACCCCGCCGACAGGGTGATTATTGACTTTGCGAACGGGCGCGATATTTTCACGGCGTTCATTTGTTACTTTCGAATTGCCTAAACACAAACATTTAAGCCGGGGCGTTCCTGCGTCCCGGCTTATTCATTGCGTGAGATTGCGTGTAATTGCGCTTGACTAATCGTCTGCGGCTCTTTTGCGGCGGATCATCGCCTCCACAGCCTCTTTCGGGGACATATTCCCCTGAATGACGCCACGCGGGCCTAGCACATAGGTCAGGTCTTTGGGCTTTTCCGGCTTGGGCTGTTCCTTGGGGGCAACGCGCCATGACAGCGCAAGGTAACGAAATCCGTCAGCAACGTGGTCTGCCCAGTCCTTGATGGGGTTATCCTTGAAGCGGCCCATTTCGCTATCCCATTCCCGGCGATAGTGGCGCAGGCCGTCAATTCCCTTCTCGCACTTGGTCTTGTGGAATATGGCCCTTGCAATCGTTTCTCTGGCCGCTGCACGGCCATCTTGCACCGATACGCTGGCAACACGCACAGGACGGCGTTTAAGCCTCTGAAGCGTCTCAAATCGCGTTCTAGTCGTGCCCCATTCTTGGGTCATTACGTCGTGCGGCACAAAGTCCACGCCGTTATAGCCCCGCGCATTGAGCCATTCCACCCAGTCGGAGAGTTCGTCAGTCTCGGGAATGAGAATGTCCACCACATGGGGAACGTCGTTCTTAACCTGAAAGCACCAGATCGGGTTGCGTTCGCCCTTGCCCAAGTCCCAAGCCGTGTGAACGGGCAATTCTGGGTCGAGGTCGAAATCCCTCACGCGGCCATCCTTTTCAGCCTGGACGATGAGGCGGGCGTAATACGCGCCTTCTGTGATGGTTTCATAGCCTCCGCCCCACACATGCGCCGCCTTGTCCGGATCAGCTACATAATCGGCGTCCTTTTCCTGCCTGAGAACGTCGGGGAACCACGGGTTGTCCTGCCAGTTGGCTTCCACGCAGATAGCGCCGGGGAATTTGACAGTCCCGCGAAAGAAGGCGTCCACAACGTCGGACTTGTGGCGTGGGTTCCAGCTAAACCACAGTTCTGAGTTCTCGGCGCGGATTGTCGGGCGCAACAGGTCGAAAGACCGTTCGGACAGGTTTTGCGCTTCCTCCACCCATGCAATATCGAAGTTTTCCAGCGATTTGATGTTATCGGCGTTGTATGACTGCATACCGCGAAAGATGATGAGGCTATCGGTTGCAACGCCCCGGATTTCGCTTTCGAGGATTTCAAAGTTGCTGCCCATGCCTAGAGCCGCAATCTTGTCCACCAGAAGCTGGCGAACAGAGTCCTTGATGGTGTCCTGCACTTCACGAATACACACGGCGCGGGTTGTCTGCTGCGAGGCCCGCAATATCAGCTTTTCCGCGAAATAGTGCGACTTTCCAGAGCCACGCCCCCCATGTGCCCCCAGATATCGGGCGGGTTTGTCGAGCGGCCTGAAAACCTCAGCCCTTTGCAGCCTGTCCATTTGGCCTTACGTATTCCACAAGGATTTTGCGGGGCAGCAATGGTTCGCCGTTCTCACCTGTGAGTTCTGTTGACTGTAGATCGGGGAGCACCTTCTTGAGCAATCCAAGGCCCGATGTGACTTGCGACGGCTTCATTTCGCGCAACCCTAAGGTGTGTTCGATCAAGGCGTTGAGAATATTGCTGTTTTGTATCTTAAGCCGGTGGTCATGGGACATGGATATTTTGGCGGGGAGTGGGGCTGGCCCCTTACGTGCTGCCATGGGTTTTTTCCTCTAGGGCCTTGAGAAGGGTTTCAAGCGCTTCCCGTTCGTCTTGGGCTTTCTGGTCATATCCGGCATAACGTCGGAAGGCGACCATTGCGGCAACCTTGGCTTTGGCCTGTTCGAGCGTCATGTGCTTTCCTTTTCAATCTCTGCCACTGTCTCACGCATGGCGCTTTCCAGCTTTGTGAAATGTACCTCAAGGCGCTCGGCAAGGGCGTACTTAAGGTGATGTCAAAGATGGGTATCTCAACAATTGCCTCTTACACAGGCGCTCAGGTATTTGAAGCTATTGGTCTTGCGCAAGATGTCGTCGACGAATTTTTCGTGGGAACAACATCGCGTCTTGGCGGAGTAAGCCTTGATGTCATTGCAGAAGAGACAATTAAGCGTCACTTCTTGGCATATCCAGTTGGTGGAGAAATTCCAGGTGCGAAGAAGTTGGCAGTCGGTGGCGAGTACCAGTGGCGCCGTGAAGGCCCACCGCACCTTTTCAACCCTGAAACCGTGTTCAAGCTTCAGCACTCGACTCGCACCAAGCAGTACGACGTGTTCCGCGAGTACACCAAGTCGGTTGACGACCAGGCCGAAAACCTGATGACTCTGCGCGGCCTATTCACTCTGCGTGAAGGCGTCCGCCCTGCGGTGCCAATCGAAGAAGTCGAGCCAATTTCAGCGATTATCAAGCGCTTCTCGACCGGTGCTATGTCATATGGTTCGATCTCACCTGAGGCTCACGAAACCCTTGCTGTCGCCATGAACAACATCGGCGGCAAGTCGAACACCGGTGAAGGTGGTGAAGACGTAGAGCGTCTTCTAGACCCGAAGCGTCGCAGTTCAATCAAGCAGGTAGCATCCGGTCGTTTCGGTGTCACCAGCATGTACCTGACCCACGCCGATGACATTCAAATCAAGATGGCGCAGGGCGCTAAGCCTGGTGAAGGTGGCCAGCTTCCACCGAACAAGGTTTACCCGTGGATCGCTAAGACCCGTCACTCGACCCCTGGTGTTGGTCTGATTTCGCCACCTCCTCACCACGACATCTACTCAATCGAAGACCTCAAGCAGTTGATCTTCGACGTAAAGCGCGCGAACCGCGAGGCTCGCGTTCACGTCAAGTTGGTATCTCAGGTCGGCATCGGTACCGTTGCTGCCGGTGTGGCCAAGGCAAAGGCTGACGTCATCCTAGTTTCAGGCTTTGACGGTGGAACCGGCGCTAGCCCACTTAACTCGCTAAAGCACGCAGGAACCCCTTGGGAGCTCGGCCTAGCAGAGGCTCAGCAGACTCTGATGCTAAACGGCCTACGCGACCGCGTTTCGGTTCAGGTCGACGGTCAGATGAAGACCGGTCGTGACGTGGCCATTGGTGCCTTGTTGGGCGCTGACGAATTTGGCTTCGCCACCGCACCGCTGGTGGTCGAGGGCTGCATCATGATGCGCAAGTGCCACTTGAACACCTGCCCCGTGGGCGTGG
>ERZ650304.510-NODE-510-length-20047-cov-7.007103_pt1 | contig 20047 bp, 42 predicted proteins | sample MGYA00376240_ERZ650304 | MGnify/ENA primary metagenome ERZ650304 (study PRJEB26733, sample SAMN07839271) | wastewater metagenome | biome: small river; feature: stream; material: water | place: USA: North Carolina | collected 2016-03-01 ... | reverse complement strand
AAAAACATTCAGTCATTCCCCCAAATGATATATTTGGTACATATTTATATAATTTATTTTTTCTATGCAATTCATCCTCTAATTCAGACATCACTTTGGATTCTCCTTCAAATAATTTCAAAACTTCATATTTATATGGCATCGCAGTTTTATTGGAAAATCTTTGATGTATGGTTTTAAATGTTTTACCAATTTTATAGAAATTTTCATAATCATTCCAACATTTTATAATATAAACTTTATATGATTCAAATTTTTTACTATTTTCACCATATGTTTTCCATTGACTATGTTTGTACTTATTGAGTCCATTTTGTCGTAACTCATTTCCACAAATTCGACAACCCGACCCATTTAGATGTGTATTAGCCCTCATACTAAAAATTCCATGCACTTTACATATTATATCAACTTTTTTATCAGCAGTTGTGTAAATAACATTTTCATATGAATACCTATTTCCATGTTTTAATATAGCATTTTCTATAAATTTTTCGGTATTCGATTTAGCCTTAGATGGACAATATGGGCATACCGACCATTGTAAGTGATTTCGAGCCGATTGGAAAAAAATTCCATGCTTAGGACAAATTATATTAACATAAGTTGAACTATTCACATACTCAACCAAACTATAATCATATCTATCTTTGTGTACTTTACGAGCTTGATTTATAAAATATTCTGTTTTATTTATTGCTGACCTAATAGAATATTTTTGATTTTTGTAAATATTACAACAATTCATTTTATGAATAAAATTATTTTCATCTTTAAAATAAACTACATTATTTATAATTTTATAAAAATTTACATTTTTAAAATTATCAATATTGTATCTTTTACAAGAAGATAAAAAATATTCTAAATTCATAATTATTTATTTTTTAATTGAGTATAAATAAACATACTGTTTAAAGAAATTGCTAATAAGTGTCCGAGTTCATTGTCATCGTCTAAATAATTATTATTCATAATCTCTAATGTGTGTCTAAATAATGCTTTTTTTAATTCTTCTATTTTAATTGGTTTTTTCCAATTTTCAAATTCATATTTGCCGTTATTTTCAATCTTATAATCACCAAGTCTTTTCATTTGGTCTTTTAAAAAATCCCAATTATACTCTATATGTTGTTTATTATTAATGTCTTTAAATCCTTCTATCATTATTCTTTTAATTTTTTATAAAATTCCCATATTGAGAACATTTTGCTATAGCTTTTAAAGCATTCGGAAATTGTTTTTGAATTACAACACCTAATGCTAATTTGTCATTATCAAATTTTTGCCCATTCATAATTTTTGTTCTAATAATTTAAATGCTTCAATTAATGATTCTTTTTCACATTCCATTCTATTACTATATTCTTTTTCAAATATTTCATCATTAATAGTAAAATAGAATTTATTAGTTTTACTATTCCAAGTTGTTGATATTTTAACATTATTATCATCTAAAAAATAATAACAACCTCCTAATGTATTAAATATTACTTTAACTATTTCATCTCCAAATAATTCTACTTTTGGTATTTCTTCAATTCCTGCTGAATTATAAAATTGTTGTTGACTAATTTTTATTTGATTTGTGTAATATTCATCAAATAATTTGATTGCTTTTTTGTTTTCTATCATGTTAATTTTATTTCTAAATTTTCTAATACTGTTTTAGCATCATCCATTTTGATTAAATTAGTAGGTTTTCCATCTACATATAATTCATATTTTTCTAATTCATCAAAACTTTCTAATAACTTATTTTCCATTTTTCATTATTTAAATTGGGTTTAAAAAAATAATCCACTTCTTCTGGTAATTCTTGTCTTATATATTTTTCCAATTCTTGTTTTAAGGTTGCATTTTTATCAAATATCTTCCATTGTAAAGAATCTACTTCATTATTATATCTATCCTTTATTTTTTTACTAAACTTATTTTTTAATTCTAAGGACATTTGAGAATATTTACCTTCTAAAAATAAATCATAATCTGATTTCCATGCTTCCCCAATATCAAAATGTAGTATTGAAGTATTTCCTACATTATATTCATCAATAAAGTTTTTATTCTTACTCAATTCTATTAATAAATTAAAATATTTATTTGTTATATTATATTCTAAAAATAAACCTTTTAAATTATCAAATTCAAGAAAGGAGTTTATAAATCCTGCTTCTACATGTTTTTGTAAATTGCAATCTGTAATTGGTTTTAACCAAAAATAACAACTTACATTATATTTTAAATATCTTTCCATTCTTCTATTTTTGGCATGTAAACAATTCCGCCATTTGTTAAATTTTTAATACTAATATTCCATACATTAAGTTCTTTACTCTTATTTAATTCAGAAATTAATTGTATCACTCCTTTATAATATTTATTACCCCAATAAAAACCTTCCCATGATTGTTGATAATAATCATCCTCACAAATATATAATAAAGGTTGTAATTTGTTTGAAGAATCTAATACTTCAAATCCAAAATTTTCTATTTTATATTCTTTAAACCCATTATCATCCATCCATTGTCTTAATAAGAAAGTATAAATTCCTTGTTGGAGATAATAATTTAGTTTTAAATATCTCTGAATGAAAAAATCTTCAACAAATCCTGTAATTTTTAAATCTCTAGGTTTAACATATTTTTTTTCGTGATTCCAAATTAATCTATCAATTTCACACTTAAATTCTTCATCTCCAATATTACCATATATAGGAAATTTAAGTTGTTCTTCTTCTCCATCCAATAATTGAAATTGTTTAGATTGTTTCCATTTTTTAAATATTTCCTCACTTATTGTAGCTTCTTCAATATTAACTAATGTTTTTGTTTTACTTTCTAATAATTCTTGAAAATATTCTTTTGCTGTATCATTAAATGAAGTAACCATACTTTCAAAATTCTTTTGAAGCTTCGTACTTGTTTTTTCAGCATCCAATCTATTATATGCTAATCTAAGACCTGTTTCTATACCATCCTCAGGATTGTATTCTTCTAATAATAATTGACAAAATCTAACCATTTGAGGAGCAGGAGTTGGAGCTTTTGCTAATACAAAATAATTATCAAAATTATCAGGGTCTGTAATTTTAATATCTAACAATTTTCCCAATCTTATATTTTCAGTTTCTTCAATTTCAGTTTTTAGAATATACTTATTATAGTAGTCTAGAGGATTCTTGTTATATGCACTCAACGCACTATAACTTAAACAATCCACTTCTCTATATTCACTTACATTTATACTTTTTCTACCCATTTACTTTTTTTATTATGTTATTTAAATTTAATATATAACTCTTACCTTTTAATAATACAGGAATGTGTTCTGTACCATTCATATGTCCTGATTGGACCATGTTTAAAAATTCTGGAAACCATTCATAAAATTGTTGTTCAGTCATACAATCTTTACAATTTTTTAAATAAAATTCCCAAAATTGTTTTAGTTCTAATCTCATATTTCATATTTTATTTTATTATTTGGTACATTTTCCAATGCCTGATTTAACCATTTCATTTGAAATGCTTCTTCACTTACTATAATATATATTTTTGATTTTTTACCTTCTTCTAATAATAAACTTCTTGCTAATTTTTGAAATAAGTTTTCACTATTAGAATTAATATTAGTAACTATTATAGTATCTAATTTTTCAAATGTAACGCCTTGATTAGCTAATTGACAAAGACCTAAATGTTTTATTTCTTGGTTTAAGAATAATTCTAAATGATTTTTTTTAATATTTTTATTATGAAATGTAGGAATTTCCAAATCATCAATAAAAGAAGTATCTGCTCCATATAATAAAAATCTTTTATTTTCTAATTGTTTAATTAATTTTAAACAAACTTTTTTAAGACTTTCATTATTATTAATAAATCTCATTCTGTTAAGTCTTGCAAATTTAATACTACTTCCAGAAGCATTTATTATTCTATTACTTAAAGTTTTTAAATGTTTTGCTTCTGTAGTATAGTAATCGCCATTTTTACCTTTTTTTTGTATTTGTTTTTTATCATCTAATTTATATGTTTTTATAATTACTTCATAATCAGAAACTATACCATCTATAATTGCTTGTTCAGTAGTATATGTTTGAGATATAGTTAGACCACAATTTTTTAAATCTTCAACTGTTTGACTACTATATGTACCACTCAATCCTAAAAAATTATCATTAATATCTAATAACTCATTTAATATTTCAAGTTTTGCATCACTTGCTTTTTGTATTTCATCAGCAAAAATAATGTCATATTTATTTATTACTTTTTTAATACTTAAATAAGTAGAATATGTAATATTTTCAGGTTTCCATCCAATTTTAACCCATTCATCCTCCCAAGCTTTTTTAATTGTGTCAAATGGATATAATATTAAAACATTTTTAGCATTTAATTCTTTTGCTATTTTGCAACCCACTCTAGTTTTACCCACTCTAACACTTATATCAAAACAAGTTTGCCTATCTCCTTCAAGATAGGCTTTAATAAACTTGTTTTGTATTTCATTTTGCTTTTCTCTCATAATAAATAAGAGGTATTTAAACCCCTTTAAATGTTTGATAATAATCTTGTTCTATTTGATTAATATCTTCAATATTAGAAAATAATTTTTGCATTTCTTCACTAAATTCTTTCTTTTTCTTAATTACTGTATTTTTATAATCTTCTTCTAATTTTTTACATTCTTTATCAAATTCTAATTTTTTATTTAATAAATTACTTACATCTTTTTTAAACTGATTTAATTTTTCAGCTTTTCTTTCTTTAACTATTTCTTTAATTACTAAACCAATATCATCATTTGGTAATTTAGACTCATTTTTAACTTCATTTGTTAATGCTATTAGTTTTTTCAAATTTGATTCAAATTGAGATGTTACTTTTTCGTCTTGTGTTTTTTCTTTTTCCATTTTTTAAAATTTAAAATTATCTAATTTTTTTATTTTTTCTTCTAATGATACATTTAATATTTTACTAAATTCATCATTTAATTGTTTTACAAAAATACTATATTCTTCGGCAATTTTTGAAAATTTTAAAACATTTATTTTATTATTTTCAAATCCATAAATTAACCATTTAGGTTTTATAAATTTTAATCTACTTTTATCAATGTTTATTAAGTTTCTTTTAATTATTGAAATTATTACAGGTGTAGGGTCTATAGTAGATTTTTCGCTAAAACAAATATTTATTTCATTTATTATTTTATTATAAACATTCATAATTTTACCCAATTACCGTCCCAAACTTTATTATTAAAATACCATTCAAAATTTCTTTGATAAATATTAGCTCCCAATTGATTTAATCTATCTTTTGTAACATTTGTTTGCCAACCTGCATTTGTAATCCATATTTCATCATTTCTCCATTCAGCAATACAATTGTCATGCAAATATAATCTATTTCCATCACTCATTGTATTATTTTGGTTTTTATTTTTTTTATTCAAAAATGCTTTAATTACTAATTCTGCTGCCATTATATATTTTTTAATTCGTTTTCAATTTTAATTAATTCTTTATTTAATAATTCGATATAAAAATTTTTACAAACTATTTCCATTTCATCATTTTCAAATGAAAAAGGTTTATAAACTGATATATTCATACTATCTTTATAACAAAATTTAAATTTATAAAAATTTTCATAATTTAATATTTTTAAATCATTTAATATTTCTTCTTTTCTTCTTAATAGAAAATATGCTTCTCTTTGCATTTCGTGCGTCATAATTTATTTTTATATATTTTACAACTAATCCATCCGTTGTAAGATGGTCGTTCTAATACTTTATATCTTATTTGATTAACTACTTCATAATAACTTAATTCAGACTTATTTCTACAAAACATTAACACTTCTTTACTAAAATTATCTTGTCCTAATTGTTTAATATCTTCTAATAAAGATTTACTGCTTCCCCAATAATTTTTCCAACCACTATCTATTTGAGTTATATTTATTCTTTTACGAGTTCCAACTCTTGCTTTTTTACTTAATGGAGTTTTCTTTCTATGAGTAAATTGCTTTTTTCCAATATAGATTCTACCATCTAAATTATTGGTAATCAAATAAATATATCCAAACATTCCTTCTGGAATAGCTTCTAAACATTCTTCTTGCCATAACCAACAGGCTTCCTCTCTTTTACTAACTTTAACTTTGTTAACTCTCCTTTTACTGGTTGCCATCCTTTATCTGTTTTAATTAAAAATGAAAAATAACCCTTTGTATCTATTTTAAGTCTTCCTTCTCCGTTTTTATAAGTAATATTTTCACTACTAAATTCAAATACTACTTTATCTCTATATACTGGTTTTTTCTTTACTCCTGATTTAGAAGGAAGTTCTTGTTTATTTTTTGGTTTTCTTTTAGCCATAATGTTCAAATCCTTCCTTTGTTAATAATTCATAAATGTAATCATAATAATCATCAAATAAATCTTGAGCTTCATCTGTATAAGATGTATTACTATTTTCATCTTCAACATATAAAGAAGTATAAGTTTTACCAGATTGTAAAGTTACATTATTTAACATGGTTTCTGCCATTTCACTAGCTAATTCTACTAAATTTAACTTCATTATTTAAGATTTTGAGTTAATACTTGTTTTAAATCTAAACTTGCTCTTTTTAAAGCTCCTGTTTCTCTACAACTATACATAACTTTATCTTTACCTTGTGAATATCCTTCCTGTTCTATTCTCATTTTACAAGATTCAAGTTTTTCTTGAAATCTTAATAATTCTTTTTCTATTTTTAATATTTTAGATAATTCCATTTATTGATTTTGTAACCACTCTAGTGATTCATTTAAATTTTTAAAATATTTAATTGTAGTATAACCTACTTTTTTCCATTTTTTATTATCCCATCTCCATTCTTCATGGTCTAAATAATAAATGTTAAATCCTACATCTATTACTAATATTAATTCTTTTCCTATTTTCTTTTCCCACCAATAGGATGATTTATCTCCCATAAATTTTTTGGAGAATCCTAATAGTCTAAATTGTTTTTCTAACATTTTCATTTATATTAAATTATTTACTTTGTTATAATTGTAAAAAATCTATACTTTTTCATTTAATAATCGTTTTAATTCTTTAATACAATCTTGTTTAGTAGTAAAAAGTACTTCTTTTTCTCCATTATTATATACTATTGCTCCAGAAAAATCTCCAAATAATTGAATATACCATAATTCATCACTTTTCTTATCTAATTCATTTAATAAATTTAATATTTCTTTCATAATTTATTGTTTATATATTTACTTATTATTTCATCCCAATCTCCTTGTTCATTTCTAATTCGTTCCCAATCTTCATCACTTTTATCCTTATTCTCTAAATAAAATTGAAGAGCTAATTCGGCAATTTCATAAGTACATTGAACATAACCAGTATTTGATTTTTCATACCATTTATCAAAATCTATTTCTACTCCCATTATAGCTGCTATATGAGCAACTTCTAATATTTCATGTGTTTCTAATGTCATTTTACTAATTTTTCAAGTTCTTCTTCAATACATTCTGAAAGACAAGTTCCTCCATTATAGAACTTCATTACAAAATCAAATGTGTCGTCTCCATTATCTTTTAAATAATAAATGTCTTCGTAATCAAATTGTTTATGGTCAAAAACTTCAAAAACTTGTTCATTTACTATAAAATATTTATTACGAAAATTCCATTTAAAAGCATCTTCCCAATCATCAAAATCCCAATTATCAAAATTTTGTATTAAATTTTTACTTAATAATTTTTCTTTATAAAAAGTTTGTAAATCTGTTTCTAACTTAATTTTTCTAAGTTTTCCTATATGTATTTCTTCTTGACTCATAATTTAATTTTTAAAATAAACTTAATTGTTCTTTTGGCTGAATAACTCCTTTTTTGAGTTTTCTACCTTTTTCAATCCTAAATATAATTTCTTTTGCTTTTTCTATATACCATTGTCTGTCTACATTATTTAAATGCCATTTTAAATCTACTCCTGTAAGTAAATTAACTACTGTTTTTAGTTTATCAGCAGGTTGAACCATAGCATCATTAGCATTAGTATCATTATCTTCTCTTACTATTTTTTTAATATGTATACCTTTTTTACTTACATAATATCTAATTAATTTAGGTAATTTAAAACTTTTATTATTTTCATATCCTTCATGAAAATAAGTTTTACCAGCACTACTTCTTGCACAAAATTGTTTAATATCTGTAAAATTATTTATAAAAATTTCTACATCTATTTTATTTACAAAATATTGTTCTAAAGCTAAAGCTATTATTCTATTTGATTTATCTTTATGAAGTTCTGTATCTGTTAAAAAAGAATTTTTTTTCTTAATTTCTCCATCAGTTTTTATACCAATATAAGAATTAATACTTTCAAAATATATTTCTTTAAAATAAGCATATTCTAATGTATATGTAGTCTTTTTTTCCCATAATTCACACATTTTAAAAAAGTTATCTTTTTCAGTTTTTTTAATTCTAAAACTAGCTCCATCAGTGTTAGACATAAAACATTGATAACCGTTCATTTCAGCTTCTTCAATTAACATTAAAATAGATAATTGACCACCAATACAAATATGTAATCTAGCTTGAGGGTCATACATCCAATTAGTCATATCTCCCATTTTTCCGTATATTGAAACTGCTGCTTCTTTATATCCTGCTACTAAAGATTTATATTCTGGATTAGTTTTTACTAATGGTTTTAATTTAATTCTTTCATTATATAACCATTCTACTATTTTAAGAAATGCTTTTTTATTTAAATGTTTAGGACAAATTAATTGAGATATAATAGTCCAAACATAATAACCGCTAACATCTACATCTATAAGTTCATATTCATCATCCTCAATTAAAAATTCATTTTCTGTTATAGAATGAATACCTCCTAATGCAAAAGTATGTCTTCTATTACCTATTTTAATTTCTTTTTCATAATCATCTTTTACACCTATTTCTACTTTTTTAAGTTCTTTAAGAAAATTTTGAAGTTCTTTTGTCTTAAATGATATATAATCAGGAATACATTCTTTGAATACAAGTTTTTTTCTAAAAGTTCCTTTTTTAGGTAAATCTTTTAATTCTAAACCTAATTCTTGAGCATAAACCTTTTTCATTATTTCATCACCATATTTACTATTAGAAAAGTTAAGACAATTAATTCCAAATGTTTTAGTTAAAGATTCTCTAAGTTCTATTTGATTACTACCTTGATATATTTTATTATCTGTTTCACCAATTAGGTATAAATAATTTTTAGTAGCTCCAAATATATCATTATGACAATAATCAATTAAATCTTTTATTTCTGTTTCATTAAAATCTTGTTTATCAGGACTTATTTCAAATTCTCTTACATCATCCATATCCATTTCTACTTCCAACCTTTTTAGACCAACCCTCCTGTTCTTATTATCAAAATGCTGAATTTTAAATACATCAATTGGTTTAAATGTAAGTTCATCTTCTCTATAATCTGACCAAAGAGAATAATTACTATTTTCTATACATTTACTTGCATATTTATATATTTTTTCCGTAATTTCTAAATTTGATAATAAAGCAAATTCATCATAATTTTTATAAATCCATTCAATTACTTGATTATCAAAATTTAAATTATTAAAACCTACATAATATTTATGTTTATTATTTTCAAGAAATTGTATAAATTCGTACAACTGATTTTTTTGTTCCCATATTATAAAATCTATAAAACCTTTTTCAAAATCATAAAACGAAGCCAAAAAGCAACCTTTAGGAGTTTCTAAATCATATACTAAAACATCTTTTTTATAATCCATATTATTTCTTTTTTACATATTTCATCATCAACCACAATAATGATTGATATTCCGAGGATGCTAAATTACACAATTTAGCTTGTTCTATCAAAATATTTTTTAAAAAATCATATTGTTTATTAGTTACACTTTTAATCATTCCTCCATAACATATATTTAGCATATGAGTGTCTATAACCATTGCTGTATTATCCATAGGATTATAAATATGTTGAAAGAAATTAATTGTTTTATTTCCTCCTAACACAAATTTAATTGTTTCTATTTGAGTATCTAAACTTTTTATATTGTCTAATGTTAGTAATTTTTCTGCTTTTTTAATTTGTTTTGTAAAATGACCCCATCTCTTACCTTTTAAAAAATCTTTAGTCAAAATTAAATTTTGATGCCATCCTTTGAGAGGGGATAACGAACTACAAATTCCTGCAACTACTTGAAAATCAATATCATAATTTTGTGAATAATTTTTACATTCATCATGTGCTTTAGGATACCATTCTTTTGCTTCTATAAAATGAAAAGAAGTAGCTTGTTCAACTACTTCTTTAATATTATCTAATATGAAATCTTTATTATATACTACTGTCATAAATTGATTTAAATAATTCATTATGTAATATTTTACCAGTTTTTCTAAAATGTTCTACATCTTCTCTATCTTTTTCAGGGTCTTCTTCGTTATGTAAGCATAAATAGTCTAGATAACCATCTCTGTTTTCTTCATCATATAAGCCCACGACTTCTTCATTTGTATGAGGGCAAGTTATTATTTTATAAGTCATACTTTAATTTTAATAATTTATAATACATATGGTCTGTAAAATTATATACGTCTCCTAATAATAGAAATTTTTGTGCATCTTCTTTATTTCCAAAATCAAGATTGTAATACCATTTTTGCAAACTATCACTCATTTCACTAAGTCTTGTTTCTTCAAAATGTAATGCTTCATGTTCTCTATATGTTTCTATTACTTCATTTAATAATTGTTTCATTTCTATATATTAATCCTTGAATAAATATTTCATGTATTATACACCATTCTTTATCTACTTTATTTTCATTTTGAATTACTTTATTATATAAATTATTAGTAAAATAACTCAATATATTTAATATATGGTCGGTATCTAAATCTTTTAATAAAATATATTGTGTTTCAGGTAATCTATTATTGTTTTTATCAAAATTTTTACCCCATGTAAATTGTTGTCTAATATCTAAAATTAAATCTTTAATTTCTCCTTTTTCTAATATTCCTTTTTCTGAAGCTCTAATATAATCTTGTTGACCTCCGTCAATCATATATTCTATACCTTCTATTTCTTTTATTTTAAAATCATGTCTATAAAATGAAAAAAGTTTATCTTTTCCATCACAATTTAAATAAGTTATATTCATAATTTATATAATGTATCTTTATAATATTCTATTGTATTAACGTCTCCTTCAAATTCCCAACCTTGACTCCAATTAACACTTTCATCTATTTCTTCATTACTCATATTACTTACTATTTCTAAAGCTTCTTTTTTAGTTTTAGCTTCAATTTCTAAATCTGCTTCATAAAAACCACTTAATAATTGGGTTACTCTTATTCTATATTTATTCATAATAACATTCTTTTTTTATCTTTCATAAATTTATCAAAATTATATAGGTCTTCTCCTGTTTCAAGTCTAACATACCTATTAGTTTTCCTATTATATTCAAACAAGACTTCTCCTGGAATACCTACAAGTTTTTGATTTTTAATTTTATCACTTCCAAATAACACTTTAGTACTTGTTTTATTAGTTGCATATTCAGGTCTTTGTAATATAAGTACATTATCACTACCATCCGCTATTTGCCCACCTCCCCTCGCGCTATACATATTAGGTTTCCTATAATTTTTTTGACCTTCTTCTCTTTGAGGAGTTAATTGATGAACTATTAAATGTACACTTGTATTAGTTACTCTTGCAAAATCGCTTAATAATGTAACAATATATGTACTATATTCTTCAACTCTTTCTGGAGCATTTTTACTTTTTTGAAATTTCATCATTGGGTCAAATATAAAACCATCTATACCATATTCTTCATGTATCTTAGTAAATTCTTTTATAGCATTTTCTATAGTATTATTAGGAGGTTTAATATAACTAAAAAAAAATTTATCTTTAATTATATTATAGCATTTTAAATATTCTTCTTTACTAATTAACTCATTATAAATATTTAGCTTATCGGTTGTTCTTCCACTTAAAGTATGTATAATATCATCATACATTTCTTTTACAGGAAAATCCTCAGGACTATTAAATGCAAACTTCCAACCTTCTTCTAAGCTTTTAATTAGTGATAAAAACCTAATCATTTTGCTTTTTCCTTCGTTTGCATAAGCTGTAAAAATGTTTAATTCTCCTTTTCTCCAAGTCCAGAATTGGTCTATTTCATCAATGTAAGTTGTAGAACCTTTAGGTTTCCCATTTTCTAAATCATACAACATATCTTCTATGCAATCTTCTGGCTTAAAAAGTTTTACTTCCATTAAAATAATTGTTTTGTATTTATCGGTTTTTTAATTTCTTCTTCCATTACATCATCAAAATTATCCATCATCTCACTTACTACACTTCCATTTTTTTCATTCCAAATATAATAAATTATTCTAATTGGATATTTTATTTTATTTGTAGTAGCATCATTTACATATTTTAATATTGAATTTCTTATTTTGGAAATATCTTGAAATCCATATTTTTTAAAAAAAGAAGCAAACCTAATATTTAATTCTGTAATAGAAGAATTTAATTTTTTACCGCTAGGATTTGTAAAACTTTTACTTCCTGTATTTTTTAATATTAATTCTTCTATTTCTTTATGTAATTCCTCCACCCAATTTGAATCTTTTTTAAATTCTTCATTAAGTAATGATTTACCTTTGATAGTAATTTGATAATTATTTCCTATTTTTTCTAAGAATTGTTTTTTTTCTAAAATAGAAATAATACTTATTATTCTTACATTATTTAATAAATCTTTTAAATCCAGATTTAGATTAAAATAAGATAATAAAAGGTACTGACTTACATCAATACCTTTATTAATTAATTCTTTAAATTTATGTATCTCCATTTATTTGTTTTTTATATTCTTCACATTCATCATTTAATTCATCATATTTATCCTGTAAATTACTATATTCTATTTCTAAATTTTCATATTTTTCTTGTAAATCATCTATAAGTGACCTTACTTTATCTAATATTCTATCTATTGTCATAATTTTAAAAAGCAAAATTAGTAATATTTCAACTAATTTTGCTTATTTTTTTAAATTTTTATTATTTTATTTTCTAACATGAAAATAATATCTTTTAAATTAGGAAGACTTAACAAAGGTACATTCTCTTGTACACTTAAAGAAGAAAAATCTTTACTTTTTACAATATTTTGTAATTCTTCAATAGTATAATCATTATATTCTTTATCTGCTTGTTCAACTAGTGATTTATCAATATGTACACCTCTTTGATTTGGATTTAAACAAGCTATTTTCATTTCGCTACATCTAAATTTACCTGAATCCGAAGAAGGAACGAAAACGGTTTTTGCAGGATTTATAAGAGCGACTATTTTAACTTTACCAAAGCTACTATAATCCCAATGACAACTAGCACTATGTAAACCATTTGAGCTACAATTATCTAAACTATCGTCTGGTTGTTCATCCTCATTTAATTTATAAATATCTCCTATTTTAAATTTATATTTACCGTAACTATGTTGAGAAGTATAAATTGTTTCTTCTTCATCAAAACTTATTTCTGATAATTTACCTAAAACAGTATAATCTTTAGGGTATCTATTCTTATTAGTATATTTATGAATAGTTTTTAAAGATTCATCTAATTTAGATTGTAATAAATAATAATCATTAGGAATTTTTACTTTTTTCAAAATAGATTTTAAATCTTTATTAAGATTTTGACCATTTGAATCTTTATAAACTTCTACACATCTATATGTGATTAAATTACCTAATTTGCTAATTCTAACATCGTTATCTCTACAAAATCTAAGTACGCTTTCTCTACATTTTTCTACACTGTTTGTACTTAATTTATACCAAAACATTTTTAATGATTGATATTGTTCTTCTAAATAATCCAAATCTTCATCATTTGTAGCTTTACTCCAATTAAATCTTGAACTTACAGCTAGTTTCTTTTCAAGTATTTCGATAAATGTAGCTTTTACTATTTCTGGAATTTCTAATTTACATGGTTTTAAATATACATTTGTACCAATAATTTCAAAATCAGAATTTACTTCTAATATTGCTAAATCATTTTTAGATATTATTTCTTCTTTTGAAGGATATAGTATACTTAATATATCTTCTTTTGTTTTACAATTTTTTACTTTATCATAAACATTAATATCTGCTTCTGCCATTAATGTTTCTCCTTCATTTAATACAACTGTAATACTATTACCTGAAAAATATAAATTTTTATAACATTTTTCTTCTTTATATTCTACAACTTCTTTTTTTTGCAATTCTTGTATTGCTTGTTTTAGTTCTTTTCTTGTTTCAGAAAATAACCAATCCATTGAAAACCATTTTTTAATATTCATTTTGTTTTATTTTAATATTTTAAAATCTATTATTTCTGAACTTCTAATTAAATTATTACTCATTAATTGTTTTCCTAAAATTTCATCTACACTAATATAATTAAAATCATATTCCATTTCATTTATTATATTTTCTATTTGTTCTTGTTCACAATCTATTTCTAATTCTATTACTACAGATACTTTCATAATTTTAAAAATTTGAGGGTTTTAAATTTTCTAAATTATTATAACCAAATATATCAAATAATTGATTACATAAAAATAAAAAAGTTTTAGGAGCTTTTTGTAAATTAGCTCTTCCTGTACCCAATCCATAATAAGGAAATACTATACAATCATATCCTTTACTTCTAATTAATAAAGATAATATATCAGTCATTATTTTTTCAGCATTCATTACATATTCTTCATCTTTCCAATATAATCCAATATCATCTAATGTACAAAATCCAAATGTATTTTTTAAACCCCTAATTACAGCTTGTCCTCCTCCAACAGCATGTGTATATTGTTGGTTTACATTTTCTCCAAAAATATACAATTTGTTAGGATTGTTTTGTACAAGTTCTCTACTATATATTTTTTCTATTTCTATTTTCATTATAACCAAGTTTTTAATTCGTGTTGAGGACATTTATTAAAAGATTCATATAAACATTCTTGTATTACTTGTTTGTAATTATACATATCTGACATTATTTGTTCTACTACTTCATCTAATAATTTTTGTTTATTTTCTTTTCTTTTTCTTTTTAAATTTTCGCATTTTTCAAGCCATTTAAAAAGTGCTTCTTTATTATTTACATCTCCTTTATAATTTGTCATGTTTCTCAATTATATTAGAATAATAATCAAACCAATGATTAAATATATTTTGTACTTCGTCTTTATATTCTCCTTCAGACGTATATAAATCATCTTCATTTTCAAATCCTTTAATTAATACAAAATCACTAATAGGATTTAAACATTCGTTTAATGTTCTATCATGTGCTAATTCATTAGCAATATTAAAAATTTTATCCTTTGTTATCATAAAATGGTATTTTTTGTTCTTTATATTTTAAAGATTTTACAGCATTTGGGTGCTCTAAATCTCCCATTTCTTTAATATATTCTTCAATCATTTGCAAATTTTCTTTTACAGTATGAATATTATAATCCCATCTACCCACTGATATTTGATATTCTAATTCTTGCATTATGTTTTTAGTCTTTGCTAAAAATTGTCTAAATTTTATTTCTTTCATAATAAAAAACCTCTCTATTTCTAGAGAGGTAGTTTTAAATTAATCATTATAACCTGTTTCTAATACTTCTTTGGGTTTATCCAATATATATTTAAAATAAGGGTCTACTACTTCTAAAGCTATTTTATCTGCTTCTTCTCCCATACCGCTTGGTAATTCTAAATATTTAAATACTGGTTCTTCATAAATATCACCATTAGGAGTTTCTCTTTCTTTACTATCATATATAGTAATTGATTTTGTTTTATTTTTAATATTATTACTAAAATTAACCCAAGAACTAAAACTACTACCTACCATAAGAAATCTCCAAATTTCATATTCTCCATCTACATTTACTAAACCATATACAGCATTACAAAACTTAGCTCCAGCTTCTTTTGCATCAGCTTTAATATCTGCATAAAATCCTTCAGCTATAGTATCTTTACCAACTTTAACTGTCATAGGATGTTTTTTTAAATCAAGAACTTCATTACTATACACTCCTGTTTCTCTATCTTTATTATATCCTGATAAAGAACTTGCTGTTTCAAGCCAAGCAAATGTTATTGGCATTGGAACATGTACTTCACAACCATCTCCATCATTTCCTGATTTATCCCAATAATACCAACCTGTATCTCTTACTACTTTTTTAATAATACTACCATCTGCATTTTTTAATGCTTTTCCTCTTTCATCTTTTTGAACCTCTTCTTTACGATTTTTCCATTTCAATGTTTTCATTGAAGGATTTTCTAAAATTTCTAAACTTCTACTCATTTTTTAATTTTTAATTTTTACAAAAATAATTATTATTTACTACTCTACCAAATTAATTACAAATATTTTTAAAATTTTGTATTTGTGTTTTGGATAATTCGTTTGTTTCACCATTATCAAATTGTGTATAAAATTGATTTTCATTTGTTTCATCTATACAATTAATAGTACATGTTAATTTAGATAATGTACTATCTCTTTCTATAATTTGACATATATATTTTATTTCTTCTTTTTTTAGATTTGCGACATCTAATATAAATCTAGCCATTTTCTCTTTTTACTAACCAAATATCTTTATGATTAAGGTCTACATTTATTTTTAAAGTATGATTATTTACATTTGTATCTAATTCATAATTTGTATTAGTATAAGGAATTGTTATTCCATTACATCCTGTATAATGTTTTGTGTGTCTTACTCCTCCTACACTACATCTTATACTTTTATAATAAGGATTTCCTCTCCAATCTAACCTTTTTTGTAATTGAGGGTCTTTTAATACTTTTAAATATTTTAGATTTGAGTTTGAAGGTATTAATATTTCATCCCCAATTTTCAAATTTTCTACTTTTATTTTCATTTTAATAAATTTAAACAATGATTATAAATATCTACTAGTTGTGAATATTTTCCTACTAAGCATCCAATTTGAATTTCATCAACATTATTAATATCGTAACATTCTTTATTTGTTTCAATTACTAATTGACTATTTAAATTCATCTTCATATTTTTTAAAGTAAATTGTTTTACTTCTACATTACCAAATTTACAAGGTCTGAAATAGTTTTTAAGTATTTTTTCTATTTGCCAGTGTGTACCTGTTTCTCCTTTACATGTAATCTCTACTGTTTTAAAATGATATCTTTCTCCAGAACTAATTACTTTAAAACTACATTCATATCCTCCAAATGTGAATTTTGGTAAATGTTTATTTATAAAAGACAAGCAAACATTTTTAAACCCCCCACAAACACCACGATTAAATACAACCGAAATTCCTGATTTTGTCAAATCGTCAATTAAAAATTCTTCAATTTTAAAAATCTTATTATCTGTACTAATACATTCATCTTCTAAAGTAAATATTTCTCCATCACTAATTCTTTTAACAGAATGTATTTCATACCAAGTATCGTCTAATAATTCTTTTTCCGAAAATTCATTAAGTCTACTTTCAGGATTGTAAGAATTACCAAGAGGAAAAAGTCCGTATTTATTTTTAAATCTAAACGTGTATGAGATTACTGATGATTTAAAACTTAATATTTCATATTTAGGTTTATTTTTATTTATGTATTCTTCAGCTTTTTCCAATGTAGAAAAATATTTATTATTTGATTGAAGGCTATCTTTAATAAAATGTTCTTTTTTAAACCAATTATAGCATCCGCTAAGAGTCATTTTAGAATTAACACCATATGTATTTTGATTTAAATAAACATCAACTCCATCTTCAGTTTTAAATAAAGGGTCTACTTTTTCTATCCATTTACCTTTTCTATAAAGAACTATACCACTTTTAGCAAATTCGTCTGTTTCTGAATAATAATCATTATGTTCTTGAACTATTGTTACAAAACTTCCTTTATCCCAATCTTTATATACTTTAGCTCCTTTTATTAATCCTTTTTCTTTAGCGACTTTTTGTAAATAAACCCATATATCATTATGACTAGCTTTTCTTAACAAATGTTTGAATGGTTCTGCACCACTTTCAAGTCTACACCAATTACTACTTCTCCATTCTTTAATTCTACTTATGTGATTTTCTTGAGCTGCTTCACTCCAAAAAATTACCCAATCTCCTTCTTTAAATTTAGGAACAGGTTTATACCAACTACCATTATACCAAGCTCCATCTCCAGGTCTTACATCTGAAGTTTTTTCAAATTGCTGATTATTAATTGTTATATTCATAATTTATTATTTCCCATTTAGGTTTTTCAATTTCTTTATTAATATAATTAGATAATACATCTAATTTTTTAGAATGAGGAAATGAATCCCATTCTTGTTTTGTTAAATTTAATTTTTCAAAATCAACATTTACCACATTATTAAATGGGCAAGATTGTATTCTTATTATCATATATTTTGATTTAAAAATTCTTCAATTCTTTTCATTGTAAAACTTGGTTCTTCATCATCTCTTTTCCAAGATTCTAATTGGTCTAATGCTTCTTCAAGTAATTCTATTATTTTAGGATAATTGTTTAGGCTTTTTTCTATTTCTAAGGCATCTCCTAAACAAGAAACATCTGAAATAATTGTATTACCATTAAAATCCTTTATTTGATACTTTGTTCTATTTCTATTTAATACTTGTTTTACTGGTAATTTCATATATTTTGATATAAATTTTTTAATGTTATTTCACTTTCTTCATTATATTTATCTTTTAAACAAGTTCTATCAATTGTAGAATCTAAATCTAACATAGTTTTAAATTCATTTATTCCTAAATTAAATAATGCTTGTGTAAATCTTATATCTGGATTTTGTTCAAAATAATCTTTAAGTATTTTACATATTCTTATATTAGCTTCTTGCCTTGTCATAATTTTTAATTTAAAAAGGAGAGCTTAAATGCTCTCCTCCATTTCAACATTTTTAGATTCTGAAATACATATACTAAATTCTGGATATGAGTCTGGATTACAAATACGTCTCATTAATAATTGTTTATTAATTTCTTTATTAAATCCTTCTTTATCATATCTGTCACATTTCATAAATTTAAGAAAACTAAATTTTTCATTAAATCGTTTTAAACTTTGATATTCAGATTCATATGTTAAATCAAAATCATTTGTTTCGTAGGCTTTTTCAAGTATAATTTTTACATTATTGTTATAATCTCCTTCATATTTATTAACATATTCTTTAATTGTTTTTAAACTTTCATAAAGATTATCACTTATATTTTCCAATAAAGTATCTTCTAAATTATATGTAATACTATTATATAATTGTAATTCTTTATCATATAATAAAGCAGTGGCTATTTTGGAAAATAGTTTTAATTCTTGAGGTTTTTGTTTAATTTTTGCGAACATTTTGAATTTTTTTGTATTTGGTAATTTTTTAATTTCTCCTTTACTAATAAAAACACATTTATAATTTGAAAACTTTTTTAATTCTGAATGAAATTCTTTTGCTATTTCTTTATCTTCTTCTTGAAAAATTAATAAATCATACTTTAATTGATGTAATTTAGATATAGGATGAGTCTTTTTTTCAAATGTTAAACCACTTCTACCAAATGTTTTTTTAACATAATGAATGGTAATATCTCCTTTTTGTTTATTTAATTTTTTTGAAACATAATTACTATATTTAGGTTTTGATTTATTCTCTTCTTTCCAATCTAAACAATCCTTACTTAAATGTAAGTTAGTTCCATCTACAATTGTTTCAGATACAAATTCTTTTTTAACTCTTTGCCATTCTTGAATGATATTTCTCCAATCTGATTTTGGATAATCCTTTAAATTTAATAATTTCACATAGATCGGAAGAGCGTCGTGTAGGGAAAGAGTGT
>ERZ650304.506-NODE-506-length-20128-cov-13.369053_pt1 | contig 20128 bp, 18 predicted proteins | sample MGYA00376240_ERZ650304 | MGnify/ENA primary metagenome ERZ650304 (study PRJEB26733, sample SAMN07839271) | wastewater metagenome | biome: small river; feature: stream; material: water | place: USA: North Carolina | collected 2016-03-01 ... | reverse complement strand
AACAGCAACATGCCGAATTTGAAAGTTTAGGCATGACTGCGTAACATCAGTTATTTAGTTAAACCTATAAAAAGCAGTTAATAACTTATTATTTAGTGTAAAATTTCCAATTATTAAATAAGCACAATGGATTAGTGATGGCACTACGTAAAACTAAGCGTTCACCAAATGGTGATTCCAATAAGACAGATGAAACATCAGAAGGACTGTTTGAATTAAACTCATTAAGTGTAGATACTTTCAACGGTAAGATTGAAGTTGAATGGGATAAAAATGCAGCTACAACGCCATTGGTCAATTACCATTCTTTATTGAATTTCTGAATACCGGTAATTTATTTGAACCATGGGTTGATGACTGCCCATTGCATTTAAGCAGTCCAAATGCACCCAAGAAACGAGATGTTTTAGGAACAGTCTTGTTATCAATATTAGCAGGTCATACCCGCTATGCACATGTTACGGCGATTCGTAATGATGGAATTAACCCTGAATTACTTGGCATGACTAGAATAGTAAGTGAAGATTCATTGCGGCGTAGCTTAGCTAAGATAGATGAAGTTGAAGGCGTAAGCTGGTTACAAGAACATTTGAAACGTTGCTATGCGCCATTATTAACCACAGCTTGGGTTTTAGATGTAGATACGACGGTCAAGACCTTATTTGGTAATCAAGAAGGAGCAGAAGTTGGTTATAACCCACACAAACCTGGTCGTCCATCACACAGTTATCATACCTATTCAATTGCTAATTTACGTTTGATTTTAGATGTTGACGTTGAACCAGGAAACCACAGTACAGCCAACTACACAACACCTGGTCTCTGGAGTATTATTGATAACTTACCCTTTGATTCAAGACCAGCATTTATTCGTGGTGACTGTGGATTTGGTAATGACAATGTGATGCGTGGCGCTGAGTTAAGGAATTTAGCGTATTTATTTAAGCTTCGCCAAAGCAAGAATGTAAAAAACTTAATTGAACAATTGAGTCGTGGGCATGATTACTGGGAAGATGCTGGACAAGGTTGGCGTGGAATAGAGTCAAGTATTCGGTTGCAAGGTTGGGATGTTGAACGACGAGTAATCGTCATTCGTCGCAAGATTAGGAATAATGTAGTTCTACTGCAATCAGATGAAATTAATAAAAATAATGAGCTGAGCTTTGGTGAAATAATTCCTCACGGAGAAATGTACGAGTATGCAGTCTTAATTACCAGTTTAGATGGGGAGGTATGTAGCATTGCTCAGTTATATTGAGATCGAGCTGATTGTGAGAATACCTTCGATGAGATGAAAAACCAATGGGGATGGGGCGGCTTCACCACACAAGACTTACATCGTTGCCGCTTAATGGCGAGAATAACGGCGCTGATTTATAACTGGTGGAATATCTTTGTTAGATTAGCACAACCAGAGAAGCATTTAGAAGCGATAAGTAGTCGCCCATTATTAATGCATGGGATAGCCAAACAGACAATGCATGCTGGAAAGAGTAAAATTAAGGTTAGTAGCCAGCATGGTAAAGTTAGAATGATTAGATTATATCTTGGTCGAATAACGAGCTTTTTTAATGAACTAAAGTTGATTGCGGAGCAGTTAACCAAACAAGAGATTTGGTCTCGGATATTAAGCAAGGCGGTAGAAAAATATTTAAATAGTAATCCAATTAAACCACCAATTTCCCTAAATTGACAGTTGTAAATAGGTTAAACAATCAAAGTCACATAAAAAATGTTAGTCGCTAAATGGCACAGCACTCAATAGGCTAACTGCTTTTTTTAGGTTAAATCTACCTATAATTACCAAAACAGATTTTGATGATGATACAATTCAGTTAATCTCAAAATTACCCGTAGTACAAAATCACTAGTTGCTTTATTGTTTGGAGAGTAATATCGTGTTTGATCATATAGTAGTATTTATCCATCTAGTCAAGCTTGGTAGTTTTTCAAAAACTGCTGATTTTCTCAACATTGCACCATCCACTTTGAGTAGAAATATTCAAGAACTTGAAACATATTTTGGTAAAATATTGATCACTCGAGATACCAGAAATTTTTCTCTAACCACAAATGGAGAAACTTTATACCAAACATTCAAAAAGCTACCGAGTCAATTAAATAATGTAAAAGAAATAATTAACCCTACTAGAAAAACCAATAACTCTACGCTAAATATTGCGTTACCCGTGATTCACCCATTAGAACTCATTACACCATACATTACTTACTTTAATAAAATGCATCCGAAAGTTAAATTAAATCTTTTCTATACGACATGGGGAGAAATAACTGAACTAAAAAATAAGGTTGATATAGCCATCACGATGCGTCCGGACACTAGTAGAGACTTTGATCAGAAATTTCTAAGGTCAGAATTCGTTCAACTATACTGTACACCAAATTATGCAATCAAATACGGATTACCAATAACAGTTGATGACATACTAAATCATCGTATAATTGGTGGCATTGATCATTTTAACGAAATAATGAATTACCCAGTTTTCACCAATAAATATACTGGCGAAACGTTTATTTACGATAGTAATAAGGATAATATCAAAGTTAACAATATCATGCATGCATTAAAAATTGGACTAAATGGAGAGCATATTTTTCCATGTTGGTCATATTTATGCGATGAATTAATAACTAAAGGAGAGTTAATTCAGATTTGCCCAGAATACTATGCCCTTAAGACAGATTTACTTTTACTAACTCGTAAAAATTCAAACCGCGAAATACAGTTGTTTGTTGATTTTATTTACCGCTGTATGAATAAAATGATCCGCATTGACAACGATCTTGCCTGTGTTGCTGAATAATGTTTAATCTAATCAATCCTTATATTGAATTAATAATCATAGCTATTTGTGCAAATAAGCTTTTTTTCTACTTCTATAACAAAATTATGTATTATCTATAAGAGAATAAGTTAAAATCGAACCTCTTTACAACATGATGAATTAATAAAAATGCTCAATATAAAAAATCTTACGCTTGCTTATGGTCCTAAAACCCTGATTGAAGAAGCAAATCTCCAGCTCTATAAAGGACAAATTACTGGTTTAGTTGGACAAAACGGGACTGGTAAAACTTCACTCTTTAAACTGATTCTTGGTCAAAATCATCCTGAAGCTGGTGATTGTGACTTACCCTCTGATACTCTAATTAGCTATATTGAACAAGAAATCGAAGATGTTGAACAAGAATTAGTTGAATATGTCCTGATGGCGCATAATATCTATGCTGAAGATCATACGGATTTACCTGAATACTATTCACTACGCCCTAATGCTGAAAAACTTTTGATGAACCTAGGCTTTCAGCTCGAAGAATTAAGCAAACCATTACGTGAGTTTTCTGGTGGCTGGCAAATGCGTGCCAATCTTGCCAAAGCCCTCTTTTGCCCAAGCGATTTATTACTGTTGGATGAGCCGACCAATCACTTGGATATTGAAACCGTTATTTGGTTAGAGACTTGGCTTAAACGCTTTCAAGGTTTAGCAATCATTATTTCACATGATAGGGAATTTTTGGATAATGTTACCAATCAAACCGTGCATATTGCTAATAAACAACTGACGTTGTATGGCGGGAATTATTCAACCTTTGAACGGACGCGTGCTGAACAAGAAATGCAGCAACAAAAAAATGCTGCACGTACACAAGCTAAAATTGCTCATTTACAAAGTTTCGTAGATCGCTTTAAAGCCAAGGCCAGCAAAGCTAAGCAAGCGCAAAGCCGCATGAAGATGATTGATAAGCTGCAGTACTCACCGACTATCAGTAGTCAACGAAATTACTCAATCGAGTTTTATACTCCTGAATACACTTCGGATTTATTGGTGACGCTCGCGGATGGACAAATTGGTTACCCAGATAAGCCGTTAATTAACAATGTCAAATTGCAGATCTTTGCCAACGACCGAATTGGTTTACTCGGTAAAAATGGTAAAGGTAAAACTAGTTTAATCAAAGCAATTATTGAACAAACCAGTTTACTCTCGGGTACTCTGGAAATGAATCCTAAAATCAAGATTGGTTATTTCGCCCAACAAACCATTGACATGCTAAACGTGAACGATACGCCATTTTCATTAATCAGCTCAACCGATAAACGCTTAAATCAGCAGGAGGTATATAATTTCCTTGGGCGCTTTGGTTTTGATGCAGCGACCTCCAAACAAAACGTTGAGAAATTTTCCGGGGGTGAAAAAGCACGCTTAATTTTAGCCTCTATCATCTTGACTAAGCCTAATATTTTATTTTTAGATGAGCCAACCAATCACTTGGATATGACGATGCGCGAACAGCTCGCAATTAGCCTGCAGGATTTTGAAGGGGCGGTAATTTTAGTCTCGCATGATAAATTCTTGCTACAAAGCGTGGTAGAAGATTTTTATTTAATCGAAGATAATCGCTTGCAGGATTTCAAAGGTAGTTTGGATGATTATCAAGACTATTTATTAGCTCAAGATCCACAGGATAATTTGGCTAAAACCAAGGCAAAAGCCAAAGGCGCACAGCCCTCTTCAGCTGCAGTTGATACGTTTAAACTCGGTACAAAGCTCCGCCATGAAATCACCCAAGCTGAACGTAGTATTGACAAGCTTAATCAACAAATTGAGAAAATCAACGTTAATCTGGAGCAAGCCAATCAAGCAGGCGACAGCAATAAACTGATAGAGTGGAATAACAAGCTCGACAAAGCTCGTGCCGAACTTAGCACAGCAGAAGAACAGTGGCTAATATTGCAAGAGCAATTAGCCGCGCTTTAACGCTTAACGTAAATAAGTAGATGTTCGGGTCGTAAATATACCCAATCATCTACTTATTTAAGGGTAAATTTTCACTGAGCTTCAATTAACAATACTCAAATACATTAATTATGAAGCCATTTATTTGAGAATACCTTAAGTTTCTGTAACACGCTTGAACTATTGCTATTACTAGACCAAGGAAGGATAGCGGCCTTACTAATTGGAGCTGATGCCTTAGATGCTCCAGCACCTTCTAGTTTTGGCGCTAGGCAATACAGAGTTCCAGCTCCATTCCCATTATTATCTCTCCATTTTCTCACTGACACCAATGAGCCACTAATACAGTTTGCGCTATAATCTAACTTTGTAGGCCAATCATCAGAATTTTGGTTATCAGGATCATGTTTACAACTTCCGCTAATAACACCATTTTTAAATGAAATATTTTTACAAACAGAAAAATAATCACCATCGGGAAGCGATTTATCTAAATCATTTCGGCAATATAAAGTTCCTGCACCTTGCCCATTGTTATCCCCCCATGCTCTTACCAAAATAATCGAATCAGGCTGACACTCTTGATTCTGACCGATCAAAATACTTCTTGATATTCTATCTGAATCGCTATTGAATTTATCGTGCAAACATTCTGCATTAAGAACACCATTTTGATATGTAATATTGCTACAATACTTAAAATAATCTCCCTTTGGTAAATCCTTTGGAGTACTACGATCACTTTTCATTGTCCAGTTCATTTTAGATTTATCCAAATAGTAATCCTCACCTGAACTTGAACTTATTGTAAGAGATAAGCCATCTTGGCGCTTAGCTGAATTTACATGTGAAGTATCCTCAATCACTTTCCAATTATTGTTATTTAAGATATTATAATTTTGGTTCCAATATTCAAATCCTTTCGGAGTTAGGTCCCAAGGGCTAAGTTGTAAGGGTAAATCAATACCATCAATAATTGGGCTTACGCCGTATCGAGAGGTATCATCCGTTTGAAATAGGAAAAGATCTGCTGTATATGGGTCCTTATATGTGAGACAACCTTCAGGATATGCGTAATTATTATCACTCCAGTAGCCACAAAAAGCAGTTTTTGATTGCCCCGAAACCTTGTATTCTATATGAATAGTCTCACTTGGATTAATAAGACCTTTGACATTTAATGGGAATTGTTGCCCTATTGCCAAAGCTTGGAAGAACTTAGTAAAGTCGTAGCTACGTACCGAATGAGTTTGATTAAGCAAACTAATGCCTATCACATCGGGATTCTCCCAGTCACGAGCCTCGAATGAAACAGCGGATGCAGAATTCATATAAGACACAGCGGCAAGTGCGCATACAATAAAATTTGCTTTTTTTATTTTATTAAATAAATTCATAACCATCTTTCCTTTTTAAATTTCAAATACTTATACTAAACATTACCAATAGGCGGCTAAAAAACTATTAATTATGCAACCATTTACTTGAGAACACCTTAAGCTTCTGTAGCAGGTTTGGACTGCTACGACCCCATGGCAAGATTGCCGATTGATTTATTGGTTTTATAGGTGGGGTATTTGTTAGTAATGATTTAGGGCTAGGAGTAGACTTATTATTGGATACAAAGTCAGTATCAATACCATAAACCTTATATGTATAAATGATGCCATTAACAGATGTATACAAATATTTATCATCATTTGATATTATGATATTATCTAATTTAGCACCTACTACTATTTGCCCGAATTTGGTCAAAGATCCATCACTATTGATATCATAAAAAGTAATGCTACTCCAGTCGACAATATACATATATCTTCCACTATGCGAAATAGCAAAACCTCTCGTTCTCTGGTCACAATCAATTCCCTGATGTGAAATATAAGTAAGCGAACCATCACTATTTATAGTGTACCAATTAATCCACTGATTACCGTCCATATCGTAATTTGAATAATATAGGCGCTTGCCATCAGGGGTAATAACAATCCCATAAGAAAAGTTTGGATCGAAGGTTAGTCCTTCATAAGACAAAATAACACTGCGGATAATATTGTAGTATTGAATTCCTTGACTAGGAGTAGAATATAGATATTTACCATTTGGAGTAATAGAATATGCACCAGCATAACCCACAGGCGAAAAATATTTATTTTTAATCGAACCATCTTCATTTACACTACTAGCCATAATACCAGTTTTACCATTTTCATGACAAGGGGAGTATAAATATTTATGGTCTGAAGTTATTTTGAATCCAATACCATTGTCCATGGGGCATGCATTGTCACTAGTGAGTTCATGAGGGTTACTCAACTGACCATTATTTAAATCATATCTAGTAACACCTTTATCATGATACACATAAAATGTAGAATCATCTGTTGATATAGACATCGAAATTTCCTGATATGTGGTATCAAGTTTGGAAACATAACTTAAACTCCCAGGAAGTCCGTCTACACGACTTACGTGTAGCGATGCACTCGTGCTAGTAGGATAACTAGCACCACCATTGTCAAGCCTCACATAATAGAGAGCATTACCCTTACAGCTTAGATATAACTCTGAATAATCATTTTCATTAACTGTTCGACTGTTATCTATGCCTTCTCCCTGTATGGAAGAAAAATCCATATGTAAATAACCTCTTGAGTTATAAACCACTAGATTTATTGGCTGATTAGGACACACATTTAATGTAATAGGATTTAGGTATGTATTTTCATTTGATTTAAATTTATCTATCTCAAATGTATTGGTGTTGCCTAACTGTAATCTTCCTGAACTTAATAAGTTTAATGACTCATTGCTAATATTTGTAATTGTCTTATCGACTGTTAGAAAATTTGGATCTGAAGAATAAGCACTACCACTAACACTGATTTGCATTGCAAATGTTGCGCTAGACATGGCAGATATTACTAATCCCAATAACACTGTTTTATTAATCTTTAATTTATTCATTATGTTACAAACTCTTCCACAATAAAAATATTTATTTTAAACACTGCCCAGTAGAATCTGGTTCACTACACCACACCTGTACGCTTATCTATGAATCCTGATCGCAACCATCATCAACTACAGTTGCTATCTTTAAAATCAGTACACAGTTAAACTATTAGTTGTGCAGCCATTTGCTCGAGAATACCTTAAGCCTCTGTAATAAAGCTGGATTATTACTACCATTTGTTGCTTCATTAGTGCTGTCGCCCCACGGCAAGATTGCAGACTGCCCAAAATCATCAAATAAACGACCATCTGTTCCAATAGTGAATCGCTCAATATTATTGGTAGCGGCATTAAGCACAAAAACATATTTAAAATCCGGGGAGATCGTCAACCAGTCTGCTCCAATACCTTTAATTTTTACTCGAGATGGAGATAATGGAATAAGTGTTTTATTTTGAAGATCAAGTTTATATTGTGAGATATCATTACTTTGCTCATTAGCCACATACACATACTGACCCGATTTATCATACACAGGTAAACTATTCGGAAATGCGCCCGCATTTATACTTCTTGGATTTGCATAGTCCATTTTGCCGCTCGCAATGTCTGCAGTGAAAACCGAGATACTATTAGACTTATAATTGACACATAAGCTGATTGCACCACTAGGATCAAAATTTGAATAGACTGGGAAATTGCCTACCGAATATGTCTCATTCATGGTTAATTGTCCGTTTTCAGTATCAACAGTGTATCTGGTTGTGTTATTCTGATTGGAGCTTATCTCATACATGTATTTACCATCATTACTTAGACCAACTCCTGTAGGATTCATTCCAGTTTTAATACTTAAAGGAGATAATGGAGTCATCCTCCCATTGCTACTGTCAAAAGCATATTGATAAATCTGATTAGAATCAATTGAGAGTATGTAAACAAATTTCCCATCCAGACTAAATTGTGCTTGTAGCGTACCAAAAACAGTAGATTTTCGCTCTATCAGCGTGAGTTCACCACTTGCTGGATCAAATGAATAGATATAGATCTTATTCTCACCGTGCGCTGGAACCATTAAATATTTACCAGTAGGATCAAAGCTGCTCCCAAAAGTAACATCGTAACCAGTCCCCACCACAGGGTTTGCTAAGGGGGTTAATTCGCCACTCTCATAACGATATTGCGAAATATTCTTGGATTGGTTATTCACTGCATAAGCAAATTTACCACTAGGATGAAATAAAATCACCACGGGTTTTAGACCTGTTGCGGTTAATGTCGCAGCATCACAAGCCATTATGTTTACCAAAAAAAGTAACCCAAAACCAAGGGTGGTTAGAACTTTATTATTTTTAATGTTCATTCAACATTTCCTATCTACTTAGACTCTCATTGATTTTCATCTGATCTAGCGAATTGTTTTATTGCTGGATAAAAAAGCCAGCTTAACATAGCTAGCTTTTGCTATACACTTATCTCTATCAAAACAAATTCCACTTAGAAAGACTAGTGTAACCATTTGCTATTAAAAGCTTTTAGTTTTTGCAATAGTCGCGTACCAAGGGTCGGTGTAACATTTTGTTCGTTTGCGGATGGCGCTGTTGCACCAAGTTTTGGGGTTGTTTTTGTTGTCGCACTATTAGAAGAACTCCATGGCAATATCCCAGCTTTTGCAATCGATGCAACAGAGCCAGTATTTGCAATATACGGATAAGAATTTCCTATCGCAAACTCTTGCTGAGCATCTATAGTTGCATACATATAAGACCTACCAGATATAGTCACTTTACCTAAATCTACACCTACTACAGCGCGACAATAAGGAGGTACATTAATGCTCTGAGATGGAACTTGATAAGTAACGTTCTTCTCATCCGTATAAGTTTTACTACTTCCCTGAACAAAAGAATGAGAATAACTTACAGTTTCTTTAAATCCAGCCTCTATAATTTCAAGATTTAACCTCCCGTCAGCTTCTATAGAATCCCCTATTTCATTAATATCTGAAGAATTATATTCTGACGATGATGAATTACTAACAGAAATTTCACAACCTGTAGAGGCTAAGGTTTGGTTAATAGGACCATTGTTGATTAAACCATCTTGTGAAGAACACTCTTTATGTTCTCCTTCATTAAATGTGCTTGAACTTCCTGGGATATTAATTGCATTTCTTAGTTGAGGATTAAAACCACCTGGCATTTTTATTGAACTTTGGTCAATACTTAATTTATCTAGTGGAATTTCCCCATTCAGATACGGCTCAAAGAGCTCATTGTAAAATAATCCTGGATTGGAGCTAATAGCTGATTTCAAATTATTCGCAATTACTTTATATAATGTATTATCAATGAAATACTGCAGATCTGGATCTATTTTGGGAAGCACTTCACCAGAGTTAGCTGATTTAAGTCTCGGTCGTGCAAAAACTGGCTTTTGCTCAATTGGTTTAATATTACTACCAAGCTTCGTTGATGGAGCATTTTTATATTCACATTTCTGAACCGCACTCTCAATGTCTTCAAAATGTACACTAGTGTTTGCAGAATTATGAGTAGTTATTGAATATTTACCAATTATACCTAATCGTACAGAAGAAATATCCGACTCATCACTATCCCAAACAAAATTATATTTCTTGCTACTTTTACTAAGCTTATCTGCATAGGATTGTAATTGTGTCTTTATAGTATTAGCTCCAACTATACTAACAATTGATCCAGTGGTGCCCATAATAAATGGGCGTGGATTATATGGAGACATAAGGTTGTTATTTTTCAATGAAACCGTGCTCTTTTTAGTCTCATCAGGGTATTGTGATTGATCGACCTCATAATCAATTCGATCGTTATAAACATATATATTCAGCTCATGTTCCTTAGTTCCTTTTATAAATACCAGTCTACTAAGGTAACCATCAAAGTTACCTTTACTAAAATCAACCCACGGTGCACCATCAATAGCATTTACAACGTCAAAAGCTATTGTTCCAAAATATGCGTATGAGTCTTTGTTGCGAGGCTCTCGAAAGCGAATACCAAATGCAAGACCATGATTACCCTGGTCATTCTTATGATCATCTGTTATGGTATAACTAAATGGAGCACCGGGTAAGATATCTTTAATTTGTGGTATCAGCTGTTTTTTTGATGAGATATCTGGATATGGATCAAGAGGAATATTCCCAGTATCCCCATCCCAATAATTATTAGCAGACTGGAAAAGACCAATGATATGGTCAGAGTTATTTATTATTTTTATGCTAAATACCTCAAGTGCAAATGCATGTGATACACCTAAACAGGCACAAAGTAAAGCTAATTTTTTCATTTTAAATTCCTTTAGATGAGATATGACCTCATTACTAAAACTATTATATTATTTCAGACACTGCCCAGTAGTATCTTGTTCACTACACGCCTGCGCCATATTTCCTCTACGAGCGTTTACCGTTCCCAGATTTTTGTCCTGCGCCAGAGCTTTTGTTTGCTTTACTTTACCTGGAATGTACGGTTGATTATATACATAGCAAATTGCCTTATCATCTTTTGGATTTACAAAGCCTACGCTCATATTTACATATTTTTGGCAACTTTTCTGATCGAGGCATACCGCACTAAACCAGATATCTGTCACTTTATAGTCATTTCCATTTATTTTTATTGAGGTACTACTCTCTCCTGATTTATTACCTGTCACTTCGATAAAGCGATATGGTCCAAGAAGTAAGCCTTCCTTATAATTATCAGCTACGTATAAATTTTTACCTTTGTTATTGCCTAGCGTGAATTTATATGATGAGCTATCTATCTCTGCGTATTTCGCATTGTATTTTAGTGAAATTTTTGCGGCGATTGGATCAGCTTTTAAATCACTCAATAGCTTCCCCGTAAATCCTGATTCGCAACCATCTTGCCCACTCAGGTTAGGACCTGGTTTAACTGGTTTAAAACTAAGGTTATCTAGTTTCACCATGTATTGATCAGCTGCAAATGCAGTATTTATTGTAAATAATCCAACAATTACAGCACTAGCACAAATTTTTAATGATTTTTGCATAAATTTTCTTCTATTAAGTTTACTGAATTCCAACCTCTGACAAGATTGTTGAGAATAGCACTGGCAGCACAGAAAAAACATTCTCACCCTAGATTGTAACTATCCAGCCAAATTTAAACAATCGCCAATTTTGGCGATTGACAAACTAAATCACACATATCATACTGATTATATTATATATTTTACCAAACAACCTAACAAACGCCAATAAAAAACAACAGTAAAACATAATAAACCACGCCAAGTGTTTTTTTATACAACAACTATATATAGTTACGCTATAAATTATTTGAATGGAATAATAAATTAGACAAAGCCCGTAGCACAAGAATAGTGGCTAACCTTGCAAGAGCAACTAGCAACGCTTTAAGTGTATACCATTTAGATAAAAAATCTCCTGAGATAAATTACTCAGGAGCACTAATGAGAGGAAAAGCTAAATTTTGGATAGCTTGCTATACAATTAGATGATCAATAATTAGAGCAGCCAGTAAAGAAACTACCATAAGCAAAGCATAAATAAAATGTCTTTTTTTAATTGAAGCATTTAATATCAGTGGTATACTACCAAAATTGCTCGCTGGAAGGCGTTCTAATTCGACTTTATTATTCATTATTTTTGAACCTTACTATTAAATCACCACGTATCTTACTATATTCGGCTTTTTTACTAGGCGTAAATCAATACCACCCAATTATTTACCACCCAAGGAATACGGAACTTTTTTCTTTATATTGCTCTATTATTCAGAACGTGTAAAACATTCACTTACCCATTGAATTATATTCAAAAACCATGACTCTTAATAAACACCACTTTTGATACTAACTAAACAAATTGAATTTAACCGATAGAAACAAATTTAACTCTAATTCATTGCTAATGCAAACTGCTCATATTATTTGTTATAATACGCCCACAGAATTAACCATTACGACTTTGTGGAATCTAACTAAGGCATGAAAAACATCACGAAACAATCAATCTATCAAACTGGAACTATCAATTCATTACTCCAAGCAGTTTATGATGGCGATGCTTCAGTGGAGAAATTAAGTCAACACGGTGATTTTGGGCTTGGTGCACTGGATGCAATTGATGGTGAACTGATTGTTTGTGATGGTAAATTCTTTAGAGCGGATGCTCGCGGACAACTCAATCAATTAGCGCCAGAAACCTGTTCACCATTTGCGGTAATAACTAAATTTAACCCCGAACACTCATTTGAGATCACGGCTTCTAGTTTTGCCGAATTAGAGCAAAAATTACTACCACAACTAATTTCAGCAAATCTGATCTATGCAATCAAAATTAAAGGCATTTTTAATCATATTGAGTTACGTAGCGAAGAATGTACCTGTCGCCCATATCGTAAATTAGTCGAAATATTGCCTGATCTGCAACGTACTTTTAGCTTTGATAATATTAGAGGAACTCTGGTTGGCGTATGGTTTCCTAACTATTTGGCGCAAGTCAATGTACCTGGCTTTCATTTCCATTTTATTGATGAGCAACAACAAGTTGGCGGGCATGTCTTTGGTTTAAAAATGGAACATGGTAAAGTTGAGATTCAAACACTACATGGATTTGAGCTGGATTTAATTCAATCAGATGAATTTTACCAAGCTAATCTGGACATAAATAATGGTGCTGCAGTCGCACAAGTAGAACAAGTGCGCATCTGATGAACATATAAAAAAGGACATGACGATGATTGCTCAAACTGAACATTTAATTATTCGCAAAATCAGACTTGACGATGCCGAGTTTATTTTTGAATTAATGAATCAACCAAGTTGGATTCGTTTTATTGGCGATCGGAGTTTACGTACATTGGAGGCTACTACTAACTATCTTCGTGATGGAGTTCTAAAAACTTATGCTGAGTCAGAAATTGGCTTATTTGTTATCGAACGTAAAGTGGATAGAGTTAAAGTAGGAATCACCAGCCTAATAAAGCGTGCAGATTTACCGCAAATTGATCTTGGTTTTGCCCTGCTTGAGCATTATGCTGGACATGGCTACGCTTATGAAGCATCACTTGCCACGCTTGCTTATTGTCATTCACAGTTAAAACTGGATAGCATACTAGCTATTTCACAGCCAGATAATATTCGTTCCGCACAGCTATTACAAAAACTTAATTTTAACGCTGAGAAGCTCGTAAATCTCAGCCACACGCAAACCGAATTACAGCTATGGATCTATCATACACAACGAACAGGAAATACATCATCATGCAAAAATTTATTAAATTGAGTCTAATTGTAATCTATTCTGGGATTTGGACATTTGCCGAAGCAAAAACTAAACCTGCCACGCAAAATTTTTTATTTTTAGGAGGTAATCACGACCAACTGGAAAAATATACTAAGCAGATTGATAGTCCTGATATTAACGGAGTACAATTAGTTTATAGCTGGAAACTATTAGAACCAACTAAGGGAAATTATAATTTTGCACCAATTGAACAAAATTTAAAATATCTTAATGCCCACCATAAAAAATTATTTATTCAGATTCAAGATCGTTTCTTTGATGCTGATGCTAAAAATGTACCTGCGTACCTAATGAGTGATCCAATTTATGCTGGTGGCATTACGCCCCAATACGATAATCCAGGAGAAAATATGCCACAAGCCAGTGGTTGGGTTGCTGCGCAGTGGAATCCAGAAGTCCGTAAGCGTTTTCAAAAGCTCTTGCAAGCTCTAGCATTGAAATTTGATGGGAAAATATATGGCATCAATCTGCCAGAGACGGCAATTGATGTAAAAGAACAAGACAAAACTGGCTTTAACTGCAAAAATTATTTTAATGCCGAAATTGAAAACATGATGGCTGCCAAGTCTGCCTTTAAGCACAGCTATGTCGTCCAATACGTTAATTTCTTCCCCTGTGAATGGGATAATGATCATGGCTATATGAGCAAACTATTCCACTACGCATCAGCACATAATATTGGTTTAGGTGGTCCGGATGTTGTGCCGTATAAAAAAGCACAGATGCACAATAGTTATCCATTTTTCCATAAATATCGCCATAAATTACCACTAATTGCTATGGCCGTTCAATCTCCAGATTATAGCTATGTCAATCCAAAAACTAAAAAAACTTACAGCAAAGCTGATTTTCGCAAATTTGCTGAGGACTATTTAGGTGCCAATATCATTTTTTGGGATATTGAACGAATTGGTGCTCACTAATTAAGCAAATTTTGGGGTTCACCATAAATAAAGCTAGCAATATTGCTCTCGGTAATATCCAGACAACGCTGCCGCGCTTCAAGTGGCCCCCAAGCAATATGCGGTGTCACAATTACGTTTGACATCGTTAATAATGGATTATCTTTTGCGGGTGGCTCGGTAGTTAAAACATCCAAAGCTGCCCCAGCAATAAGTTTATTTTGTAACGCATCAACTAAAGCACTTTCATCAATTAACCCACCACGGGCAGTATTAATGATAAATGCAGAGGGCTTCATCTTGGCTAAAAATTCGTGATTAATAAATCCGCTATTTTCCTGGCTTAAAGCACAATGTAATGACACATAATCAGAACGAGCAGCTAGCTCCGCTAAACTTACTTCTTCAACATCGTCAAGATCTTTTGCAGTTCGAGTATAAGCGATCACTTGCATATCAAAAGCAAGAGCTAACTCCGCCACACGACTACCAATTGCACCCAAACCGACGATTCCCAAAGTTTTACCAGCTAGCTCAGACATCGGGATTGATAAACCCTCTTCTTTATTCCAACCTGCATCTCGTAATAATGAAACTTGAGTAGTTAACTGGATGGCACAATTTAAAATCAGAGCTAACGTCATTTGCGCCACCGCATTTGTACCATAACCTGGTGTATTAACTACCCGGATATTACGTGCTGCAGCAGCATTAATATCAATATTATCATAACCAGTTGCCGACACTGCAATCAAGCGAACTGAAGCAGGTAGTTGCTGAATAAGTTTGGCATCCAAAACGGCTTTATTAACAACGATCACCGAAGCCTCCGCTACGGCAGCTAAAATCTCATCTGGCTGAGTTAAATTACCATGAATAATCGTTGGCGCTAATTTACTAAAAGCACTAAAATCTAAGCCACTGCCACAAGTGTCACTATCTAAAATTACTATTTGCATAACACCACTCCCAATATTTTATATACTATAACCACTAATATGTATATCCTGCTCTGCCAAAGTTTCCAAGCGACATGGATAAGTAAAATCAGGTTGTTCGCGATAGAGTTTCAGCCAATAAATCGCATTATGAATATTTTCTGACAGCAAACTGACTTGCAACTCTTGCCGGGTATAGATTGCCCGATATTCATTATCTGGGCGACCGTAGCTCATGATTGACTCTTTATAATCTGCTACCGCAATCAGGCGGTAAGCACTACTACAAGCTTTAGCAGAATCATAATATTCTTCGCACGCAAAATTATAATCGTATTTACACCCAAATGAGTAAATAATTATCTTAACGCCTGCTTGTGAGAGCTGCTCTAATTCAGGAGCAAACTGATTGAGATCGGCATTGCTTTGGATATAGAGCTCTTGTTTGGTGTTAGCTAGCATAGCTTTAAATTGCGCGATAAAATTGTCATAGCCAAGTATATGAATAAATTCCTCTTGCGGCTGATGCTGTTGTAATTCTTTGATTGCAGCCAAAGCCTGATCCAGATTAGCATTAAATTCCGCACGAAGCTTCTCTAGTGCAATATTCGCACTTTGTGCCTGATATTGTTTACTTTTACCGGGAATCAAATTTATCAGACCGCGCTGATATAGTTTGTCAAGTGCCAGATATACCGAAGGCTTGGGTAAATCTACTCGTTTGGTAATTTGTGAGCCATTTGAGTTAGGATTTTGTACAATATCACTATAAACCAAAGCCTCGGCTTTTGCAAGTCCAAGGCTTTCCAAACTTATTAATAAGTTTTGCATCTGTTTCTCTTATTTAAGCATCTTGTCGGGTATCTGCGATCACGATCTCACGGATACAAACATTTTGCGGTTGGCTATATGCAAACTCAATTGAGCGTGCAATATCATCTGGATTCAAGCCTTGCTCAATGGTGCTGGCTTTCCATGATTTATAACCATCAACAATCGCGGCATCAGTCGTATGAGAAAGTAATTCAGTTTCAACTACTCCTGGTGCAATCACCGTCATTCTAACATTAGAACCAGCTACTTCGCCACGAATATTTTCAGTTAATGCATGTATTGCAAACTTAGTCGCACAGTAGGCCGCATGATCTGGGAAAGTTTTACGTCCAGCAATTGACGAAATATTAACTATCGTACCGCTATTGCATTTTACCATTCCCTCAAGTACAGCCTTAACTCCGTTAAGTACACCCATTACATTAACATTTAGCATTTGCTGCCACTCGACTGGATTTTGCGTAATCGCATTACCCAAGAGCATAATTCCGGCATTATTTACCAGTAAATCAACCGAACCAAATTTAGCTTCAGCTTCATTCACCGCAGCTTGAAAGCTAGCCAAATCAGTAACATCAACTTTACGGCATAAAGTATTTGGAAGATTTAACTCCTCTAATTTATCAATCCGACGTGCTAAAAGCAATAAAGCATAACCTGCTTTAGAAAAGCGTAGTGCCGTAGCTTTGCCGATTCCTGAGCTTGCGCCTGTAATTACAACTAATTTTGTCATTTTATTTTCCTTTGAGTATTTAGTAGTATAATTTTTACTACCAATATTATAAGCTAGCGATGTTGTTGCTGTCAAGCAATATAAAAAATCTAACTATTTTCATGCGCAAATAACCAGAAAAACAGGCTAGTTCAAAATTTCAAAACTATGTTATTGCTAGGATACGTAACATACTGAATAGGCGACTAATTGGAATGTATCAACAAAGCTAATGGAACTGGGATGCTTAGTTGATTTAACAATATTGAGAATGGATATGATATGAATAAGCAAAGTAAAGTATTAGCTATTGGTTTTGTAGTTTGTACTACACTTCTGGCATGTAATGGTGGTGGCAATAACAACAGTTCACTTCCTGCTGCCCCGAATACACAAAATCAACTACAAAAATACCTGAGTTTGTGGAGCTATACACCATTGGCTGTCAATAACAATAATAAGCGTCTGAGTAGTACAATTGGCAATCAACTGTATATGGTAGAATCGAAAGACAATAGCGTAACTAGTATGAGTTTAACCTTCTATAGCGACTCAGCATGTACAACCGCATTAAATACCATCACATTCAATGGACCAACTAGTGTATTAGCGGGTACATATCATACGACTGATCAATCTAATTTCTATGCCTGTAATACAATGTATTCAGGCGGTTGTGTAGCCGAGTTAAATGCAAATTCCAGCCAGTACAAATACACTTTTGCCAATGGTGCTTTTTCATACAGTTATTGCCTGACAAATCCAGCGACATCTGGAGATAAGATTGCTGACTGGAGCAGCGGTAGTGCGGTGTCATGTTCAGCTGGAAGTAGCTGTGGCTATTCACAACCTTATACTTTTGCTCTTTTCCCTGGTGTCTACTGGGCTAAACAAGTTGGAGCTGCAACTGGCACAACTCAGGGTAACAGTGTTGCTATTGATATGCTGGGTAATTCATATATCACAGGTTATACAACTCTAGGGATTTCTGAGCAGACTCAGACTGGTTTTGGTGATTACTTTATTGCTAAATACACAGAGAGTGGTACACTATTATGGACTAAATAAGTTGGGGCTGCAGACGGTTCAACTAAAGGAAATAGTATTGCTGTTAATACAATGGGTAATTCATACATTACAGGTTATACAACTGAAGGAATTTCTGGACAGACTCAAACAGGTGCGTATGATTACTTTATTGCTAAATACACCGAGAGTGGCACACTATTATGGACTAAACAAGTTGGGGCTGCAACTGGCTCAACTCAAGGAAATAGTATTGCCACCGATACTACAGGTAATTTATACATCACGGGCTTTACGAGTAGAGGGATTTCTGGGCAGACTCAGACTGGTAGCCAAGATTACTTTATTGCTAAATACACCGAGAGTAGTACGCTATTATGGACTAAACAAGTTGGGGCTGTAGGTGGCTCAACTCAAGGAAAAGGAATTGCCATCGATACTACAGGTAATTTATACATCACTGGTTATACGACTAGAGGGATTTCAGGACAAACTCAAACAGGTGCTTATGATTACTTTATTGCTAAATACACCGAGAGTGGTATCTTGTTATGGACTAGGCAGGTTGGAGCTGCAAGTGGTGCTACTATAGGACAAGGAATTATTACCAATGCTACAGGTAATTCATACGTCACTGGTTATACGACTAGAGGGATTTCCGGGCAGACCCAGAATGGTGCTAATGATTATTTTATTGTTAAATACAGCGAGAGTGGTATCCTGTTATGGACTAAACAAGTTGGAGCTGAAAGCGTTACAACCCAGGCAAATGGTATTACTACCGACTCCACAGGCAATCCGTACATCACTGGTTATACGAATGGAGGAATTTCCGGGCAGACTCAGACTGGCACTAATGATTACTTCATTGCTAAATACAGCGAGAGTGGTACGCTATCATGGACTAAACAAATCGGCTCGCCTGCTGGAAATACTTATGGAAAAGGTATTGCAGTTGATGTAATAGGCAATCCATATATTGCGGGTTATACAGATAAAGGAATATTGGGTAACACTCAAGCTGGTTCCTATGATTATATTCTTGTGAAGTATTACTGGAATTAACTTTTGTTTTATGCTAGAAATATAGCTGTTTATTAATAATAAACGGCTATATTTCTATAGATAGGATTAATCAAATGCAATAAGTATAAATGGCTGGTATACCCCTAATCGGATTCATTCAAAATTAGGCTATATGTCTCCGAATGAATTTGAGGCAGTAAATTCCAGCCAAACAGAAACAAAACTTAACTCAGTTAAGTGTTGTAAAAAATCTCAACTATTGATTGAGTTAACAAATCTTGTGGCAGCAATCTCTTGAGAGAAGGTGTCCAAGCTTTATGGTATGGTGCACCACAGTAGATCTATCCAATTTTGGAGAGTTGAAAACATTATTAGTCGAATTGGAGTTTTATTATAACTGGCATCGGCCACATGGTTCATTGAATGGTAAAAGTCCCATTGATTTAGTGATGAAGTTTATGATGTATATGATAATACCAAAGAGCACATTCAGCTTCAAAATTACCATGCTGAAATGGCTCTTCGAGAGCTGAAAAAAGCGCATAAAAAGTGAGACGATGTCTATGAACCACACATATGATGGTTTGAATTAGTTTGTATATGTCATAAAAATAAGTTGCAATTCAATC
>ERZ650304.505-NODE-505-length-20177-cov-5.021966_pt1 | contig 20177 bp, 19 predicted proteins | sample MGYA00376240_ERZ650304 | MGnify/ENA primary metagenome ERZ650304 (study PRJEB26733, sample SAMN07839271) | wastewater metagenome | biome: small river; feature: stream; material: water | place: USA: North Carolina | collected 2016-03-01 ... | reverse complement strand
TATTAAATCTGGTTATAAAAATATAATATTGCATACTAGTGCTACATCGGGGGCTTTGATACTGCAGCCATTGTCATTTAATATGGTGCGGTTGGGTATTGGTATGTATGGGCTTTGGCCTTCATCTGAAATAAAAAGTATTTCTGAAAAAAAATTACAATTGAGTCCAGTATTATCTTGGAAAACTGTAGTTAGTGAAGTTAAAACAATTAAACCCAATATTGGTGTTGGCTATGAGGCAACATATATGACTAAAAAAAATACAAAAATTGCAGTACTGCCTGTTGGTTACTGGGATGGTATTCCACGATCCGCATCAAATAATATTGATGTATTAATCGATGGGGTAAGATGTCGAGTTTTAGGCCGGATTATGATGAATATGTGTGTTGTGGATATTGGTAAAACTAAAAATGTTAAACCCGGGGACGAAGTTGTAATAATTGGTAAACAAGGTAAAAATACAATTTCAGCTGATGAACTGGCACTATGCGCGGGGACAATTAACTATGAAATAGTCACCAGGATTAATCCCCAAATCAATAGAATTGCAATAAATTAAAAATTATGCTATATTAATGAGGTTATGGCACAGAAAGCATTAGTCAAATTACAGAATAAAGATACAAAAGAAATCTATTTTACTCGCAAGAATAAAAAGACTGTCACCGCAAAGCTTGAATTTAAGAAGTTTTCTAAAAAACTCCGCAAGCATGTAATCTTTAAAGAAGTTAAAAAATAATCCCAATTTTGGGATTATTTTTTATGGTGCTTTTTAATTTGTCTTTTTTGTGATATATTCACAATACTGGGTGGTTAGTTTAGTGGCAGAACAGGGGTCTCCAAAACCTCTGGCGGGAGTTCGATTCTTCCACCGCCCGCCTTCGCCTTGCCATAGCTTTAGCGACGGCAGGAAAATGCTATGTCAAAGCTTCGGCGTGACAAAGCCCGCAAGAATAAAATTATGTATTATGTATATATTTTAAATTGTAAAGATGGATACTATACAGGTTGCACAAACGATCTTAAGGATAGGTTTGAAAGACATAAGAAAGGTCAAGTTGATGCTACTAAAGATAGATTACCAGTAGAAATTGATTTCTATTTTGCAATTAAAGATAAACAAAAAGCATTTGAATTTGAAAAGTACTTAAAATCAGGATCTGGCCGAGCTTTTATTAAAAAACATTTCAATTGAATTTATGAAAAATAAGAAAATTACAGTCGGTATATTATTTGGAGGTAAATCAGCTGAACACGAGGTTTCTTTACAATCTGCAAAAAATGTAGCTGATGCAATTGATAAAAATAAATACGACATAGTTTTGATTGGAATTGATAAAACTGGTAAATGGTTATTAAATAATAATTCTTCAGAGTTTCTTTTAAATTATCATAACCCAAAACTAATCTCTTTAAATAAAAAAAATGTTCTTAATGTTTCTTTAATTCCAGAATCTAAAGGATTTTTATCTGATAATTTAAATAAAAATAATAAAATTGATGTTATTTTTCCTGTTTTGCATGGACCGCTAGGGGAAGATGGTACCGTCCAAGGTTTACTAAAATTAGCCGGGATTCCATTTGTTGGATCAGGGGTATTAGGCTCAGCTGTTGGTATGGATAAAGATTTCATGAAAAGACTTTTACGTGAAGCAGGAATCCCTGTGGGTAAATTTTTAGTATTTAAAGATAATGAAGAAATTTCTTATAAAAAAGTTATAAAAAATCTTGGATTACCTATTTTTATTAAACCAGCTAATCTTGGTTCATCTGTTGGTATTAGTAAAGTTTCAAATGAAATTGAATTTAAAGATGCGATTAAAAAAGCTTTTTCTTATGATCGTAAAATTTTAATAGAAGAATCTATCGTTGGGCGAGAAATTGAATGTGCTGTTTTAGGGAATGATAATCCAATCGCTTCTATTCCAGGTGAGGTTATTGTTAATACCAATTTTTATTCTTATGAAACAAAATATGTTGATGAAAATGGAGCAATAATAAATATTCCTGCAAAATTACCAAAATCAATTATTTCAAAAATTCAGAATTTATCAATTAAAACTTTTAAAGCACTTTCGTGTGAAGGCTTAGGTCGCGTTGATATGTTTCTTAAAGATAACGGTGAAATATTAATTAATGAAATAAACACAATTCCTGGGTTTACATCGGTTAGTATGTATCCCAAGCTTTGGGAAGCTAGTGGTATAAGTTATACTAAATTAATTGATACCTTAATCAAATTAGCGATTGAACGGTTTAATAAAGAACAAAAATTAAAAACAAATAATTAGATTTTATGGAAAATAAAAATGATATAACTATAAAAACTTATAAAGAAAATTTTGATAAATATTCAGAAAGAACAGTTAGTGAAGTTAGTGGCGAATTTAAAGAATGGATAGATAATTTTTTAAACCATTTACCTGAAAATGGTTCTATTCTTGAGCTTGGTTCTGCTACTGGTAGAGATGCCCGCTATTTTGCCTCAAAAGGTTATCGGGTAACTTGTACAGATATAATTCCTGAAGCTTTAGAAAAACTTTCTAAAGAAGGATTTGATACTGCCGAATTTGATTTTAGAGATGAACCCAAAGAAGAATGGTTTAATAATTTTGATGGTTTCTTTGCTAATGCTGTTTTACTTCATGCACCGCAAGATGTTTTTGAAAAAGCAATTTTAAACATATCAAAAGTTCTTAAGAAAGATGGAATAGCTACCTTTTCTTTAAAAACTGGAGAAGGTGAAGAATTTACGCAAGAAAAAATAGATGCACCTAGATATTATAATTATCACACAGAAGATGAAATAAGAGAATTAATATCTCAATTACCTTTTGAAATTTTAAATATTTCGTATGTTGATAATAAAAAATGGTTACATGTTATTTTAAAATCAAAATAACTAACCTAAAAATTCTTTAACTTTTGTAAAAGTATTTTTTATTTCAACTTTATTTAAGGGATTAATCCAAATAGTATTACGGTCACGCTTGAACCAGGTTTTTTGCCTTTTGGCGTATTGCCATGTTTCTTTATTTAGTTTATCTATCATTTTAGCTCGCCGTAGCATTTGCGAAGGTCGGCTTTCATTATCAATTTTTTCTTGCAAATATTGGCTAATATAGCGGTATTCTAGCCCTAAATCGCCCATTCTAGCCCAAGAAAGGCCATTGTTATGTAAATCCATAACTTCATCAATCATGCCACCTTTTATGCGTTTTATAATGCGTTTATAAATACGCTCTTTTAAAACTTCATCAGCTAAATTAAGCCCAATTTTTAAAACATCATATTTGCCACAAGTCGGGTTTGCATTTGGGACAGATCCAAGAGCAGTAGCTATCTCAATTGCTCGAATTAAACGAACTGGATTTTTAGAATCAATATTTTGCGCACGAGTTGGGTCAAGTTTTTTTAAGATATTAAATAATTCACTAGCTGTTTTATTTTCTAGCTCGATACGCAATTTTTTATTGGGCGGAACTTGAGGCAGTGTAATATCATTAATGATTGCATCAATATAAAATCCTGTTCCACCACAAATAATTGGAATATTTCCATTTTTTATAATTTCACGGATTTTTTTATCAGCTAATTTTTTATACTGTGCTACTGTAAAAACTTTATTAGGTTTTGCTACATCTAACATATGATGGGGTATACCCTGCATTTCTTTTGGGGTAATTTTACCAGACCCAATATCTAGTCCAATATATACTTGGCGTGAATCTGCGGAAATGATTTCTGTAGATTTTATTTTTTTTGCTAAAGCTACCGCAAAGTCACTTTTGCCGGTACTAGTTTGCCCACAAATTACTATAACTTTAGCTTTAGTCATTTAGTCTAAATTTTTTATTTGTCTTACATTAGCCCCAAGATCATTTAATCTTTCAATTAAATTTTCATATCCGCGGTTAATTGCATAAACATTACGCAGTATTGATTTACCCTCTGCTGCCAGCATTGCAATTAAAATAATTGTTGCTGGGCGCAGTGCTGGTGGGCAAACAATTTGAGCTCCTTTTAATTCAGTTTTGCCTTCTATATAAACTCGGTGAGGGTCAGCTAACAATACTTTGGCCCCAAGGCGATTAATTTCTGTAAAATAAATTGCTCGGTTTTCCCAAGTCCAGTCGTGAACCAGTGTCGTGCCAACAGCTTGGGTTGCAATTGGTACAAAAAATGGCAAATTGTCATTATTTATTCCTGGGTAAGGCAATGCATGAATTTTGTCTGGCAGTGCTTTTAAGACACTTTCTTTAATCACTATATCTACCAAATCAACTCGGCCGTTTTCACCTTTGTAGATTTTACTAGTAGTAAATTTTAAGCCCATTTTTTCAAGCTTTAATAATTCAAGTCTTAAAAAGTCTATTGGGCATCTTTTAATAGTTACATTCCCATTAGTTACAGCAGTTGCTGCAATGAAAAACATTGTTTCGATTGGGTCCTCGCTATTATACCAGATAGTCTCTTGGTCAATTTCATTTATTCCATGGACTGTTAATGTTGTTGTGCCGATACCTTCAATTTTTACACCTAAATGTTCCAAGAAGAAACAAACATCTTGCACTTGGTAATTAGGTGGAGCAAAACGAATTATAGTTTTTCCATTTGGGATAAGTGCCGCTGCCATAAGAGCATTAATAACACCCATATCACTGGCTTCATACATTGTTATGTCAGCCGGCTTTAGTTTTTCAGTTGTAACTTTGTAATGTTTAGCTTCAGATTTTATTTTAATACCTAATTTTTCAAGTGCGTATTTATGTGCAGAAATTGTTCTTTCACCCATTTTACAACCACCAGGATTAGGTAGTCTAAATTCTTTCATTCTATGTGCCAATGGGGGAATAAGGTATAAGTTAACTCTAATTCCGCCAGCGATAGCTTCATCAATTTTTTCAATAGCAAAAACATCGGGCGGGGTTATTTTTAAAGTATGGTCATCTAGCCAAATAACCCTAATATCAATACTTTCAAAAACTTCTATTAATCTAAAAACTTCTTCAATTCGTGGCACTCCAAAAAGTGTTGTTGGTTTTTTGTTTAACAAACTTGCCGCCATCAAAGCCAACGCCCCATTTTTAGAATAATGAGTTGTAACGGTGCCGGATAGTTTAATGCCACCGTTGATTTCAAAATCATCAGTTCGTGGAGCCAGTGATACAAGACGTTGACCTAAAGTTTCGCCAATTCTATCTAGCTCTTTAGTTGTAAAGTTTTGGTCGCCTTTTTCCATCCGAGCTACTGCTGACTGTGAAGTTTCCAGCATTTTAGCAAACTCTACTTGGGTCAAACCTTCACGTTCTCGAATAGTACGGATAAGATATCCAATATGTTCTTGGGGGGACTTCTTTTTATTCATGTTTACTAATATATCATATATGATATATTAGTATATATACATATGCACAGTGAGTTAATAAACATTGACAAGTTTACCACAATGCAATTGCCAGCCATGGCGAATGTTTTCCATATTAAAAATACTAATGAAATCATAGATTTTTATAAAAACTTAAAACCCAGTGAAAATCCATTTATTTTAGGTGGGGGATCCAATTTAATAATTGCGCCAACAATTACCAATAGACCAATTTTAAAAATTGAAATCCTTGGAATTCAAATTCTTGAAAACAATAATGATCAGGTGTTGGTTAAGCTTGGTGCCGGAGAGAATTGGGATAGTGTAGTTGAGTGGGCTGTGAATAATAATTATTCTGGTATTGAAGCACTGTCCGCTATTCCGGGTACTGTGGGCGCAACCCCAGTCCAAAATGTTGGGGCCTATGGCTCAGAAATAAAAGATGTATTTGTTTCTTTAAATGCTTATGATACTAAAAATAAAAATATTGTTACTTTAAATAAAGAACAATGTAATTTTAGTTATCGTAATAGTATTTTTAAAAGCACAGAAAAAGGTAGATATATAATAATTGATGTTACTTTAATGCTATCAAAAAACAATCCCAAGGTTCCAGAATACAAAGGTGTGCAGGAATATTTTGATTTAGCAAATAATTTAAATCCAAACTTGTCCGATATTCGAAATGCAATTATTGAAATTAGATGGAGCAAATTACCTAATCCAGAAACATTACCTAACTGTGGATCATTTTTTGAAAATCCAATTATTGAAAATAAAGTAGCTGAAGATTTAAAAATAAAATACCCTAATATCCCAGTGTATCCGTATGGTGATAAAATCAAAGTCTCCGCGGGGTATCTTATTGATCAATCAGGATTAAAGGGTATAGATTTTGGTAAAGTTGGGGTTTATGAAAAAAATGCACTGGTATTAGTTAACCGTGGTGGTGGTACATATGATGACCTTGTAAAAATAAAAGATATCATAATAAAAACCGTTTATGATAAATTTGGAATTACTCTTAGCCCCGAACCTGAGTTTGTAAATTAAAAAAAACAGGATTAATCCTGTTTTTTTAATTTGTGCCGAAGGAGAGACTCGAACTCTCACCCCTCACGAGACTCGATTTTGAGTCGAGCGCGTCTACCATTCCGCCACTTCGGCATATATTCACTTGTCCACATACTTTACACTGAAATTAGTTTATAATCAATATGCATTTAATTTTGTCTCTGGTATAATTATTTTATGGCATTATATTCCAACTCAATTTTTTTTATAGATACGGATAAAATAAATCCGAACCCTTACCAGCCTCGTCGTGAATTTGACGAGTCCGCACTGCGAGATTTAGCAGATTCTATTCGCCAATATGGAGTATTGCAACCATTGGTTGTATCGCGTGTTGAAGTTGAAAAACAAGACGGCAGCGGTCTGGAAACTACATATGAACTTATTGCTGGGGAAAGACGTCTTCGTGCATCACGGTTAGCTGGGGTTAAACAAGTTCCTGTTATTATCCGCGAGGGGGACGATAGCAAGATGAAGCTAGAATTAGCTATCATTGAAAACCTGCAACGTGAAGATTTAAATGCAGTTGACCGCGCTCGGGCATTTATGCGACTTATTGATGAGTTTAGTTTAACTCATGCCCAAGTTGGACAAAAAATGGGTAAGAGTCGGGAATATGTTTCTAACTCGCTTCGGATACTGCAAATGCCTCAGGATATTTTAGACGCTCTCCAAGTTGGTAAAATAATGGAAGGCCACACAAGACCATTAATGATGTTAGTTGATCGACCCGAAGAACAAGAGACTTTGTTTAAAGAAATAGTTTACAAAAAATTATCTGTCCGTGAAGCGGAAAGAATTGCTCGTCGGATCGCAGTGGACCGTGTTCGTAAAAAGGAATTATTACCCGATGCTAATACACTAAGCATTGAAGATGATTTAGAAGAAAAGCTAGGTACCCGTGTGCATATTCAAAGAAAAGCCGACGGTGGTAAAATTACAATTGACTTTTTCTCGGATGCGGATTTAGAAGAGATTTTAAATTTATTAAAATCAAAACAAATCGAACGCAATATTAATGAAGGCGGTAATACCGAAACAATGATGCAAAGATTTGAAAGACAAAGAGTTGCTCCACCAGAGAATCTGATTCCCCAGGAAACAACTATTAATGCTTTTGCAAATCCGGAACCAGTTGTATCCACTGATAGTCCAATAGAAGCCATTGATGAAGCCATCTCTTATATGATAAATAAAGATGATGAAGTAAATAACATCGAATTAGGTGATAACTCAGTTGCTATGGAAATTGAAAAAGATGCTGTAATCCAAATTCCAGAACAAACAAATCAGCCTGTGATCCAAAATATAAATCAAAATACATTTATTCCACAGTCTCAAAATAACGTAGAAAGTAAAGAATCAACAGAAGACCAAGATTTGTACAACATCTCAACCTTTAGCCTCTAAAACCCCTTAATAGGGGTTTTATGTTGACAAAATTTCAAGTGGTGTTATTATAAGTTTTAAATTGAAACTTATGGAAATTAAAGAACAAGACATCCCAAGCGGGGCTGAAATAAAAAATATGACAGCCCTTATCGCGTATGAAAAAGTTGGGGAAGAAGGCAGAATTTATCTAACGATAACAGAAAAACTATTCAAAGAGGATTCTCTAAAATCCACTATAACTTTTTGTAAAATCGAAAAAGGTGAATTTCCCGAAGAAACAGTTATGCGATCAATGAAAAAGATCGGGAAAATTGTAGATATTTCTTTTGTTAGAGATTTTTATTGGAAAGACGAAAGTGATATTTATAAAGTTTATCTTTACACTGGTATAGTAACAGCTTTGATAGCTATTCCTAAAAAGGTTGTAGCTGGAGATGTAACTAAAGTATCGTTATTTCAAGCGATTACATCTCCCGAGGTTACAAATTTGTCACAAGATTGTATTAAAATGGTATTTGTACCATCTAAAAGTTGATCCAATCTAAAAATTTTTGATGGCATCTTGGTTTTTACTAAGGTGCTATTTTATTTGACAAAAAGGTTTTAAAAGAGTAATTTAAATATTAACTAAAAAAATAATTTAACCCTTTAATAAATTTGAAAATGAAAAAAAATGCATCAACAAGTCAAACAAGTGTTACTACCATGGAAGCAACAGCGAAATCTCTTCAATTATCTTTGGTAATCCAGGAAAGGAAAAACCAATTTGAAATAGTAGAAAAAACCTTTAGGGGGAATCGATCAAAACAGTTTCCCTCAAAGCAATTAGAGGAAAATTATGTTGATCTAGAAAGGGCACACTTAAATGCTGCTATGTCAGCTATCCGTAAAGGAGGGCACATACAGAATATTGAGTATCTAAAACGCTTAGTATATGAAGAAAAAAAAGGGGATACAATTATAATTTATCTTTATATTGCTAAGGGTAATTCACATAATATGGTGCCAACTTTAAAACCTGATTTTTGGAATAAGGATAAAATACTTAATTCAATAGAAACGACACCTATGACCAAATGGGTGATGAAAGAGTATTTTAATATTAAATAAGACCGTTCCTGTTTGTATATAGCCTCGCTGTTAGTCTAATGACTTTCACGCGGGGCATTTTTATTTGACAAAATCTATAAAAGTAGTATATTTAAATGGACTAAAAAAATACGCAAATGATAGATAACACACAAGAACAAACCAATGCTGCCACAGCAACTGACACTGAAAACCTTGATGAGCTAGTGATCGTAGCTCATTACAGAATTAACCATCTTGGAAATGTGGTGTTCTCTTTAGTAGAGAAACAATACAAAAATTATGGTATTCGATCGATTTTCCCCTCTGCTCATGTATTTGATAAAAATAAAGAAGAGGAAGACGATTTGAATAAAAAGAAACAAAAGCATAACGATTTATTTTTGGAAATTTCTTTAAATAAAACCGGTAGAATAATGAAGGAAACCGACCTTGTTGAAGAATTCATTTACTGGGAAAATGATAAACCCGTTTATCGTGTTCATCTTTATGTAATAGAAGAAGCAAAAACAGAGGAGTGGGTACTGCAAAATGAAACAATAATTCCAAGGTCTTTCGAATATGTTAACGAGAAAGATTATATGACAACACCTTTAACACAACAATGTGCACGAAAGGTATTTAATTTCATTAAAAATAAATAGTTCAAGTTCCTTATTCCAAATTCCAAACAAACCACCATCTAATTTTGTGGTTTAGCTCAAATATTCGTCGTGAGACAGATATTTGAGCTTTTTTTATTTTTGATTAAAAGAAAGTAATCTAGAGAGTAGGGAATTTTGTTTCAAGTATTTTTCAATATGTTTGCGGGCGATGCTACTTTTAACAAATGATAACCATTTACTGGATGGATTTATTTTTTTATTTACCATTATTTTTACTACATCACCATTTTTTAATTTATGATCTAGCTTGGCATATTTACCATTTACTTCACCAGCTTCGGCATGCATACCAACCTCGCTATGTACATTAAAAGCAAAATCCAAAACCGATGCTTCTTCGGGTAGGTTTATAATTTCACCTTTTGGGGTAAAAGCAAAAACCCGATCATGGAAAAAATCAGCTTTTAAATTTTTAAAAAAATTATCAATATTAGTTTCATCCTGTTGGGCATCGCGCAATTCTTTAATCCAAGCGTATCTTTCATCATTACCATTTAAATCTTCTTTGTATGCAAAATGCGCAGCTAAACCATATTCAGCTTCTTGATGCATTTCAATTGTACGAATTTGAATTTCAATAATTGCTCCATTTTCGTTAATTATTGTTGTGTGTAGCGACCTATAGCCATTGGGTTTAGGTAGTGCTATATAGTCTTTAATTCTTCCAGGCAAAGGCTTGTATGTACCATGAATTAATCCCAATACTAAATAACATTCTTCAATATTTTTAACAATTACACGCATAGCAATAATGTCATAAACATGAGCTATGTCCATTTTATATTTTTCAAGCTTTCTCCAAAGAGAATATAAATGTTTTTCCCGATGGTCAACTTTTACATCTTTTAAATTGTATTCTTTGAAAATCTTTTTTAAATTATTTTCAACTTTTAAAAGCTCGGGCATTGCAGCATCAGTCCGAGATTCTCTTAGCGTTTTTATATTTTCATATTCTTTTGGGTAAGCATAGGGGAATGCCGCATCTTCTAGTCGGCCTTTTAGTTTACCCATTGAAAGTCTATCAGCCAGTGGAGCGTATACTTCTAACGTTTCTAGTGCAATTCTTTTTTGTTTGTCAGGTCTTACATGCTCCAAGGTTTCAATATTGTGTAGACGGTCAGCTAGTTTAATTACAATTACACGCATATCTTCAGCAATTGAAACAAAGAATTTTCTTAAATTTTCAACATTTCTTTGGATACCGGTATATTTAACTTTACCTAATTTTGTAACGCTCAGTACAAGGTTTGTAATTTCATCACCAAAAATATCTCGCATTTCATCTTCTTTTATTTCAGTATCTTCTAGTACATCATGCAAAAATCCAGCAGCAATTATCGTGCTGTTCATTCCTATTTCTGCTAAATTTTTAGCGGTAGTAAAAACATGCACAAAATAAGGTTCACCACTTTTACGCAGTTGACCAGCGTGTGCAATTTTAGCAAAATCATAAGCTTGGGCGATTAAATCCCTGTCTTTTTTAGTAAACTTTTGAGTGTTAAATATTGTCTCAATTTGTGGCATAAATAAATTATAGCACAAAATAAAATCCTCTCTAACTCTCCTTTGACAAGGAGAGTACTGTAACAAAATCCCCCTTGACAAAGGGGGATAAGCTGAAAGCTAGGGGGATTTTTTTACTAATTTATCTGGGCGATGGTTTTCACATTTATTATTACTGCATCTCTCTGGGATTGTTTTTGTGCCTTCCATCATAAGTGAATTACACATTGGGCAAATGTTACCAGTTGGTTTGGCTTTAATCGCATTTTTACATTTTGGATAATTTGTACAAGAATAAAATATACCAAACCGTCCGCGTCTTTCCATCATACTACCGTCACTACACATTGGACATTTTACACCACTGTCTTTCTTTTTCTTTTCCTCTTCATCTTCTTCAATATATTTACATTTTGGATAACGAGAACATGATATAAAATTACCAAACCGGCCTTCGCGAATTACAAGTTTACCTAGTTCAACAACTTTCTTTTTACGGCTTTTTCTTATACTGCCATCTTTGTTTAGTATCTCGGGTTCCACAACTGCAATTCCACATTTAGGACACGGTCGGCCAATGTCTTTAGGTCCTTCCATGATAGATCCATCAATTTTCCTTGCCCCCATACACTCGGGGTAATTAGCACAAGAATAAAATTTACCATTTCTTGCCAATTTAACAATCATACTTTTACCGCACACTGGGCACAAAATATCATCTGGAGCTAATTCCATTGTTGTGGCTTTTTCTAGTTTATCTTTAATTTTTACATCTTTAAGAAACGGAGTGTAAAAATCTTCCAAAGTTTTTTTGTATTCTCTTTTACCATTTGCAATTTCATCCAGCTCGTCTTCCATTTCTGCTGTAAAAGTATCTGAAATATATTTTGTAAAATGCTCTTCCAAAAAGCTGGAAACAACATCACCAGTATCAGTTGGTATCAATGTACGGCCCTCTTTTGTAACATAACCACGCTCTTCTAATGTTGCCATGATTGATGCATATGTCGAAGGTCGGCCAATTCCACGCTCCTCTAGTTCTTTAATTAATCCAGCTTCGGTATAGCGACCCGGTGGCTGGGTTTTTTTTTCTATTTGACGAGCTTCTATTAAATCAAGATTATCTTTAATAGCAAGTTTGGGTAATATTGTATCTTCACCTTTGGCTCCAGGGTCGGCCATTAGCCATCCAGGGGATATTACTCTTGACCCATTAACTTTATATACTGGTATGTCAAGAGCCGATATTGGCCCGCCTGCATCAGCTATGCCAGAAGCATTGCGGGCAGGCAAAACATCAATTCTATTACGCGCCATAACAGCATCTACCATTTGACTAGCTAATGTTCTGCTTCGGATTAATTCGTATAACTTTTTCTCTTGATCATTTGCACCCAGGAATTTATTTTCAGGATGAGTTGGGCGGATAGCTTCATGAGCTTCTTGAGCATTTTTAGATTTTGTTTTATAAACCCGTGTCTCTACTAAATCTTTTCCAAATTCTTTAGCAATTGTATTTGTAATACTTTTAATTGCTTCTGCAGATAAATTTGTAGAGTCAGTTCGCATGTATGTAATGTGTCCAGCTTCATACAGCTTTTGAGCTATTTGCATGGTTCGAGACGGCGCAAGACCAAGACGGGAACTAGCAGTTTGTTGCAGTGTAGAAGTTGTAAAAGGGGCACGAGGGCTACGCTTTTCATTTTTCTCAGTTATATCAACTACATGCCAAATTTTTTCATTAGCAGCTTTGTTTATTCTTTCGGCTTCTTGTAGATTATCTGGTTCAATACTGCAAGTAGCGTTCATTATTGCGCCAGATTTTGTTTTAAGATCAGCTTCTAGTACAAAATATGTTTCGGGAATAAAAGCTCTGATTTCTCTTTCTTTCTCCATTATTATACGCAATGCAGGGGATTGAACTCTTCCAGCAGAAAGCCCATAACGAACCTTTTTCCAAATTATTCCAGACAAATCATATCCAACAAGCCGGTCCAAAACCCGACGAGCTTCTTGGGCTTCTTTAAGGTTCATATCAATATCGCGGGGATGATTTAAAGCATCTATCACAGCCTCTTTTGTGATTTCATGAAATGTTGCTCTTTTGATATTTTGACTTTTGACTTTTGACTTTTGGATTAATTCTTTCAAATGCCAAGCAATGGCTTCACCTTCACGGTCCGGGTCGGTAGCTAGAATTATTTTGTCAGATTTTTCTGCCAAGCTTTGTAGTTCGTGGATTACTTTTTCTTTACCACGAGAAATTTCATAATGGGGTACAAACCCCGCTGGGATATCAATAGCCATTTTGTTGGATTTTGGTAAATCACGAACATGTCCCACACTAGCGCGGACTGTAAATTTTTCGTTAGAAGTTCCATCCAAATATTTTTCAATAGTTTTGGCTTTAGAAGGTGATTCAACAATGACTAATGTTTTACTCATAACTATAATTAATACTATACACTATTTTAAATTGCAAATAAAATAAAAAAAGTCAGGCTAGTGTTGCCTGACTGAAGATCCTAAGTATAAGTTTTATTTTATATATGGGTAAATCGGCACCCAGTATAATTCAAGTTCTTTTGCTTTAATCTTTACATAATTTTTGAATTCTTTACATAAATTAAAAAGCTTTTCAAAAAAATACAGACTATTCATAAAAGCCCTTTGAATTGTAGTGGGCCTTTTTCTGTTTCCAGAAATATTATCTTTAATTCTTCTAAAAACTTTTTCTTGAAAAGGTGGCCCAGCTATTATTCCATCAATGTCATGTTTAAAACTTTCCAAATAAATGATTACTTTTTTAGGGCAGTCATCATTAAGTTTTTTATAATTGTCTAAGAAACTTTTTAAATCAAAAATCTCTTTTCGTTTTAAAAACTTTTTTAGTTGTTTCTCAAGTTTAAAACAATTGATTGTCCAATCAAGCGATAATGGTATGTTTAAATATTTTTTTCCATTAGAAACCTTGACTCTTACAATCGAAGGATTAAGAATTTCAGTTTTAATTTTTTTTGTAGATACCCATGTGTCTGGCATCCCTACGCCATCCCACTCATCTCTTTGCTTTTGGTTCATAATATAGTTGTTTAAATTTACCCATATTCTATACCGATATTGAGTCATGTCAAGTTCTACGGAAATAGCCCGCGTCTTCAATTATTAATCCACGGAGCTCCATTATCATAAGTAAACTATTTACTTCATCGGCTGGGTTTTCGCATTCTCTTATGATTTCATCACGCGTCATTGGCTCACGTAAAATATCTAATATTACTTTTTCATCATCTGATATATCAGTGCGTTTAATTGGGGACTTAATATCAAACCCCAAAGCCAACAAAACATCATTTGCGGACATTACCGGCATTGCACCTTGAGATAACAAATAATTTGTCCCGCGTGAAGTTTCGGAATATATTGACCCAGGCACAACTAACACATCACGATTATATTCTAATGCTAACCGTGCAGTTATTAATGTGCCTGATTTTTCTTCCGCTTCAATTATTAGTACTGCATCACTATATGCTGCCATTAATCTATTTCTTTGAGGGAAGCTATATTGAGTTGCTTTAAAATTTGGTGGAAATTCCGCTACCAAACATCCACCGGACTCTACAATCTTGTCAGCTAGTTTTATATTGGTCTGAGGATGAATAGATTTTTTATCTAACCCCGATCCTGGAAACGATGTCGTGTACATTCCATGTTTTAGTGCTTGTTCATGGACCAAGCTATCAATACCCAGTGCCAGTCCGGATACTATATTAACAGGGTAGCCAACAAGCCCGGCTATAATGTCGCAAACTACTTGTTTACCATAATTACTGTGTTTACGGGACCCAACAATAACTAAATTTTTTAAATTATTTGGTGGCAGTACTCCACGAATAAAAAGTCTTTTTGCCGGCTGAGAAATTTCAGTCAATCTTTTTGGAATTTCATTACTGTTTAATTCCCGAATCTCCATGTTTATATATTTTACTATTTTTGCTATACTATTGCCATATGTTATCCCGTTAGAAGCCACGATCACGAAGATTAAAATGGGAGATATATAAATAAGGTTATTATTAAATTAATTTAAAGCATTAACGATACTAAATTTAGATCGTGACCTGCTTCTAAACGGGATGTTAGACATTAAATTTATACGCGAAAATTCCGATATCGTTAAATCTGCAATTACTAAAAAGCACATAACTTTGGATTTGGATGAATTAATCAAGCTTGACGACAGACGCCTTGAGATTCTTAAAATAGTCGAGTCTCTTCGAGCTGAACAAAACGAAGCATCACTCTCTATTATGGGTGCTAGTCCCGAAGAGAAAGAGCAAATCATAAAAGAAATGACTCTTTTAAAAGAAGACTTACAAAAAAACGAAACCGAGCTTAAAGACATAATGACTTCTTGGCAAAAGATGATGTTAGAAGTCCCTAACGTGCCCGATGTTTCTGTGCCAGATGGAGAAAGCGATGAAGATAATCTAGAAATTAAATCTTGGGGTGAAATTCCAAAATTTGATTTTGCACCCAAAGACCATATTGAATTAATGGAAAATTTAGACATGGTTGATTTTGACCGAGGAATAAAAGTTTCTGGTTTTCGAGGTTACTTTATGAAAAATGATGGGGCACAATTGTTTTTTGCATTGTGGCAGTATTTTTTAAATTATTTTATAGCTGCTGGCTACACACCTATGATTGTGCCATCACTTGTCCGTAAAGAATCATTAATTGGTACAGGGATGCTTCCGCAATCAGAAGATGATTTATATAAAGTTGGTGAATCCGAATATTTAGCGGGTACAGCCGAAGTTGCAACTATGGGTTACTATATGAACGAAGTCATTGAACAATCTGATTTACCTAAAAAGTTTATTTCTTTCTCACCATGTTTTCGTGCCGAGGCTGGTAAGCATGGGGCTGATACTAAGGGTATAATCCGCGTTCATGAATTCTTTAAAATAGAACAAGTCATACTTTGTGAAGCTAATCATGAAGAATCAGTTAAATGGCATGAAGAGATTACTGCCCATGTTGAACATTTAATGCAAGAATTAAAATTGCCATACCATGTTGTTGTTAACTGTGGTGGGGATCTTGGTTTAGGTCAAGTTAAAAAATACGATATCGAAGCTTGGATGCCATCACAAAACAAATACCGTGAGACTCATTCATCATCATATTTCCATGATTTTCAAACTCGTCGTTTAAACATTAAATACCGTGATGAGACTGGTAAACTTCGTTTTGTTCATTCTCTTAACAACACAGCTTGCGCGACATCTCGTTTACCGGCAGCACTAATAGAGAACTATCAGCAGCCTGATGGATCAATTATAATTCCCGAAGTTTTGCGTCCGTACATGGGTGGTAAAGACAGAATAACTAAAAAATAAACATGAATAGTCGCGACCTTGTAAAACAAAAACAAGCAGTACTTTACGAAAGACGTGAAGCTGGGGCAAGGCGCAAAAGAATATTTTTTATAATAATTTTTTTACTATTAGTTGTTTCTTTTTTCTATGTAATTCGTAAACCATTTCTGCGGGTGCGTAGTGTTAGCGTCGTTGGTAATGGTTTGGTAGATAATACCGAAGTTCAAAAATTTGTAGAAAATAAAATATCAGGATACAAATATTTTTTAATACCTCGAAATTCTATTTTGTTTATTAAAAAAGATATTTTACAAAAAGAAATTGTAAAAAATTTTCCACGGCTATCATCGGCTGTAGTGCATACTGGTAATAATTTAAAAATTGAAATAGGGGAACCAGTTTTTCAAACAATGTATTGCCCACTTGATGGGTCAAATAAACCCAGTATTAGTTGTGCGCTGCTTCATTCAAATGGGGTAGCGGGGTCTATTGCCCCTAAATACCCGTATATGCCATTGTTTACTTTTTTTAGTAGTGGTGGAGCTGTACCCATCTTAGGTCAACAAATAATTGACCCAACAGAAATAGTTCGAATAACCAAACTAGGTGATGAAATTAGTTCATATGGTATGCCAGTGTATGGTTTTGTTTACGCAAATGGTTATGATGAAATACTCCTGGATACTGGTGATGAATTTGCAAATTTACCACGCATTCGGGTTTTAAACGGAGCAACAGATAAAGATATACATTTAACACTGGGTATTGCACTAGAAGATCCAATTGTTAAAAAACTTTTACTTGATAATTTAAATAGTTTAGCGTATGTTGATTTGCGTTTTGATGGGCAAGTAGTATATAAGAAAAAAGGTGAAATATAAGTTATAAGTCAAAATTCAAAAGTCAAAATTGAAATTCAAAAATTAAAAGTATTGAAAAGAAAAATAATGGAAAATGATAATATAAATTTTTGGAAAAAACTAAAAGAAAAATCAAATACTTTAAACAGGCCTATTGTAGTTTTAGCACCAATGGCCGATGTTACAGATGTGGCTTTTAGGGAAATGATTTCTATTTATTCAAGATCTGGACAAAATAATGGGCCTGCCCGCAATGCTGTTAGCATAGCTTCTGCAGGCGGGGGTCCGGATGTTTTTTGGACAGAATTTGTCTCAGCTAATGGACTTTGTTCATTGGGGCGTGATGCGCTACTTAAGGATTTGCAATATACCGAAAACCAGCGCCCAATAATTGCCCAGATATTTTCCGCTGATCCGGATAAAATGTACAAAGCTGGAAAATTAATAGTTGAACTGGGTTTTGATGGGGTGGATATTAATATGGGTTGCCCCGATAAAGCCATCGAGAAGCAAGGCGCCGGCGCCAGTATGATAAAGACACCAGAAATTGCAGTAGCTGTTATAAATGCTGTAAAGCGCGGGGTGCAAGATGGTGCACAAGAATTTAATAAACCAATTATTCCCGTTAGTGTTAAAACCCGCGTTGGTTACAACACTATTCAAATTAATGAATGGATGCCAATACTGCTTAATTGTAATATTGATGCATTAACTGTCCACGTTAGGACAAGGAAAGAAATGTCTGCAGTTCCAGCAAATTGGGAACTCATTAAAGATGTTATTAAATTGCGAAATAAAATTTCACCCGAAACAATCATTATTGGTAATGGGGATGTTATGGATTTAAATCATGCGCAAGAATTATATAATAAATATGGAGTAGATGGCGTAATGATAGGCCGAGCAGTGTTTGGTAATCCATGGATTTTTGATTGGGATAGAATGGTGGTTAAAAGGCCGGTAAGGTTACCTAAATTTGTTTACCAAATTTTACCAAATAAATGGATTAAAAAAATATTGGGTTCAATGCGATATACAGCTTCCGCTGTACCGCAAGATGAAAAAATGCGCGTACTACTAGAGCATGCAAAACTATTTAATAAAAAATTAGGCGATGTAAAAAGCTACAGCGTTATGAAAAAGCATTTCAAAGCATACTGCCATGGATTTGTAGGTGCTAAAACCTTGCGCGAAAAATTAATGGCAACAAACAATGTCACCGAACTTGAGATTGTAATAAATGAATTTTTAAAGAAACAATAATTTATGAAAATAAAACTTCCAAATGTGACTCTTCTTGGTATCGACTGTGTAAATGTAGAAAGATTAATAGAAGCCATGAATGCATCTCAGCAAAATATAGAATTTGGTGCAATAAAATTACTTACATCATTACCAACAGATGATACTAGAAAAGTCAAAATCCCGCACATTGATTCAATTAATGAATTTTCTCGTTTTTGTATTGAAGATCTTTATAAATATGTGGATACCGATTATGTATTACTTGTTCAATATGATGGTTTTGTTTTAAATCCAGAAAGTTGGACCGATGAATTTTTAAAATATGATTATATTGGTGCACCATGGCTTGTTGCTGACTTTTCTATAAGAGATTTTAATTTTCCACCAGAGTCTTTAGGAACACTTATTGTTGGTAATGGTGGTTTTTGCCTTAGAAGTAAAAATTTTTTAGAAACATCAGCAAGACTTTCAAATGATGGTAAAATCCCAATAAAGCATCCCGAAGATGTTGCAATGTGTGTTTGGTATAGAGACGAATTTGAAAAAGCCGGTATTAAATTTGCGCCTGCAGATCTGGCACATAAATTTAGTGTTGAATCAAAAGTAGAAGTATATGGAAAACCTTTTGGTTTTCATGGACTTTATGATGAAAATATTGATGCACTGGTAGGTAGCTATCCTAATTTCCCATTATATTCTTTTTTATCTCGTCGCAGAGGTAAACTAGTAGAAAAAATCACAAAAATTTTTAAAGATGTTGCCATAGAAGGACATTTATTTGGTTCGATTTCTGAAAATAGAGCAGACAACTTTAGCGATGTTGATATTTGGTTTACTTTTGATGATGAAACATTTCAATCTTTTTCAGAAAAACATTTTGAGTTATATAATCAAGTTGGAGAGGTTATTCATATTTGTGAACCACCTCAAAATGCTCCACTAAATGGTATTTTTTCTTCTGTACTATATAAAACAAAAGTCGGATTAATTATGGTTGATTATTATCTTTGTCCCATATCAACATCTTTTATTACAAAAGAGAGTAAAAAAATATTTGGGGATATTGATTTACCAGTGGGTGAAATAATTGGTTTTAATCCTCAAAAAAATCGAATTATTTACTGTTTTGTTTTATAAAAACTTCTGTTGCTCCAAGTCCATATTTTTGATAATTGGCATCTTGAAAAGCAATATTATCATAACGCCCTAATAAAAAATCAAGCTCCGCTTTTAAGATTCCTTCACCAACACCATGGATAAAAACAATCTTTGGAATACGATTTTTAATAGCGAATTCAATGTGGCGTTTTGCTGTTTCGGATTGTAACGTTAGAATATCATAATTAGACATTCCTCTTTTATTCGGAACTAATTTTTCGATATGTAAATCGAATTCTGGAGCCGAAATTTCGTTCTTATCTTTTCGTTCTTTGACAAAACTTCTAGGTTTAGGACTCTCTTTCATCTTATTCAATTCACTTGTATCAATTCTTCTAATAGAATCCATTAAGTTACTGGAATCGTTTACTTTAATTAATTCATTGACAAAAAATGTCATCAAGAATCCATCCTCAGTTTCGATGGTTATCTG
>ERZ650304.504-NODE-504-length-20218-cov-9.151862_pt1 | contig 20218 bp, 17 predicted proteins | sample MGYA00376240_ERZ650304 | MGnify/ENA primary metagenome ERZ650304 (study PRJEB26733, sample SAMN07839271) | wastewater metagenome | biome: small river; feature: stream; material: water | place: USA: North Carolina | collected 2016-03-01 ... | reverse complement strand
TAGCAGCAGTAGCGAGGTCTTCTGAAAGCTCAGTAAGACCAATCGTTGAGTCTACAGCATGACGAATTTGCACTTGGAGATTATCAAGCGCGTCACGTTGCTCAGAAACCTCAACGAGTGACTCATCAATTTCAGCAGCGGCTACGGTAACGGCTTCGCCGTCATCGTAGTCGTCAATGGGTGTAGCGTAAGCGTTATCATTCATTTGGATTTATTTCCTTTGTTAATTTCTTCAGCGACTTAGCCGTAAAACGCAAGCTTCATTTGCGCTGCATAATCCCCATGCGACATCAAAACATCCGATAAATAATTCGTCGAGCGTTGAATTTCTATAGCGATGGACTGTACTGCAAACACCTGCGCTTTACGTTGCTCGAAGGTATCGCCTTCAGCACCAATAAGATCAAGTTCTTTTAACATTCCATCGATGCCATCTACCATGTCTCTGAGAGACTTCCGGTTTTCAGTTAAAGCGTCGCCAGCTAACTCTAAATAGTTAGTAGCCATTGCTACCGTGAATTCGACGTCTATAGAATCCTTGGCATCGTTGAGTTGATTTCTGAGTTGTTCACGTGATTCGGTAGACGATGGAAGCTTAGTTGTTTTAGACAACGTTAAATCACTGTCAATATATTCGTGTTGCTGGAAATAACTTAATGCTTTTGCCGTTGGCAAAACAGCAGCTTCGGCGCAACCTTGCAATGCAGTAATGGCCTCATCATCGACAAATGTTTTAAATACGTCAATCAGGTAATCGCCGCGAACCTTATCTTCAACAGAAAAAATACTTAAGTATTTTTTGATAGCGGCTGATTTTGCCGCTTCGTCGGTACCATAGTAGAAACTGATCAAAGTGTTTTTCGTCAATTTCATAGAGGCGAAATCGCTGCCATCAGTAACGTCGGGATTGTTCGTCTGAAGATCCTTCAACGCCTCTTTAACTTTTACCTCTACAACCTCAGCGCTTTTAAACTTCTTTTTATACCATTCCTTTACATTAGCGATCCAGCTTCTTACCATTTCCAGAAACTTCTCCCAACCGTTGGAGATAGTTTCACCAAGTGATTCAACGGATACATTCAGGGAATAGGCTTTGTAGCTTTGGAAAGATTCCAATGAAGGCAATACTTCCGTAACCGATGCGATATCAGGCGCTTGAGACAGAATCGTTTCCACGCGTTTACGAATCAGTACCGTAGCGGCAGTGCTAATATCGCCCAGCTCTTGAGCTTCTACCAGTGTTTGGCGTACTTCTGACAGGCTTTGCAAAGCAGTAGCCGTGTCCTGAATGGCTTGTGCTTCATTAACCAATACGCCAGCGGCTTCACGGATTTCTACTTCAGCTGTTTCTGCATCATAGTCGTCCATAGAGGTCAAAGCAGTTTCTGCAGGGCTAGGGGTATCGTCCTCCATGGAGATAACACCAAAATATTTTGTGGACACGATAATGCTCCTAAAAACAAAAAAAGAAAAAAGGGTTAATTACTCCAGTAAGCATAGTGCTTACTGGAGTAATGGGTTTATGCAGTTAAAGCACCATGTATCCTGCCACGTCGAAGTCATAGCAGGGAGATTGCTCACCGCTTGGAATGAGCACAACATTCTTTTGAACTCCACTCATGTAATAGCTAACGTTTTGGAAAAACTCTTCAGAGGCTTCCAGCCTTAGAGCGCTACCAGAGAAGCTTTCAACAACGGTTACCTTAGCCTCAGCAAGTTCTCGCTTGCCAAACTTTCGAAGGTTTTGAAACCCTTCACCATTCACAGCCAAACGATAAGAATTACCGTTTAGCGGATTAACAAAGATGGCTTTATCGCCACCGCTGATCATTGCCAGCTCTTCCACGCGGAAGGATTGGCCAATCTCTGGGTAAGCACCATCGTGACGGATTGACATAATAAACACCTCTTTCTTTTGATTGTTAGTAGCCGTAAATTACAGCTACCGATTCTCAAAAGTAGTATGTATTTGATTTTTTTTCGGATCCTGATTACGATCCCCGATCTGGATTCTTTGCCCAGTCAGCATATTCTTCCGAAATCTCTTTCCATTGACTGAGCTTAACATTCAACGAGAGTATAAGCTTAGAACAATTTTGACCAACGACTACCAAGAGATTGGCTAGCTTAGAAGCGTTTCTGAAAATATCGATAACGTTGTAAATGCTTTCTTCGATATCTCCGTACTCATCAGTTGTCTCGATTCATACCACCCAGAATGATCGGGATTATCTATTTTCGTAATGTACGATTTGATGAAATCCCCCAAATCGATTTTGACCACACCGATGGCGTAAAAGATATCATCAGCGTCTTTCTTGAATTGTTGTTTGTCTTTTGCAATTTCACCCCACAAGTCATGAGACATGCGTTCATTGAAATGCGTTACAAATTCAGCATAATCTAAACGAAAGCGTTCTTCTCTATCGTCTGGCTTCTCTTTAGCTTCTGCTTTCTCAAGCTCGTCCGATTTAACGACTTGCGATGTAGCTGACTTTACATCCGATGCAGGATGCATCAATGCTTTAACTATAAGATTTAGCAGCCTGTGCGGCATAAACCCCCACCCGTCACAGGTGGGGGTTTATGCCGTTAGGCAAGCAGCTTATGCAGCTTTAGCATCAGCTGGTTCATCGGCTACCGCCTTACCGCCAGCGGCTTTTACAGACGCGCCGCACAGTTGAGTCACAGCCGTTGTCGTTGTTACCAGATATTTTGCTACGTTTCCAGTAAACTGCAATGTAACACGATTCATGTAGGTAGAGCAACCGTTGATCAGTTTACGCGTAGCGGCTTTATCGTCACTGGTAGCCGCATCGGTTTTATTAACCTGTTTAACAAGCGCGTCACATTGTTTTGTGAAGGTATCTACCAGACCCTTCGTGGCTTTGATTTTATCGCCACCCTTAGAAGCGTTAACAGCTTTAATGATGTCGATATTAGATTCCATCGCTGCTTTAGCTTCAGCGGGGGTCAACGGTTTGATGGGCCGCAAATCAGTTTCCGGTTTCTTTACTGCGTCAATGAGCTTGAAATCCATTACACCAAGTGCTTTTTCAGGAGAATCGAAGTTCCCACCGCCGGTGGGAACTGAAGCAATTATTTCCTTACTGCCCAGTAGTTTATCAACTGCGATCTTAAACATAGCGCCTTCTGGAGCGCGGTTATCTTTCGAAGGCGTCATGTTGGCGGTCAGCTTCTCGTGCTGTTGTACTGCCATCGACAAAGCTTCACTGATGCCTTCAGCTTTCCCACCCTTAGTGATGGCGTGGCCAATAGCATTCGAGAGTGCTGTAATGGTTTCAGACATAGCAGCCATTGGTAAAAACACAACATCAACTTTATCTGCGAGGTGTTTTACAGCGTTTGCAAACTCAAAACCGCTTACAGATGCACCTTCCACCGTCAAGGATGTTGGGTATTTCACTTCAGCGTCGGCAGGTGCAGTACCTTTGGTAGCTTTAGCGCTTTCCAACACCTTCTCAGCTTTTTGCTGGATAGTAGGAAATACCTTCTGCCAGAGATTAATGGCAAAGTTCTTTAGCCATTCCCATGCCTTGACAATCATTTTAACCAAACCGTCAACGAAACCGCCGGCGGTCTTTTCTGCTTCTTCCAGCGATACCTGACTTTGGCGAAGGCGACCCGATGCACCGCCAAAGCTTTCCAAAGAAGGAACGCGACGATCGGTATCTACAAAACGGCCTGCATAACCGCGCAGCGCGTGTTTATAAAACACAGCAGACTGTGGAGACAAACCACCGTCTTTCGTTGCTTTACGCAGGTCCAGAATCAACGATTCCAACGCGATGTGGTCTTCTTCCAACGTTTCAATGGTGTCAGACAGCTCATCGATTTTCTGTGCTTCTTCAACGGTTTCCAGAACGGCTTCGCCTTCAGTCCCTTCGTTGGACAGTGGCTCTACTTCTACCACTTCAGTTAACACTTCACCTTCACCTTCAGCGGGTGCAGGAGTAGCTTCTGGGTCGCCCTCGGCAGGGGCGGGGGTTTCTACTACTTCGTCTGCTGGACGAATTTCTTCATTTTCAATACCCAATGCCAGGCCAAGGGTACGACGGATGCGAGAGGTAGACATCTTGTTTCTCCAGATTGCAATCAGAGTTTTGGTTTACTAGGCGCCAGTGGACTCTTGGACGTGCCAAACAACACATTGAGTGTCAATAGCATATCCATGAATCCGTTCTCCTGGGCACACCACTTGCCAATGAAGTTATCAAACTCAGCAGGGTCTAATAACGACAATTCAGCGAGACGACGAGGGGTCGCGACACCATGCCGTATCGGTGGGTGCTCCAGTAGAAGCTCTTTTGCCGTGAGGACAGACACATTACGGTGTCCTTCACGGATGAATTGAACAGTGTCCACAATGAACTGCCAGTTCAAATCATAAATATATTCGTTGCCGCCGGCTTGTAAAGCGAGCCATTGGCGAAAGTTTCCAAAGACACGAGACGCGGCAGAGATAACAGGATCTCTGAAACTCCACCCATCCATGTTAACAGCATTACTCAATGCCAGTCGATACAGGGTATCGATTTCTGCATCAAACGGTTGAATCAACGCATCATCGGTATCAATGTCTTCAGTCAGGTCTACAGGACCTAAGATCGCTGTATAGCCTCGTGGAAAGCGTGCGACCTTAGCCATATGCTTGCTCCATCTCTGCAATGTCTGCGTTGAGTCGCTGTAAACGCCCTTGCGTATATTCGACTTGCGCCATGACCTTCGGATCGTTTTTCCCCATATCGGCTTGTTTCATTTGCAAGATACGCAGCTCTAACATCTTACGCTCTTCTTGAGCCGATTTGTAGCGAGCGACCTGCCATTCTGCTACGCGTAAACGCGCATGGTAAATCAGGTTCATACGAGCAGGAATGAAGTTCAGTCGGAAGGGATCTGTTTTCTGCTCACCAACCGTAGAGTTTATCAAAGGAATATTTTCTTTCGTTGCCACTACGTCAGGGATTTGAGAAAACTTCTCTTCAGTTTCTTTCTCGTTATGCGCCACCACACCCAACGCTGAGAAGAAGGTTTCACGATTGCTGTAGATCCAATCGATTTCGCCCTGCGTTAACTGGGTATCCGCCACCATATCGGGATTAACCGCTAAGAGTTCTTCTGTCAATACGTAAATGAGAAGCTTACGGCTATAGCGCGTAACAAATTGCATTGCTTCCAAGTACTGGATAATGTTAGCGGACAAGAACGTGATGGCGTCGCGCATGACATCATCGGCAAAGTACTTATCAATGACCTTCTCGACTAAGGGGCCATTCGCTTCCATGTTCTGAAGAACGGCATAAACCTGAGCGATAATGTTGCCACGATAACCTTTCAGTTTCACATCCCGATCGAAGGCTTGTTGAAACTTAAGGATGTTTTCCGCTTTCCATTTGCGTTTGTCATAGCCGCCTTGAATAGCCGTCTTATAAGGCGGCAATGTATCGTCTCTGAGTTCTTCCAGCGTTTGGCGTAAATCACCGGTCATACGGGATTTTGAGAAAGACGCTAACAAGGAGCTTAAAAAGGCAGGGAGTTTCATGATGAGTAATGCTCCAAGAGGAATAAGGTTAAATAGTAGGCGCACTGCCCATCTTGTACGCGGCAAGAATCTCACCAACGTCAATGTCTTTCTTTCCACCCGCATTCTTCATTTCTTTAATGGAGTGTTGGGTGGGGGTTTCGATTGAGCGGGTATACACCGTTACACGTTCCCAATCCGTATCTACGACAACCATGAGCATGGCATAAGTTTTCTTGAAGATGGCTTCGCGGAAAGCAAAGTCTTTAAATCGTCCGCCTAACGCGGCTTCGACTTTAGAAGCCGTTGTGTTCTTAAACACAATCATGTTAGACGCATTGGCCAGTGAGAGTCGACCAGATACAATAGCGGCTAACGCATTCTTATTCGAACGTGCTAACGTATTCTTGTATTGACCGGTTGCATCCGCCATCAGATTCTTACGATGCTCGTCAATCAGATCTTGACAGAAGATCAAATCCTTAATAAAGGAGAGTGATCCAGAGCGCCAGCCATGATAACGTTCTTTACCGCTGGTGTCTTTCTTAGCGACGGTTAAAATATGAACCAGGTCATCAGAGCTCATTGGCGCTGCCATGAGGCGTACTGACACGGGTATGACCGCTTTATGGTCACCGTCTTGAACAGCGACTTCCAACAGACGACCAACCGACAGATTAATGTCTTCTTGGAGCGATTCAATGTTGTGCTCGCTGGCTTTACCGTAAGCAGCGTCACTCCTAGCGTTTGAATCGTGAGCGCCGCCAACGACACCGTCTATAATCGTACCTGCGACGTGAGCACTACCCTTGTCTGAATTGTAGCCGCTGACCTTCAATGCTTCTACGCTAACAGTAGGTGTACCAACAATGTCTACCACGCGTTTCGCATCGCTACCATAAGCTTCTAAACCCGTAGACAGTCCATGGAAAGGCAGCCCGTACAAGTAAGAAGCAGTAGAGACCTGGATGCCTTTAAGCCCGGCTTCAATCACACCACTCGCCGCAAGCAAAGGATCGCGATTAGGATTCAAACGATCCAACAGCTTAATGGTATTAATTTTACCCACATTGATCGAGATATTAACGGCTTGTAAATAATAACCCGCAAAGATAGCCGATAAGGATTGCATGATGTTGGGCATGTAATCTAAATGCACTAAACCTTCGTCCACAAACACGATGGGTTCTACCCGCGTGGTGCGAGTGTATTCCACCAAGGAATCGCCTCTTGCAGAGCGTAAGAAATCTTGCACGGCGCCAGCGGCCTGTAGGGCCGTCACCGCACCGCCAATAGCAGTACCGACTGTGATCATCTTTTATTTTCCTTTGTGGAGGGCAGGCGTAATGGCTACCTTTAGTGAATTGGATAAGGCGAAAGACCTCGTCAAATCCAAATTAGGCGTTGACGAGGCGAAAGCGACCTCTATTGCAGGCGCGCTTTTAGCGCGCGATGAACCTGTAAGAAGTGAGAATTGGGACGACGTCCAACGTATCGGACGCGAACGTGGCTTTGGCGAAGGCGATCAAGCGGTATTGCAATCGCTTTACGGTATCAACCATCGCGGTAACATTCAGGCCGTGCCGGCAAATCGCCTTAACTACGGCTTGACGTTTTTTACACGCCCCAGGCTCAACCTGTCATACGATAACATTGCGATCGTTCGTACGTTTGTACCGATGCTAACGCGCGATGAGTTAACGGTTATGCGGGCAATCCGTGCGTATTTAGATCCCGTAGGGGCACGGCTGGGGGGTGGATTGGGTTATCCCTGCAAACTGATTAATGACCGTTCTCCCTTTATAGGCGTGCTCTCTAATAACATATTAAATATCAGTGGATGGCCAGACCCCTTTGTAGATACGTTTACCAGTAAGCCTGGCGTATATAAAGAAGAGTGGGTGATTGTGGATGGGTTTGCCCGTATCTTTAACTCGTTTGAAATTACGGCTAACTTTAGAAACATTGTGGGCGACCCTATTTCTAAGATGTTTTACTTGTGGACACAATACGCTGCGTATGTTCATGAAGGTATATTTGATCCTTACATGGAAGCTATCTTAGAGAACGAAATCGATTACGATACCCGCATCTATCGTTTAGTGTTAAATGCGGAACGCAACCACGTGGAAGAGATTTGCGCAACAGGTGCTGCTTTCCCACTTACCAGTAACATTGGTTCGCATTTTGACTTTGATTCAGATAAACCCCACAATGAATCGGTTAATCAAATCTCTGCAACATTTAAATGCATGGGTGTAGATTATAACGACCCTATCTTAGTATACGAGTTTAATGAAACCGTTCGTATCTTTGAACCCCAAATGCACGATAGCATTCGTACCAGTTTCTTTACAAAAATGAGTCCTGCATTAGCAGACTTATTCAATGGTCGGGGATTGCCCCGTATTGATCCAGATACCATGGAGCTGCAGTGGTGGATTCGTAATAGCGAGTACAATGCGTTAATGGCAACACTGCCAAAAGAGGAATAAAAAAACATGGCAACACTGACCAGTGAAAACTTAATGGCATCGTTTGATCGTCTTCGTTTTAATCCGATTGGCATGAAACGATTAATGATTGACGGCGTTGAATACATTACAGATGGGAACATTCAAATCGTTGAAGCAACCAACCCTTTCGTTTATTTGAGTGAAGCAAGCTGCGTATTAGCAGCTGCTCAGGTAATACAAAGTAAAGCATTGAGTCGAAAGATTTACCCATCACTTGCTGTCACACCAGATGAACTCTATAACCACATGTCAGATCAAGACTACATTGGGCGTTTCGCATCACCAGCGCGCACCGATGTGACATTATGGCTTTCGTTAGAAGAGATCTTACAGAAAGCCGTAGAGATACCAAATGGGGGTGGTGTTAAGAAATTGACCATTCCACGTAACACACGAATCACCGTTGCTAACATGTCGTTGACCATGCAATATCCCGTGGATATTAAAGTCATGACCCATGGCGGGATTTCGGTGTCTTACGACGTATCAAAACCTTCACCTTTACAAAACATTGAGGTGAATGCTATTCGCTCCACCGTAACGAGTTTTGGTGAGAGTAAGTATTTGTCTATCCTGCTGCCGTTATTGCAAATGCATTGTGAAACCCAAACGATCACCTTGAATAACGTGACAGGTTTTTCTAAGACATTTGATTTTACCGATAAGTACTACTACACCCGTTGTTTTATTAAGCGGGAAACGAGTGCGGATTGGATGGAGATTAAAACCACCCATGCCGATCAAACGTTTGATTTAAACATGCCAACAGTGGTATTAAAGGTAGACACGGTCAGTAAGAAGTTGAATGTCATGATTCCGCAGATCTACTTTAATAATGGCAGTATTCAAGATGCGGTACGAATTGACATCTATACCACACAAGGCGATGTGAATGTTCGATTAGAAAACTATCGACCATCGGCTTTTACCGCAGAGTGGATTGATTTAGATGATAGTGCATCTAAGGTCTATACGGAGAAATTCAATACCTTCTCCAACATGGCAATCTTCTCGAGTGCTGTAGTATCGGGCGGTGCTGAAGAACTCTCCTTTGACGTATTGCGAGACCGTGTTGTAAAGAATGCCATTAACCAACCGTTAACGAGTATTACATACGGCGCATTGGAATCCACCCTAGAGCGTATGGGATATCAGCTCATCACGAATATTGACAATGTGGTTAATCGTGAATATGCTGCTGTAAGACGATTACCCGTTCCTGCTAGCGGTACATCAACGTCGGGCATTGGGGCATGCATTGGTACACTGCAAGCCAAGTTTGCTGATTTGCAAGCCTTTGACTCCATCACCGATGCTACCACACGCATGACGATCAGACCCACTACCCTCTTTAAGATGGAACGGGGCGTATTGTCTATCGTGCCGTCATCCGTAGTCAATGACCTACTTAATCCAACTATCACCACACCGGAAGGGATTGCTAATTTCTGTAATAACGGAACGTATCTCTTTACGCCGTTCTATTACGTGTTAGACATTCAAGGTGAGGAGTTTAACGTAAGACCTTATCGGTTAGATAAACCTGAGATTATCTCTAAAACGTTTTATGCAGAGAACCCAGCCGCTATCGTAGAAATCGGTTCTAATGCCGTATCGGTGAGTTGGTCAAGTATAGGCTACAGTCTCTTTGCTGAGGTAAAAGCATCGGATACGTTCTTAGCGTTTGATCCTAGCGATGTCTTTACCCAGCTGTCTTTCCTACCGACAGGCTCCGCTATCAGAAAGTTTATTGCGGGCGAACAAATCAATCCGATTGATCCAGATACCGGAAGACCTATCGATGGTACGTATTTGTATCGTTTCCGTTTAGAGACGGCTTTTGATGTAAACGCCTTACACGGTATTTTACTCAACGACGGTCATCCTTTCTCGTTGCTGTCTGAATTCGATTTGGTTTACATGGTAAAGAACTGGATTCCGCCCAACGGTAGTACGACAGCGGGGGATATGGATCTCTACATTAAGCCCGATGAACTGCCAGGATACGCCCCCGCCGATACGTATCTTGCACTATCGCAAGAAAAGATCGTTGTTCGTTTTGGTCATTATCTGGAACATTTGTGGGCACGATGCCGCTCTGTAGTAGGAAATCTCCTTTATCAGAAGTACGCGTCGACTGTTATGTCGTATTACACAAAGACATTGTTTGTGGTAGATCCGGTTACAGGTCAGATTGAACTAACACGTGATCCAATGACATCGGAATGGGTATACAACGTATTGCACTATAAAGACGACCCTGTGCTTGTAGGGAATCCAGCACCGGTAACCGACATTACAGTAACTGGCAGTGGTGCATCGACATTAACGTTTACCACTACGACGTTTACAGGTGCCGATGTCGGTAAGACATTCGCACTGTTGGACGGTCATGCATCGGTCGATAAATCCTTAGTAGGGACTATTACAAACGTAGTTTCTGCGCACGTCATCGATATCTCTGTACCTACGGGTAGAGCAGTAGCCAATGGTGCAAAGTTCTACTACGGCGACCATGAGATATTACATGCCATAGGCGATACCATTTACATCGATGGTGAAGCGCAGGTCGTAGGAGGCATGCTTCGCGGTATGGTACGGCAGGCCGATCTGTATCTCATGGATGCTGCTTATTACTTTACCAATGACGAATCATCGATTAATGATTACAAGGATGCGGTAGAATCCGTCACGCAATGGATTACCAATGACATGGAATTGATTGCGAATCGCTTATTGGAAAACACCGCTATTTACTTTTATCCAAAAACTACCATTGGGTGGATTAAAGGAATAGCGGGTGAAGGAGCAGCAACCTACATCCCCGCATCGCAACACATGGCGGTAACGTATCACATGACCGATACAAAGTACCGTAACTTAGATCTACGCGAAGCCTTAGTCAAGCAGGCCGCTGTGTCGATTGATGAAAGTTTTCAAGCGAAGACTATCTCACGTAATTTAATTGAACGTAAATTGACAACAGCGACGGGTAGCGATACATTATCCATTGTTGTAATGGGTTTTGCGGATAACGCAAATAGTGCTATCAGTATGGTCGATGGCTCCTATGCACCTTCTTTAGGGAAGAAGTTATCAGTAATGACCAATCGCCAACTGCAAGTACAGGACGATCTTTCAGTTGAATTCGTACGACACGCTGACGAGTAGCTGCATAAAGACCCCTCCCTATTTGGGAGGGGTTTATGTCCTTTAGATCGTGCCACGAGGCAATGTTTTAGCTAACTCATCGAATGATTTGATGAGGTCGCTTAAAGTAGTGCGATCACCTAACTTGGATTGATTATTGAAAGCGGCCTGTAGATAGTTAGAAGCCTCTACCGCAAACGCCTGCGCATAAGACGCCATTTCCAATACGGTCTGGTTAATATGGTTCTCTGTCATGTCCAGCACACGTAACACGATATCGGCAGATGACCAAAACTCATTCAACCCATGATAAATAGCTAATATTCCATCACGAGAATCGTAAGTAGGTTGCCAACTGTCACTTACATAGTTCCGAAGCTCACTTAACTTCTTAGCTGCGTCAACGTAGAAGAACGACGCGTTGGGCTTTGATAAGAAGTCTGATGCACGATTCAGGTATTCATCAATGCGTGACCATGCAGTAGAGTCGTTCGGTACTGCATTGGTTTTCATTTTATCGTACATCAAATGAATGTATTCGGCAAGGTCTTCACGGTTAGCGGTCTCGCCCAAATTCGCCATTTGCGCAATCGCTTGTAAGGCATCGTTGGGTAAGCGATAAACCTTTGAACGATCTTTGCAATCTGCCTTAATGTCATTCAGCGCTTTCACATTGAGCTCAACTACTTGCTCGCCGGCTTCTTTGGATTGATAGCAGTCTTTCAATACCGTTAAGTAACGCACTAAATCATTCCCAATAGAGAACGAGTAATCAATTCCGTTACGCAGTGGTTTAAGCATTAACGCTTTAAACTGGTCTTGATCAAATTTGGGTAAGGATGCATTGGCAACAATTTGCTCTTGCAGCACGTCGGTATTGCCCGTTGCTAAGGTTTGACAGAGGTGTTGATAGCATTCGCTAAAAGTACGGAGTTGATTGATTGCATTCATCGTTTCAGTAGGTGTTCCGGAGTCATTAGCTACCGCGTTATGGGCTGCAACCGTATCGGCTTTATACTGCAACGATTCAAAACGTTCTAACACCAATTCCTTATAACAACGGTTGAGCAACACAATAGTGGGCTCTACGTTAGTAGGGGATTCATCTATCGTGTATGATTCCAGTGGTAGTGTAGCAGGGCGCGCTAACGGAACGATCGATTCTAATGACGCTATCGTTAGTTTCTTTACCGTCATGTTCTTTTCGACGTCGCGTAACGCATCGCGAAGCGCATGTAGCTTATCTTGAATCACAGCATCTTTTTGTTTGTCGGTAAGTGGTTTAACGGGTAGTTCAGACATCGGAAATTCTCCCTGAAGACGGCATAGTAACGGGTACTCATAGAGTACCCGTCATATGTTTTTACTTCTGATTACTGCCACGCTGTAGTTTATCATAGCCTTTCAGTGCAGCCTTAGCATACGCTAGAAAGACGCGATTCGTGCTGTGGCGATGTTTCGACAGTTGAATCGTAGGTTCAACCGCAGCCCCAATAGCCCACTGATTGAACATGTTCATGACAATGCCCAGGTGGGGTGGTAGGCGACCTTGGATCTTTGTCATATCGTCGAGCAATGCTTTCTCTAAGTTGTTTGACTTAAGATAAAGATTACCGTCTTTCACAATCCCTTTTAACAGTATCGCCATCTCTTCAGATTTTGGAAGATCGCATTCTGTTTCTGAAAAGGGCTCTTTATTACCCGGCACCAGTTTCCATCCCTTACCCGGTCCTTGGAATGTCAACATGAGCTCGCCTGGCAGCAGTGTAACTTTCGATTCCAGATCGGCGTATTTGTCCAATGCAGCAACCATATCGGTCGCGGCTTCCTTAATCTTGCCGGCCTTATTCGCAATCGTTTTGTCGTTAACAATGCTCAGCGTCTGACGATTAAGAATACGAATACCCTCATCAGCAACGTCAACTAACGTGCGTTCAATTTTACTGATGTTGCCATGACCGAGTAGCAAATCTTCCACATCAATGCTGCCGTTATAGGAGATCTTATCGAAGTGATCGACTTTGATCTTAGCGGCAAACTTATATTGGTAGTCTTTGAACTTAAACTTCTCAATAACGGCCAATAGTTCTTTTGCTTCAGCGACTTGCGCTTGGATGCCTTTCTCTGTATTCGTCCACCAATCGCCAATCTTTTTGGTAAGGTTCTGGAGAAAGCCTTCCATTGCAACGGACTGCTGCCGATGAAGAGATGCTTTGTGTTTTGCTAGCGATTGTCGAAACGCCCCAAGGTTCTGAGCAGACCGTTTTGTTGTAAAGCCGCCCGATGGATAGTCATCTACCAGCAATCCAGGGAAATGAGACTCCACAGAAATAACGTCTTGTTCAGAAACACCGTCCTCTGTCGCCATTTCAATACGCTCAACTAATTCGATTTCTTGTTCAAGAATACGTTGGCGCATATCGAGTTGTTTCGTATCGTCTTCCAGTAGTTGAGATCCTTCAAGAAGGTCATCGTACACCACAGGAGGAGTGTTGGGAACATTCATTTCCACTTTAGAAAGTTCCTTCCACGCGTGCATCTATACTGCTAACGACTTCTTCAGTTGCCGTAGGGGCAGGTACAGAACCACTGTCTTGACGCAATGACCAAATGATTTGATCAAAACTATTGCGCACGGCGGTGGGTTCAAACTTATTCAATACTTCAGCGACATCAGCAGGCACTGAGTTGCTGTCCATTGCCATGGCTGCTGCAATTTCAGCGGAAGTATAACGAGGCTCATGTACCAGCTTATAACGCAATGTGTAAAAGTTTCGCACCAATGCCATGGCGCGCTCTGTATCCAGAACGTATTGTTCATTGATAGCCGATAAGATTTCCATTGCCATTGCACAGGGCGTGTTAGCAAAATGGATATCGACATTATCGACAGCGCCTGTAGGGAGCGGCAAATCAATAGCGATGGCGCGGGCGAGTGAGCCTATTACCAACAAGTCTCGAGATTGTGCATCAATAGCTTCAGGCATACCGTTGATAATGTCACGGATAGTGGTAGCGATTTTGAGATTCATGATTAACTGGCTCCAGAGGCAGCTTGGGTGAATTGTGCAGAGGTGATGAAGAGTCGATTTGAAACGAGCTCTTCAAGTTTCTTTTGGAACTTTTCCATTTTCTTCGCATCGCGATTACGTGGATTGAGAGTATCTAGCACGATAGTAAAGAAGCCTTCATATCCCGACATGCTATTATCGATATTGTCAACAACTTTTAAATCTTCCAAGACGCGGGCGCGTCTCGCTTTGGAGAGGTTCTTCAATTTGAGTTCTTCCGTCATCTGGCGACGTAACGTAATGATGCGTTGTTTTGGACTGTCGTATATTTCACGACGCGGGTCACTGGTTGCCATTAAGTAAAGTATATCCAATGCTTTAATAACTGCCATCCCAGCGCCAATCACTGCGCCCCCCACCACCGACCCGAAAGCAGCAGCAGACAGCAAACCAAAGATAGCAGGCCCTGCCAATCCCTGACTAATCTCAATCACCTGATGAATGGCGTCTGTTATTAATGCTGTGGGTTTTGACATTGTTGCGAGATGGCCGTGTCGGCGATAACATTTATCCAACCCCGTTGCCTGCGCGGCGCCAGCCCCGTGGCGCACTGAGAACTGATCCGCAAGCTGTTCCCAACTTCTGGCATCGTATACGCTGGTACCCGTAGCAGACATCGTCGCCGCCAGCGCACCTGTCATCAAAGAAAGCACCGTTGATTCCGCATCGCTATCGGGTTTGAAGTCAGTGCTGAGCATCTCTAAGACTTCTTTCGGAAGTTCTAATTTATTGATGCTGTGAATAAGAACTTGTCGACGGCGTTCGTAGGGGTCGTTAGACTGGAATGTTTCCACCAATGATCCCAGGATAAAATTCATAGTAAGTAAACGTCCCAGGTATTCATAATGGCTAAACACATGACCCACTTCATGAATAATGAGTGCCGCAACTTCTGCATCTGTTAAAAAGTTTACGTCAGCAATAATGGCTTTGCCCAGATACATGCCCGTAACCATGCGGGAATATACGCCACTGACTTTACCCGTTTTACGGTCGATGATGCCTTCAAAAATAAACGGTTTTTCATCTGTTGATTTCGCCGCCGCCCGCATGTAATATTCGCGCAGTTTAACAATATTTTCCCGACTCATCAATGGGTTAACGTCTTCAAGTGGTTGAATAGCAACCATGGCATCATTAATCTCATCTGGGGCGTCACTGAGATTGAGTTTGATCTGGATATTGGTGAACTTTTGGATGCACTCCGCAATGCCGGATTCTTTCAAGGACTCATCGGTAAAAACGCGTTTCTTACGGTAGTCGCCAATAATTGCAGCTAGCGCATCGAATAGTGTCGTACCCTGGAACGCAATGGCCTCCTGTGAAGGATAAGCGCGCTCTACATCCATAAACATGTTCATGGGAATCATTTCCTAAGAATCAAAAAATATAAAGATAAAGAAGCAATCTTCTCTATCCCATTAAAGTCATAAGATTCGCTAGCACTAAAACCGTACGCCAATGGATAAAGATACGAGACCTAAAGAGGAGTCTACGACTTATGGCTTTACCCCTGCTCGATCCTAACGACATATTGGGCTATGACTGTCGACACGCTACGTACGTACCAAATAATGAGCTCCATTCTGATATCTTATTTGTCAAAGAGTACGTTCACACGAAAGACGGTAAACGTTACCCCAACACACGCATCATTCAAGACAAACCCATTAACTTTTGGGTTACCAAAAAAGGACATCAAAACCACAAAGATAAGAAGGAATGGGAGCTCGAATCGAAACTTCAAAAGTTTACTACGACGCGAGTAAAGCTTTTAGACGCTATTCCAAAAGCATTAGAAAGACCCGGTCTCAAAGGTTCTTTACGCATGCTTGCACAATCTCCGTATCTTTACGGCTGCGATATTCATCCTTCTGCTTTATTGAAACATGAATATCAAACCAAGTACCCAGACTGTATCCATCCAACCGCTTCAGTGGCTGTAATGGATATTGAAACTGACGTTATCTGGGGGACTGGAGAAATCATTCTGGTTACCCTATCGTTTAAAGATAAGATCTTTACAGCGATTAACCAACGCTTCGTTGAAAAGATTGGGCTTGTGGAGCAAAAAGTACAAGACGCGTTTGTGAAATACCTCGCTGAATATAAACTGAAACGCAACATTACACTGACCACAGAGATTTGCAATAGCCCAGGCGAATGTGCCAAGCGCGCTATTGAAAAAGCCCATGAATGGCAGCCCGACTTTGTTACGTTCTGGAACATTAACTTTGACGTACCTAAAATGTGCAGTCAAATGGAATCGGAAGGCATTGATTTAGCGCGTGTGTGGTCAGATCCTACCGTGCCAGAGCCCTTTAAATACTTCAATTACAAAGAAGGTCCTTCCCAAAAAATCACGCAAGGCGGTAAGGTCATTCCCCTCATGCCTGCAGAACGATGGCATATTGCTATCTGTCCTGCATCCTTCTATTTAGTGGATTCCATGTGTTTGTTTAAACGCTTACGCATTGCAAAAGGCAACGAGTCGTCTTATAGTCTCGACCACATTCTCAATAAGTATTTAGGGATAAGGAAACTTAACTTCCAAGAAGTCGATCATATTGAGAATAAGCTAGAGTGGCATCAAGTCATGCAGCGGCAGTACAAAATCGAATACATCATTTACAACATCTTTGACTGTATCTCTGTTGAGGTGTTAGATGAAACTGTAGGAGACGTAGGTTCTTCATTTACGACGCTGTGTGAGATTTCTGATTTCTCTAACTTTACGTCTAATCCACGACGTTTGGTAGATGATTTACATTTCACATGCCGTGAAGAAGGCTTGGTCATAGCAACAACGTCTAACGACATGCGTGAAGAAGTATTTGATAATCTCACTGTCGGGCTAAATAATTGGATCATTACGCTTGATTCAAATAACATGAATCCATTAGAGGGAATTACACCCTTTAAAGAACTTCCCGACCTACGTTCACAAATGTTCACTCACAACTGGGATTGACCACCTTCTAGGTCCCCTCTAGCAGTAATGCTAGTGTAAAACATGGTTAATTGCTGGAATCCCCTTAGAGCCACACTGCTACTGCGAGCCGAAAGGCAAAGCGAATGCTTGAAAAGTGTGTGGATTGGGCAATCAGCAGCCAAGCTCCTCTATGTGTTAGCAGTGGAGAAGGTTCATCGACTATCCCGTAAGGGAGTAGGGCTTTTAGGAAGAAAGCTCGAAACGCCATGCCCCTACTCTTTACAGAGAGGGTGAAGATATAGTCAGGCCCCACATGAAAGTGTGGGGACACTCTTTAGCGTGCATAAGTTCGACAATAGTTCATTGTTTCTTGCTTACGCACATTAACGAAAAGCTCGATGTAGGTGGCACGTACCCTAATGTTGGTCTTGGGGAAAACCAGTCCAAAGAAACGACAAAGCTTGAAGTAAGCGCCATAGAAGGCCTTACGGACGACGTAAGACGTATTGTAGGCATTAACCTAGTGGGCGGTACGAGTAATGCTATTGAACACTGTGTACGCGTTCATGGCTTACCTTTACCCACCGCATGGTTAGCCGACTTTGAAAAAGACATGTGTGCTTAAGATTAAAAAAGAAAGGCCTGTTAAGGGCATAAGACCCCTCCCAATTAAGGGAGGGGCTTTATGTCACATCAGGTGCACAGGGTTGAATGCCTGTGCAAACCGAGCTTTGCCGTGACGACCTTTGTAGGTCACAGTCACGGTTTTAATCTTCGGTACTTTCTGGCGGGGTAGTACATGCGCCAATTCAGCGCGGTGAGATTGGGTCAGTTGAAACAATTGATTCCATTTCTTCATTTTCTTCTTCTCCGAGGGTCGATGCCCTTTATTGGGTTAGAGCTCTGTGGCTCATATGTAAGAGAGTATCGCGTGGGGTTTTACCCCCACACGACTCCCAAGCACCACCATTGTGCTGTATACGCAAGCAGCTATAAAACGTAGTCACCCTCCACACGCATGTGGTGACTGACCGCTATAGTGCATTGCACAGGGACATAAAATCGAGAACCTCACTGCTTCAGATGGCGTGACGATCTGACGACTCTCGAACACAACAATAGCAACGATGTTTCTGAGGCACCGTCGCGTGCTCATTAGGGTTATATAGACTTAAGATTTGTTTCAATGTACGGCATAGACCCCTCCCAGAAATGGGAGGGGCTATTATATCGCTCTATCAGATCACTGTCTGAAGATAAGGTTCACGCGTTCGACTTGAAGTGAATTTTTCAAACTCTTATTGAGTTTATCCAAATCAATTGATTTGTAGACTAAGCGACGACTCGCACGATCGGCGCCTGTTTGGAAAAGATGGAACAAGGCACGTAAGGCAGCGTGTTCTTTAGGATCCAAACGAATGCGTTCTACGAAACGCATCATGAGGCGTAAATTGAAGTGGGTGTTGCGATACGTAAAGAGGATGAAGAGGAGTGCTTCGGTAGAGATTTCCCAATCGGTTTTGGATTCCAACGCAGCGCACATAGCGCCGTAGAGGCGACGTTGCCACTTTGCACCGGTATCGGGTTCAATCACTACGCCAGGACCCATAGCGACAAGGAACTCGTTCATCGTTGCTACAATGTTCTTGGTAGAATCAGGGAGAGATTGCAGGTTGGGATAAATCTCTTTCATTCGCGCTGTGACGATGTCTTCCAGCGTTGGTTGTGCCGCTGCTGTGGTAACGGGCGGCTCAATAGGTGTTTCGGGCGCTGTGACGGGTTCCTGAGCTGGGGCATCGGACTCCACATCGGTTTCTTCTGGGGCGTCGGTAGCAGTATTTGTTACATCGGGCTCTGGGCTGGGGGCGGATTCACTGTCAGCAGAGGCGGGTGTTTCTGATTCGACAGCGATTTCATCTAAGGCTTCTTCAATCTCATCTGTTGCTGCTTCTTCAGTGTGGGGTGTGACGGTCATGATGCCAGATTCGTCATCAGCCTCTACAAAAACCCCTTCAGGGACATCCAGTAATTCCACTATCTCAGTGGGTTTAAGGCCTAGCGTAGAGAGGCCTGTAATCTCTGCTTTGTCTTTCTCACCGGATGCTACTTTCGCGATGGTAGCATTCAATGTAGTAATGGCGTTGTCAAGGTTAATGGTGGTCATGGTTAAACTCCAAATAAAAAAAGAAAAAAAGAGGACTTTAGGTTAAAGCCGTTTTATACTGGTACTTTGCAGTAGCGAGAACAGAGCCGTGCATCTTTGACATGGCTAAGCCCAAGAAGGCTGACCCTACGTCTGAGATTTCAACGTGCACGCCAGTGGGATTCATAGCAAGGGCTTTACCCGCGCACATGGCGCAGTAGGAAGGCGCTTCTGTTTTACACAGATAAGGAGAGCGTATTTCAATTCGTTTGCCAATACATTGTTTGGCATCGTCTTCTGTTAAAGGGGTAGATTTACCATTAACGATAATGGATCGCCCTATTAGATCTTTCCAGATATGTTCATCGATGTTAAAGTAAAGTCCATGAATAGCGCCGCAATCTTCTTCTGATATCTTGGTGTTTTGGAAAACCCGATAGAAGTATTTAACGGATTCGCCACCAAGGGCGGTTTCTTTACCGCGTGAGTATGAGCCTGACCGAGAAGCATCGGCAATAGAGGGGAGATCATTAAAGTCTAAACCATCGCGGAGAGGCCCTTTAATGAATACGGGTTTGGTAATGCCTGCCCCGAAGCCTTCTTCTAAGCCATACGAAATATGGGCTTTCTTACGACCGATCTTGAAAGAATTATCTTTAATAAAGAATTGTTCAGCGGGATCGCCTGCAAAATCTTTTCGATCCAGTTCAGTTAATTCTTTATCAATAGCCGCTAATACATCAGGACGATGCATTTCGTGCTTATGCTGTTCGAACAATTCATCACGACGTTTCAATATGGCTGGATTGATGGTCATGGTCTTCGCAGTGGCGGCTACTGTACAGAGTTGTGAAAGCCCTGCGA
>ERZ650304.503-NODE-503-length-20249-cov-22.253244_pt1 | contig 20249 bp, 18 predicted proteins | sample MGYA00376240_ERZ650304 | MGnify/ENA primary metagenome ERZ650304 (study PRJEB26733, sample SAMN07839271) | wastewater metagenome | biome: small river; feature: stream; material: water | place: USA: North Carolina | collected 2016-03-01 ... | reverse complement strand
CCCCAGAGCCCGTCCTGTTCGGACATGAACGTGATGGCGCAGTGGCCGATCGCGGGGCACGACGTGCAGATGGCGACGGCGTCGATCTCGGCGTCGCACGCTTCGCCCTCGCAGAACCACATGTTCGGGTCCTTGCCGCGGCACGCTGCGGCCGCGGTCCAGTCGGTGCCGAGGTCGGGCAGTTCGAGCGGGGTGCCGGTCGGGACGACGGCCGCCCACAACTGGTCGGCGGCGGCGACGATGTGGGGCTTGCGCTTCGTCCCGGCGCGGATGAACTGCGACGCGTCGATGCCGAGAGCGTGTGACACGGGGACGACTCCGAGGTCGAGCCGGGTGCGGAGCACCTCGACGACGACTTCGGTCGGCGCGTCGACGGCGTCGGCGGCGCGGATCACGTCCGCGATGACGACGGTGGGATCAGCCTTCGATTGCGGCGCGCTCCCGGGCTTTGGCTTCGGCGCGCTTGCGCTTGTTGTCATGCTCGATTCCTTCGGTGGCGGTGGCGACCCAATCCTCTGCGAGGTTCAGGAAGCAGGTGAGTCCGGCGATCCCCAGGCCGAACACGACAGCGGGGATCGTAGGCCAGTGACCCCACAGAGCGAGGGATGTTCCGACGAGGCCAGAGACCCACACCGAGACGCACCACTTGCACTCGACCCCTTCTTGGAACTTGTACCGGTAGCCGACGAGCCCACCGAGGAGGAACAGGAGCGGCGCGGCGCCGAGCATCCACGCCATGATCAGGTTGTGGTCGTCGGAGACGAGGGCGTCGCCGATGATGCCCCAGCGGGCGAGCAACCGGCCGACGAACGCCATGACCACGAGGGCGGCGGCGAGCCCGACGAGGAGTTGGCCGGTCTCGCGCGCCGACTGCGTCTCGCCCTTGCGGAGCCACTCGTCGAGCGCGTCGCGGGGGCCGTCGAAGATCGTGTCGACGACGACGAGGCGCGTGAGGCGGTACGTCGCGAACACGGCGACGAAGAAGGTGAGGAAGTCGAGGTTCACGCGGCTGCTTTCTGTTGGGCGAGCCCGACGACGAACAGGCGGAGCACCTGATAGGTCTGGAACCCGCAGATGCCGTCGACGGCGATCGACGCGTTGCCGGTGCGGGCGATGCGTTGGAGGTCGGCGATGGCCTGTTGGGTGGCGGGGCCGTACACGCCGTCGATGGCGGCGGGCTTGCCGGAGATGGAGCGGGCGGTGCCCTGGACCATGCGGACGAAGTCGCCCGACGAGCCGGGCTTGAGGGTGGGCCAGCCGCCGGGGCCGCCGTTGCGGTCGTAGGTGGCGGCGAAGTACATGAGGAGGCGCCCGGCCTGGTCGTCGACGACCTCGGTCGGCGGGACGACGGGGGACGACCCGGCGACGAGGCGGCCCTTCACGCCGAGACGGAACGCGTTGAGGTCGAACGTCGGGTCGGGCTTGCGGCGCGGCGCCCACTCGCGGTGCCCGGCGATCATCTCGGCGCCGTGCCCCGAGTGGTGCGCGAGGACGGCGCAGACCCGCTGGTACGCGTCGAGCATGGCGTCGGACCACGGGTCGCCCGGGCCGCCGGAGTTGCGGGCCTCGATGCCCCACACCGACGAGTTGCCGGAGAGGCCGTTCCAGCCGCCCTTCCCGGCGTGGTTGGCGCGGCCCGCGGCGATGACATAGATGGCCGGGTCACCGGCGACGGGGGTGCCCTCGTTGTCGTCGTCGAGCCAGATGTGGCAGAGGGGTCCGGGGAGGTCGGAGCGGCCGTGGACCATGAGCGAGACGGCGCCGTTGGTCGTCACGTTGGCCTTGAAGCCGTCGTGGTGGATGACGCCGCCGCGGGGGTTGAACGTCTCCGAGCCGCGGGTCTGCCAACCGGGGACCTCGGCGACGGGGAGGCCGGTGGCGCGCATGGCGTCGGCGAGCCAGAGGATGCGTCCCATCAGTGGTCACCTCCGTCGAGGAGATCGTCGGGGTCGGTCACGACCGGGGTCGCCGACGTGTCGAGGCTCTCGGGGTCGTCGAGCGCGGTGAGCGGCGTGCCGATGTTGATGGTGTCGACCGAGACGACGGGGGCGGGCGGCGGGGGGGCGATGACGGCCGGGGGGATCTCGGGGTCGCCGACGGCGAACGGCGAGTCGGGTGGTGCGGGCGGCGGCGCGTCGATCGCAGCGACCGCTGCCGCCGGGTCGGCGGGCGGGGGGACGGCAGGGTCCGTGATGGTGACCTGGGCGTTGTTCGTCGTGACGGTCGTGACGGTCGGCTGCTGCTGCTGCGTGCTGCCGTCGTAGGTCGGCGCTCCCTGCGAGAACAGGATCGTCGACCAGAACGAGTTCGGGTACCGCTGCTCCATCACCCGGAAGAAGCCGGTGAGGACCGAGGCGATGATGCCGACGACGACGAGGGTGCCGGTGTCGGGGACGCCGCCCTTGGGGACGAGGAGGTGCCACCGCTCGACCATCACGTACCAGACCACGGTCCCCCACGCGACGGTGGAGCCACCGCCGCGGATGGTGCCCTTGCTCGCCTCGCTGACGGCTGCCTTGAGCTTGGTCTTGGATTCTTCGGTCACGACGACTCCGGTCATGGCCCCAGTATCGGGGTCGGGCGTAGCACGGCTCATTGTGCACGCCGCCACGAGAGAGCCCCGCGGGGGGTTCAGCGACCCCGCCGTCGCTTGCCGGGGGCCTTCGGCGTCTCCTTGATCGTGAAGCCGGTCCCGCCGGGGATCGAGGGGTCCGAGAGCGTCCAGCCGTTGCGTGACGGGACGTTTTCGACATCGCAGTCGACGGCGATCCACGCGACGGTCACGTCGCCGGTCGAGCGGCCCTTCGGCCCTTGGAACCCGACCTGGGCGTAGGCGATGTCCAACTCGGGGGGGGCGAGGCCCGAGAGCGTGAACGAGGCGCCCTTCTCGATGCCGGTCGTGCCGCCGTTGATGAGCGCGTAGAACACGCCGTCGATGACGCTCGGGGACAGCGTGACGCCCGAGGCGCCGACGATGCGCGGGTTCCTGATGAGCCCCTGGTTGGCGGTGGTGCCACCGGGGGCGGGGCCGGGGAAGTTGCCGTCGCCGGTGATCGAGATGACGCCGAAGAACACCCGGGACGGGTAGTCGGGGGTGACGCCCGGCGCCGGTGCGGTCTTCGGGGCCAGGAAGTCTTCGAGCATGGTGACCGTGACGGTGAACAGGACGCCGGAGGGGAGACGGCGCGCCGTCCACGTCTCGGTGAAGAGCGAGCCGAACTCCTCGGTGCCCGCCGACGGGGCGCCGGGCTTGTAGTACGTCCAGCCGCGGTTGATGTGGGCCTGGTCGATATCGCACGTCGCGGAGATGTAGACGGGGTCGGTCGTTCCGGTGTCGGGGTCGGTGCCGCCACCGCCACCACCCGGGCCGCCGCCGCCGCTTCCACCACCGCCACCACCTCCGCCGCCGCCACCACCGCCGGGGAAGCCGCCGCTCGGGGCGGTCACGATGATGGTGATGCTCGCGCTGGCGGTGACGCCTTCGCGGTCGGTGACGGTGAGCGTCGCGGTGAACGCTCCGGCCTGGCGGTACGTGTGGGTCGGGTTGCGGTCGTTCGAGGAGTCGGAGTCGCCGAAGTCGAGCACGTTGCCGTCGCCGAACGTCCAGTAGTACGACTTGAGCGGGCCGAGCACCGAGAAGGACCCGGCCGACGAGAACTGCACGGTGAGTTCCCGCTGGCCGGTCATCGGATTCGCCGATGCGACGGCGGTCGGCGGCGCCTTGTACGTGAAGAGGGTCTGGGCGCCGACGACGCTGGTGTGCGGTCCCTTGATGAGCCGGATGTTGACCTTGCCGGTGCCGGGCGGCGAGAGGACCGACATCGAGTTGTCGTCGTTGATGCGGAGGATCTCTCCGGCGGGGCCGGTGGTGTCGCCGACGGGGACGAACTGGACGGCGGTGACGCCGAGGAGGTTGAGGCCCTTGACGCGGACGGCGGTGCCTCCGGCGGTCGAGCCCTTGTTGGGGGCGATCGACGTGATGACGGCGGGGAGGATCTCGGCGGGGTCGTTGGCGCCGACGAGCACGGGCACCGCGGAGTTCGTCGCCCCGTTGTTGTCGGTGACGGTCAGCGTCGCCTGGTAGACGCCGGGCGTCGAGTAGACGTGGGTCGGGTTCGGGGACACCGAGCCGGTGCCGTCGCCGAAGTCCCACTGGTACTGGACGATCGTGCCGTCGGGGTCGTAGGAGTCGTCGCCGTCGAACTGCACGAGGAGCGGGGCGTCGCCGCTCGTGTTGAGCCCGGAGGCGACGGCGACGGGCGGGATGTTGTTGGGGCGTTCGGTGACGGTGATGACGAGGCTGGCGGTGTCGGACTCGCCGGTGTTGTCGGTGACGGTCAGCGTGACGTTGTAGGTGCCAGCGACGAGGTACGAGTGCGTCGGCGCGTTGCGCGACGAGGTCTGGCCGTCGCCGAAATCCCAGAGCCACGAGATGATGAACCCGCCGTCGGGGTCGTAGCTGCCGTCGGAGGAGAACGCGACGGTGAGGATGGCGTCGCCGCTGGTGACGTTGGCCGACGCGACGGCGATGGGCGGGAGGTTGGTGTACGTGAAGTACACGGCGTCGGGCGACGTGCCGCCAGGGCCGGTGACGGTGACGAGCGCGGGGCCGATCGTCGAGGTGACCGGGGTCTTCACGGTGATGGTGGTGTCGTTGACGACGACGAGGTCGTACCCGTTGTTCGTCCCGAACTTCACGAGGGTGGCCTCGGTGAACCCGGAGCCCGTGATGGTGACGGTGTCACCGCCGATGACGGTGCCCGAGGTCGGCGTGATCGAGGCGACGGTCGGCGGGGTGACGAAGCGGAACTCGTCGGCAGGCACGACGGGCGACACGCCGCGGGCCGTGGTGACGCGCACGTCGACGGTGCCGGGCGCGTGCGACGGGGTGTTGACGCGAACCTGGGAGTCGGAGAGGACGGAGATGCCGGTGCCGTTCGTCGCGCCGAACGCGATCGAGGTGGTGCCGGTGAACCCGGAGCCGTTGATCGTGACCTGCTGGCCGCCAGCGGTCGAGCCGACGATCGGAGAGATCGAGGTGATGGCGAGGGGCGCGTAGTACAGGAACGTCGTCGGCGGGCTCGCGGTCGCGCCGACCGAGTCGGCGACGGCGATCGAGACGGCGCCAGCGGCGTGGGCGGGGGTCGTGAACGTGATCGTCGTCGGGTTCACGATCGTGAACGCTCGGGAAGTCCCGCCGACGGTGAGGGTGGTGACGGTGTCGAGGTGCGTGCCGGTCAGGGTGACGAGCGTCCCCCCGGCGGTCGGCCCTTCGACGGGGGCCATGTTGGTCAGCGTCGGGGCGGTGGTGTACGTGAACCGATCGGCGGGCGAGTTGATCGGCGACGTGCCTCGGCCGTTCGTGACGCGGATGTCGACGGCCCCGGCGGCGTGGGCGGGCGACGTGATTTCCAACTGGGAGTCGGACGTGATGTGGAGGCTGGTGCCGTTCGTCGCGCCGAACTCGACGATGGTGGTTCCGGTGAAGCCGGTGCCGGTGACGGTGACGCGGGTGCCGCCTTCGACCGGCCCGGCGGACGGGGAGACGCCGGTGACGGTCACGTTGTTGTAGTACGTGAACGTCGCCGAGTCGGTGCCGCCGGGGGTGGTCACGACGACGTTGACGACGCCCGCGGCGTGGGCGGGCGTGTTGAACGTGATGGTCGTGGCGTCGACCTGGACGAACGACACCGACGCGCCGTCGACGGTGACCGACGAGGCGTCGCCGAGGTTGCTGCCGAGGATGGAGACGGCGGTGCCGCCCGCGGTGAGACCTTCGCTGGGGGTGAGGACGCTGATGTCGGGGGCGAGGGCGTCGAACGTGAACGTGAACGGGGCGGACGTGGTGCGAGGGTTCGTGACGGTGAGCGCGGCGGAGCCGTAGATGTGTGCGGGGGTGACGACTCGGATCTGCGTGTCGGAGTCGACGATGACGCTGGTGCCGGGCGCTACGTCGAACAGGACGCCGCCGGAGGTGACGCCGGTGAAGCCGGTGCCGGTGATCGTGATGCTCGTGCCGCCGTTCGACGGTGCGTGGTTCGGGGAGACGCCGGTGATGGCGAGGGGCGTGTAGAAGTAGAACCCGGAGCCCGAGGTCGACGCGGTCCCGGCGGGGGTGGTGATCGAGACGGCGACGAACCCGCGGGCGTGCGCCGGGGTGACGAACGTGACCTGGGTTGCCGACACCTGGGTGAACGGGCGCGAGACGCCGTCGATGGTGACCAGAGTCGCCCCCGACAGGTTCGTGCCGGTGATCGTGACCGTGGTGCCACCGGCGACCGGGCCTTCGGACGGGGACAGGCTAGTGATGGTCGGCGTGCCGGAGATGTACGTGAACTGGTCGGCCGAGGTGATCGGCGAGGTCTCGCGGATGTTCGTGACCCGGATATCGACGGTGCCCGCGGCGTGCGCCGGTGCGGAAACGCGGATCTGGGAGTCGGAGTCGATGGTGACGCCGCTCGCGAACGTGCCGGAGCCGAACTCGACGCCGGTGGTGTTGAGGAACCCGGTGCCGGTGATCGTGACGGTGTACCCACCGGCGATGGACCCGGAGGTCGGGGAGACGCCGGTGATGGTCAGGGGGCGGTAGTACCGGAAGACCGAGTCGACGTTGGAAGCCGAGGTCCCGGCGGCGGTCGTCACGACGACGTAGCCGCTGACGGGCGTGGCGCGCGCCGGGATCGTGAACGTGATCGAGGTCGCGGTGTTCGAGATCGGGGTCACCGCGGTTCCGGCGATCGTGACGGAGGTCGCGCTGCCGAGGTTGAAGCCGGTGACGGTCAGGGTGCCGCCACCGGCGAGGAGACTGTCGTGGGTCGACAGGTCCGTGATCGTGGGGGCGGTGTCGACGTAGGTGTAGGCGTTGGTGAGCGTGACGGTCTCGCCGGTGACGGGGTGGGAGAGCAGGATCGTGACGACACCGGCCGCGTGCGGTGGGGTACGGACGTTGATCGAAGAGTCGTTGCCGGTGATGATGTTCTGGACGTTGATTCCGTCGAACTTGAAGTTCGAGGTCGTGCTCGTCATACCGAACATGCCGGTGCCGACGAAGGTGAGTGACTGGTTACCGGCGACGGGACCGGAGACCGGGGTGAACGAGGAGACGGTCAGGTGTCGGTAGTACGTGAAGTAGGCGTTGCCGGTGGCGGTCGACGTGGTCACCGGGTTGGTGACGGTGATGTACACGCCGCCGTGCGCCAGGCCGGGCGGCGAGGTCGCGACGATCTGCGTCGAGGTCTTCGAGACGATGGTGCCTTCGACGGTGCCGAACTTCACGGACGTGACGTTGATGAGGTTCGCCCCGGTGAGGGTGACGGTCGTGCCGCCTTCGATGAACCCCCACGGGCTCGTCGGGGAGACGCTGCTGAGGCGGGGCCAGTCGGCGACGTAGGTGATCTGGTCGGCGGGGACCGCTGCGGAGGTCTCGCGGGTGTTCGTGACCCGGATGTGCACGGTGCCCGCGGCGTGCACTGGGGCGGTGACGGTGAGGCTGATGTCGCTCTGTACCGAGAAGGACGCGGAGACACCGTCGACGGTGACGGAGGTTGTCCCAGTGAACCCGGTGCCCGTGACCGTGATGGACGAAGCGATGTCGGTCGGCACCGACGACGGGCTGACTGCGGTGACGACGCACGTCTTGTAGTAGCGGAACAGTGCGGCGGCGACCTGCTGGGATTGGGACACCGGGGTGGTGACGCGCACGTACACCTGGCCGACGTTCGTCGCGGGGGGCACGGTGGCGGTGATCGTGGTGTCGTTGACGACGGTGTAGCTCGCGACGTTGGAGCCGAACACGACCTGGGTCGCGCCGGTGAACCCGGTACCCGTGATCGTGACGGTGGCTCCGCCTGAGACGTGTCCCTCGGCGATCGTCGAGCCCGACGGGATCGGGGTGATCCCGGTGACCACCGGGCCGCCGGACAGGTACTCGTACGTCGTGGTCGGCGGGTTGGCGACGGAGTCGATGGTGCCGACCGGGGCGACGTGCCCGGCGCGGAGGATCACGTCGACGATCCCTGCGGCGTGGGCCGGGGTGGTGACCAGGAGCGTGGTGGAGGTGGGGTGGGTGACGTTCGACCCGGCGATGCCGTCGAAGAACACGGTGCTGACGTAGTTCAGGCCCAAGCCGGTGATGGTCGGCCGGTCGTTGCCCGCGGGAGCGCCGTTGGCGGGGCTGATGCTGGTGATGGTCGGCGGGACGTAGTGCGTGAACTGGTAGCCGCCGACGGTGCCCGAGGTCCCCGCCGTTGCCGTGATGATCACGTCGTAGGTGGCGTCGACGGTGGCGGCGTTGAAGGTCTTAGCGCCGGTCGTGATGACGAGTTCGGTGTCGGTGTTCGACACGATCGAGGCGGGGGTGCCGCCGATCGTCACCGAAGTGGCTCCGGCGAGGCGTTGCCCGGTGATCGTGACGGTCGTGCCTCCGGCGAACGGGCCGAAGACCGGCGACATCGAGGTGATGTACGGCAGAGTCGACGGCGTACCGCGCGCCCCGGCCGGATCGGACGGGACGCGCGGGTCGGGGTCGAACGGGAACGCGCCGTTGCCGCGGCCGCCGCCGGGGTCGGACGGGACCGCGCGCGTCGGCGGGACGTAGAAGGTGCCGCGGCCGCCCCCGGGGGTCGATGGGAGGCGCGGGTCAGCGGTGGGCACGAGCTACTCCGCGATCAGGGGTCGGACCACCAGATGGCGAGACACGCCCCCGGCGACTGATAGGCGTCGTGGGCGGTCGTCGAGATCCAGTTGCCGAGCGCCTTGACGGTGCGCGTCGTGGCCGAGCCGGTGGAAGGGAGCCAGGAGACCTGCTGGTTGTTGAGTGCGACGATGTCGTTCTGGGCGTAGGTCGAGATCATCTTGGAGACGCCGTGGCCGTTCTTCGTCGTCGACCACCACGGGAACAACTGAACTTCGCCGTTGGTCTTGAGGTAGGAGTTGTACTGCTGGATGCTGCCCGGGGTGACGCACGGGGCGTAGGCGAACGTCGTCGTGTTGTACTCGTTCGCGACGAGATCGAAGTTGTGGTTGAAGATGTTGTTCGACGCGTGCTGGCCGCGGAACACGGCGAGCCCGCCGGTCTGCGGGGTGCCGTCGGCGTTGCGGTAGCGGTCCACGACGAACCACGACCGGGAAGCGGTCGGGTTGTTGGTGTTGTCCACCGAGTGGACGAGCGCGAAGCCGTGCCCGTCGCACGATGCGAAGCACTGGGCGGCCTGACCGGTCGTGCCGTTGCCGGGCGTCATGACGAGCGCACCCGTTCCGCCGATGCCGGTCACGACACCGCCGGACCCTTGCGCCGTCGCGAACTTCATGGTGAGTTGCGGCGTCGAGGCCGTGACGGTCGACACTTGGTAGCCAACGCGGAAGAACAGCGGCGACGCGGTCTGCGTCGCCGACGACGGGAACGCCCACACCTCCCACGCGTATTCGGTGCCGGTCGCAGCGTTCGAGAATCCGGCGATGACGTTTGACCAGTTCGACGCTGCCGTGCTGGCCTCGACGCGCACCATGCCGATCGCTGCGAGCGCGGTCGAGATGCCCTGCGCCCACGAGCGGAACACGGGCTCGCTTGAAGCGGCAGCGGTTGAGGACCACGAGTAGTTCGCCATCAGTCGCTCCACCACATCGCGATGGTCGCCCCGGCCGAACCGTTGATGTCCTGGTTGATGAACCGGTCGCCGAGGGCACGGTAGGTGCGGCTGGCGCCGAGGAAGCTGGTCACGAGGTCGGTGGTCACGTTGGCGTCGGCGGCGGGGTACACGAGCGCCATCTTGCACATGTAGAGGCCCTGGCGGTTCGGGGAGAAGACCGGCCACATCGTCATCTCGGTCACGGAGTTCACCATCGACGTGTTGGTGGCCAGCGTGCGGCCCGTGATGGCCGGGAGCTTCGTCACGGTGTTGAGGTCGCCGGACACGGGGTCGACGAACAGGACGTTGGGGAACGTGGTCGTCGCGACGGCGCGCATGTAGCCGATGTTGGGCCAGCCGGAGTTGGGGGCGGCGACGCCGTCGGCGCGGCGTTGCCGGTCGACGATGGCGTACCCGCGCATGAGGGCGGTGCTGTCGATGGCGTGGGCCATGATGAACCCGTCGCCGTCGGACGACGCGTAGAAGAGGCGGGTGACCTGCTCGCCAAGGCCGGGGGTGCACAACACCGCGGCGACCGTCGACCCGGGGCCGGTGAGGTTCCCGGCGCCGTCGGTGCCGGTGCCCGTCGCGATGGCGAGCGCCGGGTACGACGCGCTCGAAGAACTGATGCCGTAGTTCAGGCGGATGTACACGGCGGGGGCGCCGGTCTGGGGGGCGGCGAGCCGCCGGATCTCGTAGTGCGGCTGGGTGCCGATCGAGGGCTTCGTCTGGGCGCCCCACGAGGCGATGACGCCAGTGTCGGCGACGCGGGTCAGGCCGATCGTGTCGAGCGCAGCGGAGATCGCTCCCGCCCACGCGTTGTACTGCGCCTGCGTGTTGGCGTAGGGAACGTAGGAGACGGCGGCGTTCGGCACTGGGGCATCCTACCGATCGGCCGGTTCGAGCCCTTCGGCCGGTTACCCGGCGGCGATCTGCGCGGCCCGGATCATGGCGTAGTCCACGTACAAGGGCTTGACGCGGAGCACCTGCACGAAGGCGGTTTCGCCGAGCGTGCCGCCGGGGGTCGGGTAGGCGAGGACGAGGACGCGGAAGCCGTTGGCGTCGGCCCCGGGGACCGGGTCGGCGAGCGCCAACGTCACCCGGGAGTTCTCGGACACCTCGATGGTCGCCTTGGTGCTGATGGGGCCGGAAAGGTCGGTGCCGTTGTAGGCCACCGGGGCCATGAGGTAGTCGATCGACGAGCCTTCCGCGGAGATCCACTGGCCGATGTTGGAGTCGTAGTATTCCAGGGAGGCGACGACGGTGAGGTCGGCGCTGCTGGCGCTGATGGTGCCGAAGTCGATCTCGGCGCCGACGAGCAACTTGCCGTGCCCGGTGGTGAGGAGCGACGGGGGGAGGGTCCAGTCGGTGCCGCCGTTGTCGTCCAACTGCCATGACGCGATGCCGAGTTGGTCGGTGTGGTCGGTGCCCGGCAGGGTGAGCGTGACACCGTCGCGGTAGCCCATCTTGGTTACGTCGAGGACGAACTCGACCGTGTCGGGGGCGACGGCGGACAGGCTGGCGATGAGCGGTGTGTTGCCCTGGTACCCGAAGACGACGTGGAGGTCGTCGGGGTCGGTGTTCGGGTCGTCGATGATCCACCATTCGCCGCCGAGCCCGTCGTTGAGGCCAGTGGGGTGGAACGTGATCGGTCGGCTCTGCGCGGTGATGTGGCGGAGGACTCGGCCGACGGAGTCCTTGATGGTGTGCCGGTTCGAGTACCCCTCGACGTAGATCGTCGTCGAGATGGAGTGGCCCTCTTGGAAGAAGACATCGTGGGGACCCTGGTGGCTGTACAACGTGTACACGCTGGCGTTGAGGGGGATCGCGCCGCCCGCGGTCGAGAACACCGGGGTGCCCACCGGGCGGTCCTTGACCACCCGGTACAGGTGGTGGGCAGTCACGTCGCTCGGGATGTCGAGGGCGAGCACCTGGCCGGGGTTGGTGCCGCTGTCGGCGTGGACGAACACGACGGGGCGGAGGGCGAGGTCGCTGTAGATGATCGACGCGCCGGTGGTCGACTCGGACCCGATCGGGGACGAGGGCGACAGGCGGGTCATCTCCTCGCCGTTGCCGTTCCACAACCAGAACCCGTCCTTCGACGAGTCGTCGGAGTTGAACACGAGGACCACCCGGCCGACCTCGGAGTCGGTGTTGACCCCGCTGCCGCCGCCGCCGGAGAGCGTGTGGATCACGGAGTCGGTGGGCGGGTACGGGTTCTTGCTGCCGTCGGTGACGAACGGTGCGCCCTGGTAGTCGAGCAACCACGCGATCCGCAGGTACAACGGCTGCTGGGGGTTGGAGATCAACAGGTCGATCGCCGCCCGGACGGGGTTGCTGTCGTCGGCGCCGATCAGGTCGGCGATCTTGCTGATCTGGCGGGGGTTCAGGCCGAGCGCTGTTGCAACGACCGCCGGGCCGGAGAGGGGGTCGCGGCTGACGTGCAGCACGATCGGCGACTCGGTGGTCTCGCCGGGGTTGAGGTCGGCGTAGACGTACCCGCCGACGTTGGCCACGGAGAGGATGTTGTCGTCGACGATGTCCCAGTAGGGGTCGTGCTCTTCCGCCCCGGTGTAAACGGCGGTCGAGCGGGCGAGCTTGACGATCCCTCGGTAGAACGTGATGCCCGCAAAGTTCTCGTACCCGTCGTAGACCATGATGGCGGTGACGCCACCGCCGGGGTAGTCGGCCGGGGGGATGTAGGCGGCGAACTGCTGGGATTCGGCGAGGGCGTCGTTGAAGTCGGCGTGGTCGCTCGCCGCGAAGATGGTCCCGGCGGCGACGCGACCGGCCTTGGCGCCGGGGGCGATGATCGCCGCCTGGTCGGTCCCGGCGGCGACGACGGCGCCGACCCCGAGGTACTCGCCGTCGAACCCCGAGAAGGTGGCGACGTAGGTGCCGGGCTCGGCGGTGACCGAGTCGGCGCCGCCTTCGCCGTCCATGGTGTACAGGAGCGACCCGTTGGTGACGAGCACGGTGACGCCCGCCTGGGGCACGGCGCTCCACGGCACGAGGTCGCGGCCGCCGTCGGGGCGGGCGAGGGTGAACGATTCGTCGCCCACTTCGGTCGCGATGAAGTCGACGGGGACCGGGGCGCCGTTGCCGTCGGCGCCGCTGCCGAGGAGAGACGAGTCGTAGATGACCTGCCACGCGCTCGACGAGACGGTGGTGAGGAGGATCACGGCGCCCGCCGCCACGGTGTAGCCGGGAGGGGAGCCGGGCGCGCCTTCGTGGTTGAGGACGTTGCCGTCCGACGCCGAGAGTTGCAGGGCCTCGGTGCTGCGGTTCGAGAAGATGAACGCCCGGCCGGAGCCGTACGTGGAGAGGTTCGAGAGCGTGCCCTCGATCGCGGACGAGCCGGTGACCGACACGATGCCGTCGTTGGTCGACAGGGTGAAGTCGGCGGAGACGGTGCGCGCCGTCTTCCGCACCGCGAGGAGCGCCTTGACGGCGGCCTCGCTCAGGCCGTCGCCTCCGCCACCATCGCCGTCGCCGCCTGCGCCGGGCGGGATCGAGACGGAGGGGTAGGTGGGCCGGGGGACCGTGCCCATCAGACGTTGCCCGGGATCGTGGTGAGCGCGGCGAACACGCAGCACCCGTCGAAACGGTGGATGGTCATGGCGGCGGGCGTGACCATGTACGCCTGGGTGAGCGGGTGCCGCTGGACCTGGGTCGGCAGGACGTGGGGCTTGGGGACCTCGACGATGCCGGACACGTAGATCCACACCTGCCCGGCGTCGGCCTCGGCGCCCGAGGCGTAGTAGGCGGTCAGGTCGGCGTCGTAGGACCCGGCGTCGTAGCCGTCCTCGCCGGGGCCGGGCGGGCGGGTGTCCTGGTACGGCCCCCACGCTCCGGCGCGGTTGGGGTAGCCCGGGCCGGGAACGATGATGTGACCGGCGGTCGTGTAGTACCGGTCGCCGCGGCGCTCGTGGAAGCCGTGCGCTTCGAGGTACGGGACGAGCACCGACGGGACGTGGATGAACGCCTTGGCGCCCTCGGAGCACTCCTCGTAGTCGGAGAGCGCCGTCGCGATCGCGGTGACGGGAAGCTGGGCGTCGCTCGTCGAGATCTCGGCGGCCGATTGGAGGCTGGTCGAGCCGGTCTTGGCGCCGGTCCAGAGTTCGCGGGCGACGAAGTACGGGAGGCGCGCGGCCAGCGCTGCCTCGGCTTCTTCCTGCCAGCGGGCCTCGTCGTCGACCTTGCCGGTCTTCTCGCCGTGGGGGAGCTTCGTCTTGAGGGGGAAGAACGACGAGCACTGCTCCTCGCCGGGCTCGAACACGGTCCGGTCGGGATCGGCGCACAGGGTGCGCTCGGAGTACGCGCCCATGCAACCGAGGTCGCGGGCCTGCACACCCTGGGACCCCCACTTCTCGAACGACGCGATCTCGTCGGGGAACGGGTACGCGGACGTGAGGAGCGACACCTCGGGCGGCTGGGGGAGGATGCTCTCGATGCGGTCGGCCATCCGCACATGATGCGGGGTGGGCGTGTCACCGCCCCTTGTTCAGTGGGCGATCGGAGTCCGGCCGACGATGGGGGAGGCGACGATGAGGGTGCGAGGGGTGGCGCCGCCGACGGCGCGGACCCCGAAGTAGTACGTGACCTTGTCGCCGAAGACCGTGGTGTCGTCGACCTTGAAGGTCAACTGGACGGTCGTGGTGCCGGGGTCGCCGTCGACGGTCTCGACGTTCGAGTCGACGAGTTCGGGGGTGCCGACGGTGGGGCCGGGCACGGTCCGGCGGATCTGGCATTCCCAGGTGGCGTCGTCGAAGTCGAGGACGCCGTCGTAGGTGACCTCGACCTCGAAGACGAGGGGGTCGCCGATGACGCCGACGATGGTGGTCTTCCCGTTGAGCGTCTCGGCAGTCCAAGCCATGGCCGCCAACATAGATGGCGGCGGGTTCAGGCCACCTTGGAGCGGGAGCCCTTCGCGTCCTTGGCGGCGAGCTTCTGGGCGCGCTCGGCCGCGATCCGGGCCACTTCCATCTCGGCCTCGGCCATGGCGATGGCGTCCTTCGCCTCGGTGATCCGGGCCTTGAGGGCCTTGATCACGGTGGGCTCGGGGCTCTGCGACCGGGCGGCGGCGAGCTTCTCCTCGGCCTCGGCGAGGCGGGCGACGGCGCGCCGTCGGCGGGCGTCGGCGTTCCACGCGGTGTTGCAGAAGTCGTCGCCGTCTTCGCTGTTGCGGAGGTGGCGGCGGTAGGCGGCGACGGTGCCGCAGGGGGCGATCTCGACCTCCTGCACACCGTTCTCGCGGCGCTTGTTCCGCTGCCAGACCCGCTTGTACACGCGACGCGGCGGTGCCCCGGCCTCGGTGTCTTGCGGAATCAGATCGTGCATTCTCGTGTCCTTACGAACAGGTTGTCCTCATGACAGCATACACCCGGCCGCGCGAAGGTCGACCTCGGGTTGAGCTACAGGCGCACCAGCCGGGCGCCAGGCGCCGCCCGGTCCGTCATCAGGGTGCCGATCAGGTGGTCGGTCTCGTGCATCCAGACCCGGGCGGGCATGCCCGAGAGTTCGACCTCGTGGCGTTCGCCGCGGATGTCGAACCACTCGAACCCGGCCGACACCGGGCGGGTCACCATGAGGAACTGGCGCGGGAAGCTCAAACAGCCCTCCTCACGGTCCCAGGTGGCGTCGGAGACGGCCAGGAGCCGAGGGTTGCATACGACCCCCTTCGACGGCAGTCCGCCCCGCTCCGGGCCTCCGTAGGGCGTCAGGTTGAAGTGGAACATCGTCCAGCGCGCCCCGATCTGGGGTGCGGACAGGCCGAGCACCTTCCGGCCGCCGGTCGCGGCCGTCACGAGGCGGCGGGCCAGGTGCCGGGTCTTCGCGTCGAAGTCGACGATCGGCTCGGACGGCACCCGGAGCCGGTCGACCTCGGTGACGATCCGGTCAGGCATCTTCCTGCGCCTCGGCGAGCATGAAGCTCCGGCGGAGCCGAACGATGTGGGCCTCGGCCTTGTCGATCTTCGGGAGGAGCTTGCGGCGGCGGCACGGACCGCAGGAGTCGGAGTCGATCTCGGCTTGAAGGGTCGCGATGTACTCCTCGGCCTCCTCGATCGTCATGTCGGCGAGGGGCTTGCGCCGGGGGGCTCGTCGAGCCCGCCGAGGTGGAGCGATGGCGTCGTTGTCGGGGGTCGAGTCGAACATGGGACGGAGTATCTACCCTGCCCGTTCCACCTCCCCCGACGGGTTCAGCCGCTCGGAACGAGGGACGTGGACGACGAGGTCGTGGTCGGAGCGGTGGTGCCGGTGCTCGACGGGATCGAGGTCGTGGTCGTCGTCCCGGCGGGGGTCGTCTGCCGGGTCGCGCAGAGCGCCTCGATCTTGGCCTGGTACTGGGCGGCGGCCTCTTCGCCGAACACGTCGACGACGGCGTCGAGGAGAGCGACTCGGGTGTTGCAGTCGACCCGCTGCGCGAACGCGTCGAGCAACTCCTGGGTCCGGCGGGCGTTCTCGGCCTGGGTCTCGGGCGATTCGAGCCGGTCGGTGAAGTCGAGGAGGCTCTCGGTGTTGTTCACGCCCTGGTCGATGCGCTCGATGATCTTGCGGGTCCCGGCGCCGCGCTCGTCGAGCTTGTTGAGCACGAGCACGTTGGACACCGCGGCCCCGGCGACGATCGCGAAGCCGACGGCGATGAGCGCGATCGACAGGATGCTGCGCCATCGCATCTTCTTGTTCTGCGCGATCCACAGTTCGAGTTGCTCGGCCGTGGGGGCGGACGCGGCCGCTCGGGCCACGGCCGGGTCGTAGTTCGTCTGGTCAGTCGGTTCGTCCATCACGGAGCGTCCTTTGCGTTGCGGAGTTCGGTTTCGAGTGTCTCGATCCTGGCGTCCTTCTGGCCGATCAACCGGTGGGCCGTCAGGAGCCGGTCGGTCGCCGCGTCGAGGTCGTCCATGAGGCGGCGGACCTCGTCCATGCACTCGCCGCACTTCGCCTCGACGGCCGTTTGGACCTCGGTGGCGTGGGCGCGGGCTCGTTCTTCTTCCTCGTGCTGGGCGGCGCGGCGGCGCTCTTCGGCTTCGCGTTCGGTGGTGCGACGGCGCTCCTCCTCGTCACGGTCGGCCTTCCAGCGGCGCTCGGCCTCGGCGGCTTCCCACTGGGCGCGCTCGAACGCCAGGCGTTGCCCGGCGGTCTGCTTGTTGACCACGAACCCGACGATGGTGCCGACCAGGACGATCAACGACGTGATGATCGGGATGGCCCAGGAGAACGAGGGGCCGGGGTCTTCGGCTGCGGCGAGGATGGCGACGGCGAACGTCAGCGCGACCACGGGCGCCACCGTCCCCGACGCGAGGTCGTCTTGGCTGAGACCGGGTTGGCCGACGGCTCACGAAGCAGGTCGAGGGCGACGCCACCGGCGAGGACGTAGAGCAGGACTCGGTCGAGTGACGAGGTGACGACATTGGGCTTGAAGGCGCCGGGGCCGATGACGCCGTCGGGGTCCCATCCGATGAACAGCCCGACGCCCAAAGCGAAGTAGTAGACGGCGAGGATGCCGAGGGCGAACCGGGCGGCCACGAGCGCCGGGTGGGGTGGGGGCTCGACGAACTCGTCGGAGACCATCGACGCAGCGTGGGTCGGAACGATCGCCCCGACGATGATGACGGCGCCGAGGATCAGGCTGACGATGCCGATGAGCCACGGCGGGCACCAGACCGGCAGACGCGACGGCCAGACGAGCATGCCGATGCCGTTGATGATCGCGAATCCGCCCGTTCGCAACATGGCGCGGAACAGGCCGGGGTGGGAGTCCCTCATGGCGACATGATGCGGGACGGGCGTCTCATTCCCCCGTTCGGTGGAGGGGTTGGCGTTGTCCTTCATCCACTGGTCGGCGTAGTTACATCAGGTAGTAGTAGTAGTAGGGCCTGTGGACACTGGGGATGCTGGCGTCGCGGGGGCCGCGCGCCGCACCACTTGGCGGCGCGCGGCTTGCGCGGCTCTCCACAGAAACTTGTGCACAAGTCGGCCCTTCTGTGGATGGCTGGGGATGAGTTTCGCGGGGGGTGGTCGTGTCTCCACAGAACGTGGTGTTCGTGCACCGCGCGTTCACCGGGTGTCCACACCGATGTCCACTGAACTCGCGCGATCAGACCGATCGCGCGAGTTCGCAAACTACACGCGTGTGGTTATCCACAGGTGTGGACAGACCTGGGGAGAAGATCTACCCCGCGCCGTGGCCCGCTTCGAGCGCGATCCGAGCCATCGCGAGACCGCCGCTCGTGTACTTCTGGGCGGTCAGGTCGATCTCCGGCCACCGGCGGATCGCCTCCAACGCGAGGGCCTTGCCGACGCCGCGGTCGCGCCGGTGCGGGGCGACCCACATGTGCACCATGCCCGGCGGCTGGCGCAGCATCGGGACCGCCTCGGGGTAGAAGTACAGGACGCCGGTGAGTCGGCCCTTGCGGTTGCGGTGCAGGAGCGTGTGCGCCACCACCCCGAACGCCGTCGGGTTCTCGACGTAGGAGATCCCGATGCGGCCCGTCGCCGGGTGCATGCGCTCCTGGGTCTTCCAGTCGTCGACCGCGGCGTCGGGGATCGTGGCGATGAGGAGCGGGCCGTCGAGGTCGTGGTCGCGCACGTACGCCTCGGCGCGCATCATGTTCGTGAACACGCACGTCTCGCCGTGCAACTGGGCGCCCTCGGGCTCGGGAGTGCAGATGCACTCGTACTCGAACTGGGGGGACATCGACGGGTCGTAGATCAGCACGTCCTCATCGTCGCACACGGTCCGCCAGGGGGTCGCGGCCCGTGGGTCCGAGGTCGCCGATACTGGCCGCCATGCCCGACGACCAGCCTCTCCTCGTGCCGGTGTGGGTCGAACTCGTCACGAAGGTGGCGATGAGCGACCCGCCGCCCGACCCCGACGACCTCGCAGCGACCAACGACTACGACAAGCTCCTCACCGCCGCCGTCGCCGCGGCGATCCCCGGAGCGAAGATCGTGACGGTCCTCCCGCCCGAGCAGGTCGAGCAGGTCATGAACCAGCACGCCGCCGACTTGCAGGAGGCGCTCAACGAGACGCGCCGGTTGCTCCTCATCGCGATCGGAGCGATCGAGCACGACATCGCGACCCAGGAGACGACGCTGTCGTCGCTCCGCAACATCACCGCGATGATCCCGCGGCCCCAGACTCGGACGGTGGTACCGCAGTGAGCCCTCGTGTTGTTGTTCTCGTCCCGCGCCGCGAAGACGGCGCGCTCCGCGACCGGCTCTGGGAGTTCTGCCGCACCGAGCGGTGGGGCAAGCTCATGCCGCAGTACCCGATCTACGAGGGCTACCACCTCGACGGGCCGTTCAACCGGGCGGCCGCCATCAACGCAGCGTCGGCGGCCGCCGACCTCGACGACCCCGAGCACCCGTGGGACGTGGCGCTCATCATCGACGCCGACGTGTTGCCGTCGCCCGAGGCCGTCGCCGAGATCGTCGACATCGCGTACGAGACGAACCGCCTGTGCGTGTCGCACAACCGGCGCGTCATGCTCTCGCAGCGGATGACGAAGAAGGTGCTCGCCGGTGACACCGGGTCGTGGGAGTCGCCGACCCAGCGGGTGTGGCCCGACTCGTGCTCGTGTTGCATCGCCGTGTCGCGGTCGACGTGGGACATGGTCGGCGGGTTCGACGAAGGGTTCATCGGCTGGGGATTCGAGGACTCGGCGTTCGCTCACCTCGCGAAGAAGGCCGGGCCGATCCACTACCACGACTCGACGATCTACCACCTGTGGCACCCGACCCAGCCCGAGGCGAGCCCGACGCACCCGCGGCGCCTGGCGAACGCCCGGCGGCTCGAAGCGATCAAGGCGGGCCTCGACGTTCCCCACCTCGGGGCCGAACCGACCCCCTCGTTCCTCCACCCCGACGGCGAGACGACGATCCCGAAGATCTTCCACCGCACCGTGCCCGAGGACACGAGCGACGAGGTCGAAGCGTGGTGGGCGAAGTTCGAGGAGCTTCACCCCGACTGGGAGATGAACACGGTGCGCGAGCCCGTGAACCCCCTCGACTTCCCGCTCACCTCCGCGGTGTGGCCGCTCTGCCAGAACGGCGCGCAGAAGGCCGGGCTGATCCGGCTCGAACTCCTCGTCACCCACGGCGGCATCTATGTCGACTCCGACGTGGAACCGTTCCGGCCGTGGGACCAGCTACTCGCCGTCGAAGCGTTCTGCGGGTGGGAGGACGAGAAGGTCATCCCCGATGCGGTGCTCGGTTGCCGTCCCGGCCACCCGGCGTTCACCGCGATGCTCGACGCCGCCGTCGGCATCGTCGCGTCCGGCGGCGACGCCTGGCACTCCGGCCCCGGGGTCACGACCGAGTTGCTCCCCAACCGCACCGACGTGCTCGTCCTGCCGCCCGGGTCGTTCTACCCGTACCACTACCTGCGCCTCTCCGACCGGGCGAACGTCGGCCCGAAGAAGACGCCGTGGGCGTTCGGCGCCCACCACTGGAAGGGAAGCTGGCTGACCGACGCGCAACGTCGGATCAACGAGTCGAGGCAGCAGTGAGCGGCGTCGCCATCGGGATCGTCGACACCGACGTAGGCCCGCTCCTCGCCCCGATCGACCCGTGGATCTGGCCGAGCCTCCACGAGACCGGCCGGTGGGAACCGCTCGTCGG
>ERZ650304.502-NODE-502-length-20336-cov-17.079138_pt1 | contig 20336 bp, 16 predicted proteins | sample MGYA00376240_ERZ650304 | MGnify/ENA primary metagenome ERZ650304 (study PRJEB26733, sample SAMN07839271) | wastewater metagenome | biome: small river; feature: stream; material: water | place: USA: North Carolina | collected 2016-03-01 ... | reverse complement strand
GCGGCAGAGGAAGCTGGAAAGGTTCGGGAAGCGGCTCGGCTCGTCAAGGAACTCAATCAGGCAAAGAACCAGGCAAATAACCTTGAACTTCGAGTGATCGCGGCAGAGGAAGCTGGAAAGGTTCGGGAAGCGGCTCGGCTCGTCAAGGAACTGAATCAGGCAAAGAATCAGGCAAACAACCTTGAACTCAGGTTGATTGCTCGAGAGGAGGCAGACCGTCTTCGCGCCGCTAAAAAAGACGCAGAGGAGCTTGCCAAATGGCTTGCCCTGACAGAAAAGCAGAGAGCTTCAGCAACACTGCAGGCTGCCAAAGCACATTACGGTGGTGCCAATCAGTCGCTGCTGCCTGGCGTTGCCGGATCGAATGTCGCCCTTGTGTCCGCACAGCAATTGGGCAGCGTTCATGCTGCACAACAGGCACTCGATAACCTTGCTGTTTCGCATAATCGGGTGTCTGGAGCCTCCGGTTCTTTGTCTGAAAAATTGAAAGAGCAAAGTAAGCACATGTGGGATCTCCACAGTGCGGCGCGAGGCTTGACTGGCGGTCTTGGCGCCCTGTGGTTGACGTACGGCTCGACGATTCCCTTGATGACCGGCGCTGCGTTGTCTGGCGGCTTCATAACGGCTATGAAGGCCGGTTCTGAATTCGCCTATCAGCTGACCTTTGTGAAGGCGCTCGGCGGCGAAACTGCAGAGTCAATTGCCGGCATCGGCAAAGCCGCCCTGTCGTTATCTAAGAACAGCATGTATGGCCCGGTAGAACTGGCAAACGGTCTACGCATCCTGTCTCAAGCAGGCCTGAGCGCTTCTGATTCACTGCTCGCCCTTCCGCAGGCCATGAGCCTTGCGACGGTCGGCGAAATGAACATGGAGCAAGCCGCCATCACGCTGACCGGTGTGATGAACGCTTTCAATCTCGGCGTCGGTGACATGGCCCACATTGGTGACGTGTTCGCCAAGGCCGCGGCACTCTCCCAGACGTCAGTTCAGGGCATGACTGAAGCCATGAAGACGGCTTCAGTTGTTGGTGAGCAGTACGGTGCTTCTATGGAAGATACCGCGACCGCGCTGACCCTGCTCGCTAAGGTCAATATCAGTGGCACCGCGGCCGGTACGGCCTTGCGAAACATGCTGAAGGAGCTTTACACACCGACGGCTGGCGCAGCAAAGGTGATTAAGCAGCTTGGCCTTGAAACCAAGGATGCCATGGGGAACATGAAGTCTTTCCCCGAGATCATTTATCAGTTGAAGGGCATCCTTGCCGGCTATGACAAGGCTTCTCAAGTCAACATCCTTCAAGCTCTGTTCGGTGAGCGCGGTGCCAAAGAAGCTATCGCCATGCTCGGTAAGACGAGAGATCAGTGGGACGATCTCAATAAGTCGATCAGCGAATCCGATGGTTTCATGCGCAAGGTCAGTGCTGAACTTGAATCAACTGCTTCTGGTATGTTCAAGCAAGCATTCAACACGATGCAGGCCAACCTAGTTGGGGCTTTTGACAAATCTGAAGGTGCTGCCAAGCAGTTGGCTGTTGCCCTGCGAAATCTTGCGGACTCTGCTCAGTTCAAAGAAGCGATCAACGGTATCGTCGAAGGTGTATCGAAACTTGCAACTGTCCTTGTTGAAGCGACACCGACTTTGATTCGCTTCGGCGAAGCCTGGTTGATTTGGAAGAGTGTCGGAGTCGTTGTCGGCGGTGTGAATATGGCTGTCGGTGCGATCCGCGGTCTAGCCACTGCGATGACGATTGTCTCCGCTGAAGCCGCACTTGCGGGTGGCGGGCTCGCTGGTCTGAGAGCTGGTCTTATTGCGGCTGGCGGCGCAGCAGGCGTGGCTGCAGGGGCCACCGGTGTTGGTCTATTGAGCAGGGCGTTGAGCGTTCTAACTAGCCCAATTACGGCTGTTGTGGTTGCCCTCGGCGGACTAGCTTACGCCGTCAACGAATACATCCTGAAAATGCCGGCAGCTGTCGATGCTGCCAACACGTTTGTCGATTCTCTTGATCGTGAAAGCAAGAAGCTTCGCGAAGAAATTGAACTGCTCGAGAAGAAGAATCGCCTGCAGTTGTCTGGTAAATCGGTCGATACGAACGCTGCCGAGCAAGAGCTTGCGAACATTGTTAAGAATCGCGATGACGCTATTGCTCGCAAGAATAACGAAAATCTGAGCCCTCGCGAGCTTTTTCAGGCGGAACTCGAATATTCTGCTTTTGTAGAAGCCGAAATGAAAGCTCGCGGTAAATTGCGCGACCTTGAAAACGATCAGGTGCGTTATGACGCTGCGAATCTCGTAGCTGTTCTACAGAGCGGCAGGGAGCGCCTGAAAGACATCCAGCTTGACGCCGATGCAGCCAAAAAGAAAGTTGACACTTCAAGCGTTGAAGCGCTTCTCAACGCGTACGAAGGTAAGAAGCTGAGCGGTTCCGACATTCGTGCTGTTCAGAAAGAGCTTGATCGTCGTCTGAGCAAGGCCAGTCAGGACATTCTAGGTTCCGGGGCCGGCAAGTGGGAGGCTCCAGGCAAGCCTGATCGCTCTGCACAAAAAGACGCCCGCACCATATTTGATGACAACCTGAACACCGCCATTGCGAAGGACAAGCTTGAGACCGATCTCAAGACTCTTGAGATTGATCGCAAGCTTGCTGATCAAACCATAGATTCGATTTCCGCGATTCGTGAAAAGGCGCAAGCTCAAAAAGAGGGACTCGAAGCTCAGAAAGCCACGCTGGAATCCGCACTGCGCAGTATTGACGTCACCAAAGAGCAACAAGCCCTCCTACAGGCTGCCAAGGACGAGGGCTCAGGTCAGTTCGAAGCTAAGGTGAAAGAGCTTGGACTTGATGATAAAAAGGTTCAGATCACCAAGGTGCTCAATGATTTGTCGCAATTAAGTGTCGAGCGCCAAAAGCAAGGGGCCCAGTCGACCGTTACGTTGACCGCAGCATTGAGAAATCAGGCCAATGCGATTGAAGACATTTCTAGGTCGAGTGCTCGGTATAGCGAAGACTTGAAAGATGAGATTTCGTACCTTGGGAAAACTACACTTGAAGTGCAGCAACTTCGCATCGAAAAACAACGCCTGCGCGATGTTCAGGACATTGATACGAAGCTGAAAAGAAACGCAATTAGCGGACCTGAAGCTGAAGCCCTTAAAGACCAGGCCAATGCCAAAGCCAAACTCGACGACGCTGAAGCACAGCGCCAGTTGTCGTTCGTCGGCGGCTGGCAGAAGGCGTACGACGAGAACCTGAAGAACATCACAGACATGTCGAAGCGTGCCGGCGACATCTTCAACAAGATGTCAGACAGCATGGCCGACTCACTGACTGAGTTCGTGATGACCGGTAAAATGTCGTTCGGAGATCTTGTCAGCAGCATGATCAAGGACATGGTCAGAATGCAGATGAAGGCCATGACGACTAACCTATTCGGTCTCCTTGGCAACGCACTCGGTTTCAATTCAACACCGTCTCCAACGGGTCTCGCCTCTCTGCCGAGCAGCGTCAACACGAGTTTTAATGCAAACGGCAACGTATATAGCTCTCCGTCACTGCACGCCTACGCCAACCAGATTCACGACACGCCGAAGTTCTTTGCGTTCGCACAAGGTGCCGGCGTATTTGGCGAAGCTGGTCCGGAAGCGATCATGCCGCTGAAGCATGGGCCAGATGGAAAGCTCGGAGTCCAAGCTGCGTCTTCAGGGATGTCGATTGTCATCAACAACAACGGCACACCGCAAACTGTCACTAGCCAGCGTGAAGTGGTGGACAGCCGCGGTCGTCGCTCGATGGTTCTTGAAATGTCCGATGCGATGGCTGCAGAAGCTCAGAGATCTGGGAGCCGCCTAAATCGTGCTGTTCGGTCACCGCAGATGATTGTGAGATAAGAACATGGCAGCGTATTCGTGGCCCACCTCATTGCCGCAACAACCAACTCTCTCTGGTTATAGTGAGTCGATGGTTGTCAACGTAATCAGTACGCCAATGGACAACGGTCCAGGCAAAACTCGTCGGAGAAGCGCTCGACCGACACCTATTCAATGCACTTTCATAATGAGCAGTGCTCAACTGGTGACGCTCGAAGACTTCGTACGAAACACATTGCTCTGTGTTCGTAGATTCAACTTCAGACACCCCCGTTTAGAAACAACTGTCGAAGTCAAGATCGTGCCTGCGAACGGCGGTGAAATGTATAAAACCTCGCCTATCGGCGGCGAGTTGTGGAGCGTGTCTATCGACATGGAGATCCTCCCTTGAGTCGCGCCATCTCAGCTCGAGCAATACGCGCCTTCTTCTCGCCAGATTGCGACGAGAACGTCATTACTTTGCTCAAAATATACGGAGCAAATATTGCAACGCCAATTTATTTGGCTGACGGATACACCAAGCGCCTCGACGCGCTGACAACCGATGACGACATAGCCTACGGTGTCACCTCAGAAGGCATCGATCACATCTTCCTACCGTTCTCCATCTCGCTACCGTCAGATGAGGCGAGCAGCGGGCTTCGCTGCCAACTGACGATTCATAACGCCACCCGATACATCACGCCGCTGATTAGATCGCTTGACGGTCCCCCAAGTGTGCGTATTCAACTCGTGCTACAAGGTGCGTCCTCTGCATCGAATGGGACCGATGTGAGTTCGCCTGAATTGAGCATCGACGGCCTTGAATTGAACGGCATCGGTTACGACAGCGATTCTGTAACAGGTGTCCTGACTGTCGAATCGTATGCCAGCGAGCCATTTCCATGTCACACCATGACACCCAGCACCTTTCCTGGACTGTTCTGATGCATTCATTTGATCCCAATAAATACATAGGCATTCCTTACGTTGCAGGCGGTCGCTCCGATGAAGGTGCGGACTGTTGGGGGTTGCTTTGCCTGATTTATAAGCGCGAATTCGACATCGAACTTCCTGGTTATGTTGATATGAGTCGCGACACGCACTCAGATGCTGAACTCGCCGAGTACATGGCCGCTCACCGTGAGAATTGGGAACGAGTCAGGGATCCCTCTGCTGGCGATGTCGTGCTGCTTCGAATCGCTGGAGAACCGATCCATATTGGAGTTGTGACTGCCCCCGGTCAGTTCATACACTCTAGAGCCGACAACGATGTTGTTGTTGATAAATACAACAACACGCGTTGGTCTCATCGAATCGAGGGCTTTTATCGATACGTCCCGAAGTCTGATTTTGTGACTGTGTCTGGTGTTCCGCATCCACTGAAGATGCAACGTATTGACGGTATATCGACGCCTGGTTCGACATTGGCAGAGACGATAAGTATTCACTGCGCAAATATCCCGGAGCAATTGACAAAACACGGTATCGCATTTGTTAACGGTGAGCGTGTCGAGCACGCTGACTGGTCATCGTGCGTGTTGGTTGAGGGCGACCGCGTTGAGTTCCGCATGCTGCCGGGTAAATCTCAAGATGAGGCTATGCTGACGTCTGCGGTCATTATGGTGGTGGCGTGGTACGCAGGTGGCGCAGCTGCAGCTGCGTGGAATGGCGGGTCGGCCACTGGCGCTGCCGCCGCTGGAAGTATGGCCGCGGAAACTGGGATATCTGCCGGGATTGTCGGCGCCGTAGCTCAAGGCGCTGTATCGCTGCTTGGCAATGCGCTGGTCAACGCCCTTGCCCCCGCATCTAACGGAAACGGCAGTGCGCCGCCGAAACCGCAGTACATGTTGGCAGGTGGAGCTAACTCGTCGCTGCCTTATAGTGCAATCCCGGTAGTTCTCGGAACACACGACTTCACCCCGCCGCTCGGTGCGAATACGTTCATGAGTTCTGATGGTGAAGATAGATTCCTGCACCTGTTGTTGATATGGGGCTACGGGCCGCTCGATATAACCAACATGCGTATTGGACAGACCCCGCTGACCGACTACGCCGACGTCACTGTCTACACCATCCAAGGCGATACCAACGAGTTCGTCGACGGGCATCTTGACTGGGATCGTCAAGAGGTGAAGGACCTGCTCAATGTGTACGGTTCTGATATTTCACAGCAGCGCCCGGAAGCTGAGATTACAGAAACTTATTTGACTAGAACAAGCACGTCGACAAATCTCAATCGTCTGAGCCTGTTGCTGACCTTCCCGCAGGGTCTGACCAACATGGACCATTTCAACGACAACATGGGCGACCTTCGCCCGCAGTCGGTGACGGTTGTCTTTGAATATCGCCGGCTCGGCTATTTCAATTCGTCGGGCATCTGGGTGCCTGTGTCAGAAGAGTTCAAGGACAACTTCGCCTCTGTGCCTGGACTGCCGGATACAGTAGTGAGCCTTGTTGACCCGGAAACCGGAGCAATGGGTGGCGGGATTGTTGTCCTACGGGATCGCAACAAACTTGTATATAAACCAACTCAGTACTCAAGCGGTGGCGGTATTTTCATACCGCTGCCAAATGAGCCTACAGATAATGAAACGCTAATCTATAAAATCTTTAACGGCGCCATGTTGAGTCAGCACAACACTGCGCTCTACACCGGATTTGAAATATTCTTCAACACGGTAACAGAGACGGTTGTTGAAGACGGAGTTCTCGGTGGAACGTCCTCGCGAATCGTGCGTACGAGATACATGCATATAAACCCTGGCGTTGTGTCTGACTACAACACGTATCGTGACGCTACCCGTGATCCGTTCGACAAGATCATCGACATCAACCTGAATGCCGAGCCGGGACAGTACGAGATACGCGTTAAGCGGACCAATGCGGAAACGACCACCGAAGGCGCTGCTGACAAGGTGATGCTGCTGGCAATTACGGAATATTCGGACAATACCCGCCCGGTAAATCCGCCGAAGCCGCTGGCGATGACCGCTATGAAGATTCGTGCCACCGATCAGTTGAACGGTACGATGGAAGGCCTCACAGCAACAGTCTCATCGAAACAACTGATCTGGGATGGGGTTGAATGGCGCCAACCCGGTGCGGACGATCGCCGAAATAATCCAGCCTCTCTGTTTCTACACGTATTGCGACACCCTGCGTGCGCAAAACCAGTACCCTATGCTTCGATCGATATTGCGGCTCTACAGCATTGGTCTGAATTTTGCGATGCTCACGGTTTCGTTTATGAGAACGTGATCACTGGACAACGCCCGATGCGCGAAATCCTTGTTGAGATCGCCGCAGCTGGCAGAGCGTCTCTCGCTATGCCTGATGGCAAATGGTCTGTGGCAATTGATGAGCCGAAGTCCGCGATTGTTCAACACTTCACGCCAAGTAACTCGTGGGGCTTTAGAGGTGTCAGGCTATTGCCGAAACGACCTCATGCCTTGCGCTGCCGATTCCTGAATCGTCGCAAAGACTACCAGCCTGACGAGATGTTGATTTACGACGACGGTTACAACGAGTCGAATGCCACGCTTATTGAATCGATCGAGCTGCCTGGTGTGACGCAGCCCGTTGAGGATGACGGCAGCCCCGGTGCGGTGTGGCGGCTCGGTCGTCACCATATGGAGCAGATAATTCTGCGACCAGAAGAGTACGAACTCTATTCAGATGTAGAGTCGATCATCTGCACCCGCGGTGACCGGATCAAGGTTACACACGACATCCCGATGTGGGGGCTTGGATCCGGCCGCATCAAATCTGTTGTCGGTGATGTCAGCGGTGTCGTGCTCGACGAACCGATGCAGATGGAGGCTGGAAAGAGCTACACCCTGCGGTGGCGCACATCTGGCAATGTGACCAACACGGCGACCATTGCCGGTACAGCAGGCTTGTTCACCACGCTAAACTTCACGACCACGATCACTACCAATAAGCCCGCTGCGGGCGATCAGTTTATGTTTGGCGAGCTCGATCGCGAGTCGGTCGATTGCCTGGTCAAGTCGGTTGAACCTCTTGTTGGACTGCAGGCCCGCATGCTGCTCTGCGACTATGCACCAGCGGTATTTGACGCCGAAACAAAGCCGTTTGGCGTATGGGAAAGTCAAGTCACTCTCCCTCCTCCATTAGCCCGCTCAGCGATTAGCCAGACGCCGATCATTGCCAGTTTAATTTCCGATGAGGGTGCGCTTACCGTTGTCGGCAATGGTTTTCAGGCCAACATTTTGGCTAAGTGGAATACGAGCAGCGCACTTAACGGATCGACCGTCGAGACATTCAGCAGGTACATTAGTGATGTTGAAGCTCAGTATCGTCTTACAGACTCGATCAATGCTGTATGGAAGAGGGTGCCTGCGGTTTCTGCAAAGAGCGGTTCAGTGACCATTGGCCCACTGGTCGAGCGTCAAACATTCGACATTCGCTTACGTTTTATTGGCGAAGACGGCAGGACCGGACCGTGGCTCACTCAAACCGTGATCTACGTCACAGGCAAGACCAACCCGCCACCGAATGTAACGGGCCTGACCTACGCCCTTGAAGCGGGTGGTATTGTCATGAAATGGGGTTCTGTGGCGGCGGTTGATCTGGAAGATTACGTTGTAAAACGTGGCCCCGCATGGGGTTCTGCGGTCGAGATCGCAACGCCTAGAAGTAACGAGTTGCGCTTACCGGTCAGCGGCGCCGGCGGAGATCCTTACTGGGTAGTCGCCAGAGATACTAGTGGCAACGTCAGTATCGCACCTGCCAGCTTAACGGTTCCGATTGTTGCTCCAGGCGCGGTATCGCCAACTATCGCCATCTCAGGTGCCGACTATGTGTTGCACTGGTCTACACCGACGGCAATGTTCTTGATTGATTACTACGAGATTCGTTACGGCACGTCATGGGGTGCCGGAACGGTTGTCGGTCGTACTTACGGAACGGTATATCAAGCCCCTGTGACATGGGGCGGTGAGAGAAAGTTCTGGGTTGCTGCGATAGATATCGCCGGCAATATTGGTGTTGCTGAAACGGCCTCGCTGACAATAACCAGCCCTGCACAACCTATGGTTACAGCGCAGGTGGTTGATAACAACGTGTTGTTGTACTGGACCGACTCGACCACTTCACTGCCCATTATTGAGTACCAAATCAAGCGTGGGGCCGAGGTCGTTGGGACGAAGAAAGGCCTGTTCACGACTCTATTCGAAACAGTAGCCGGAACCTACGCCTATGCAGTGATTGGGATTGACTCGGCCGGCAACTACGGCACCCCGAAAACACTCACAGTTACTGTTTCCCAGCCGCCAGATTATGTGTTGCGCGGCGACTATGATTCTAGCTTTGCGGTGTCCGGCAACGTCACCGCCGTGGCGTTTTCGAATGCCAAGTTGCATGCGGATGTTGGCGGCGTTGTGATGCCGATCAACACCACAGAGACGGTCGAGCAGCACTTCTCCAGAAGCCTGATTGGTCACAACAATCGACTCGACGGTTGGACGTTGTCCAATAGTACTGTGACGTTCGATTCGACCACCGATCCGAATGGGTTCTCAACGGCAGATAGAATCAACCGCACTGCTGTTGGCAATCATTACCTCTATAAGACACTGACTACGACCTCGCACGCCAGCACTACCTATACATTCTCGGTGTATCTGAAGTCTGGAACAATGACCGGCAATGTTGTTCTCCGTATTCGCGACGGGGCCGCAACTGAAATCGCGACAGCTACCGTCACCCCGACAAGTACGTGGGCTCGCTACTCGGTTACCGGTACATTTGGCGCAAGTCCGGCTGCGAATATCAACGTTTTCATCGATCCAACCAACGACACCGGCGTTGCTGGAGATACGTTCTACGCATGGGGCGCTCAACTTGTAGTTGGATCCTCCCCTATTGCAATGTGGGCAACTCCGCAGGACCAGATCACAGCAGGGTATCCGATCTTCATACAGCCGGCAGTGTCTCCAGGCTATTACGAAGAGACAATCGATATAGGCAGCAAGCTCGGCGCGTGCAAAGTTACCGTATCTCCAAACTACACAGTTATTGCTGGCAGTCCAACAGTGTCGGTGACAATCAGCCTGAGCGAATTCGGTTCATCTTGGATTGATTACCCAAACACAACACAAGTGTTTGGCACCGACTATCGCTACGTGAAGGTGCGCGTCACTGTTTCTGGTGATGATCACGCGCTGATCAATTTGATCGGACTCAACACTCGACTTGATGCCAAGTTGAAAACGATTAGCGGCTCGAAAGCTTGCCTGTCAACAGACAGTGGCGGTACGACGATATATATCACCGACACTCGCGATGTCGCCGGCACTCCTGAGTTTGTTGACGTTGAAGCTATTCAGGTGACGCCCGCAGGCACATCCCCGATCACGGCGATCTACGACTTCGCGGATTCGCCAAATCCCACCAGTTTCAAGATTCTTCTTTTCAACAGCGCAGGTGCCCGCGTCAGCGGAACTGCCTCATGGACTGTACGAGGTTACTAAAATGGCAGATCACAATAAACCGAATATTGCCAGTGTTTACGACAACATGATAAGCGAAATCGACGGCCGGCTTGACGATATCGCACAAGGTTTCGACGTTGGAACACCGACAAACATGCCAACAAGCGCTATTGGGTGGAAGTCGTCGCTGAATAAGTGGCAGAAATATACCGGCTCTACGTGGGTTGATTTAGCCGCAACTTATAACATTAGCATTAGCGGTAACGCTGCGACGGCCACGACAGCAGGCAGCGCAACGACCGCAGGTAATATCACGGGTACAGCTGCTGTTGCCAATGGCGGCACCGGCATGACAACATACACGCTTGGCGACATTGTTTTTGCCTCTGCCACCAACGTGCTTGGTAAACTGGCCAGTGTTTCTACCGGAAACGTACTGCTTTCTGGCGGAGTTGGATCTGCACCTGCTTACGGTAAAGTGACACTTACTGGGCATGTGTCCGGTATATTGCCTGTAGCGAATGGCGGTACTGGAGTCAGCACGCTGACCGGGTTACTAAAGGGTAATGGTGGTGCGGCAATGACGGCAGCCACAGCTGCTGAGATTGTTGCGGCGATCGGATCTACGGCGGTACAACGAGCCACTAGTGCGGCTGCAGTAGATAATGGGGTCTATGCGAATCAAGGCAATACCTACGGTGCTGGGTACGTTCAAACCGTAGTCCTGAACACAAACGCCGACATCGCTACCAGTGCGGACGGCGCGCATGGCCTCGAAGTGCGCGGCAACGGCACGGGCGCGGCGTTCATGACTTTCCGCCGCCCTTCTGCGCATGCCGCGCAGTTTGGCCTAGACACCGACAACAAGTGGAAAGTCGGCGGCTGGTCGATGGGGGATGTGGCTTACAACCTGATTCACTCGGGCACCTTGGGTACCGGCCTGTCGTTTGACGGGACGAATCTGAACTGCACGGTGACTGCACCGGTCACTTCGGTGAACGGGCAAACGGGTGCGGTGACGATCCCGCCCGGCGCGACCACGGTTTCCCTATCCCCGACCGGTTCCGGAGTGGCCCTGTTCTCCGGGATTCCGTCCACCGTCAATGTCATGGTGTTGTCGCTGAACAATCTCTCGAGCACAAGTGCGTCGGGTGGAATCGTGAAGTTGAGGCTAGGGGATAGCGGCGGCATTGAAACATCTGGCTATGTCAATGCGGATGCGAGCAGCACCACCTCGATATCCACGGTGAGCATGCCGACCTCGGCGGCCGGGACGATCAGCGCATCCATGTTGCTTACCCGGGGGGCTGGTGAGGATTGGATGGTACAGGGGGCTGGGTTCAGTTCAAATGCGGCGACCTATACGGCCATTGCGGGAAAAAAAACGCTCTCTGGGGTGCTGACGCAGTTGGATGTGTCGACCGCGGTCGGTAACTTCGATGCCGGCTCCATTTCATTGACTTATTTCTAAGGGGTTCCGATGCTCATTACCGAATTCAATGTAGAAAGCGGCGTTGCCGTTCAGCGGGATATGACCGAGGACGAGATTTCCGCTTACGAAACATCGCAACAAGTGGTGGTCCCGCAATCAGTCACCCGTCGTCAGATCAAGCTGGCCTTGCTGCAGAGCGATCTACTGGGTGATGTCGAGGCTGCTATCGCCGCATCAAATGATCGTGCCCTGCAGATCAACTGGGAAGATGCGCTGGATTTTCAGCGTGACAATCCTCTGGTGCTGGCCATGGCGGCGCAGCTCGGAAAGACGCCGGAAGAGACCGACGATCTATTCATATCGGCAGCAGCACTGTAATTTTCTGTTTAACATTGCGGAGCAACTTCTTGTTTGCGGAGCAACCGTTAGCGGTTACTATCAAGAAATCGCTGGTGCCCAGGAAGGGACTCGAACCCCCACGGAGTTACCCGCTAGTACCTGAAACTGCCGCCAAATGGCTCAACCACGCCGTTTGGCGGCGATCCGATCCGCAACAGATTTGAAATTTCACCTTGTATTGGCGCGGATCGGCATCGGTTTGCGGAGCAAAAACTGCTCATTTTCTCACCGGAATCTTGGTGATAATCGCCCCGCGGCGACGGTTCGTGTAGTGCTCGGTCATGGTTACGGACGTGTGCCCGAGCAGCGCCCTCGCAGACTCCAACCCGTGCTGATCCTTCAGGTCGCTGCCTGACTTTGATCGCAGGTCTCGGAACTGAAAGTCTTTGCCGGCTATGCCTGCATCCGATCGAGCCTTCTCGAATCTCGACCGCAGCTTGGCCTTGGTCATGCGCTGGCCGCGCTCATCAACGAGCAGGTTGATCGATGCCACCTTGAAAGTCGCCTTTCTGACCTCGATCCTTTTCAGCAACTCTTCGAGCGGACCCGTGATTGCGATCCGCTGCGGAGTGTGCGTCTTGCCTTGGCGGTACTCGAGGATGCCGTCGCTGACCTTGACAATGCTCAGCGACAAAACATCGGCAGGCCGCTGACCAATGTAGTAGGCAAGGTCCATGGCCTCTTTCAGATCCGCCGGTGCCTTCTCATAAACAGCATCGAACATCCCGTCGTAGATGTAGACCTCCTTTCGCCCGGGCAACTTCTTGCGCTTGATCGTAGACACGGGATTAAACTTGCACCAGCCACGCTCCATGGCGAAGCGGAAGATCATGCCCATGACCGAGACCTCGCGAAGTCCGCGGTGCTCTGATTGCAAAGAGCGCTTGTCCAGGTAGAGACGAACGTACTCAGGCTTGACCTGATCGAGTGGGGCATCGCCGAAATGCTCGCGAAGTTTGTCGAAGGCGTAGCCGTAGTCCTTCTTGGTTCCATCTCCGAGCTTTGCGTAGTCGTTGCTCAGGATGTAGCGCTCAATGGCCTGGCAAAACAGCACGGCGTCTGGCATTTTCTGCTTGCTTAGGTCAGCCCACTTCGTTTGGGGCTGAGCACATCGACAGTTGAAAGTGCAGGTACGTGATCGGTGCATGTCGCACGATCTCCGCAGTAGAAACATTCCGTTTCCGATATGCCTTCTGGTCGTTTATAAAGTGGCCCGTAGTGTCTTTCAAGAAATTCTCTACTCGGCATGATTTTTCTTTCGACCAATATCGGCGCGAGTTTGCCCACTGACTGTGGTTGTATTAGGTATGAAATAAGCCCTGCCAATCTTTACCGGGGTGGTGCTGAACCGCCCCTGATCCACCCATCGCCTTAATGTCGTTGCACATGGGGCACTGTTTCCGAAATATTTTTCAGCCCACTCTTTTAATGAAATCATCATAAATTTAACCCACCACTTAGTATTAGTCTTATTGTTTTAACGTCTCTAAAGCTCGATACAGTGCTCTGTATTGTTGCTTATTGTCACATATTGTATTGACTGCACACCGCGCATGGAAGTGTCACTGGGGCAATTGATATTTACCCCAGTGACACAATTTATACCGCAACCTCCGCCTTGATATGCGGATAGCATTCGTAGTTGGCTAACGAAAAGTCCTCGAACTTGAATCCGTCGATATCGTTCACGTACGGATTGATGTACATGGTCGGGGGCTCGAACGGTGTCCGGGTCAGTTGTAGTCGAGCCTGGTCGAAGTGGTTCGAATATAGGTGAGTATCTCCGCCAGTCCAGATGAACTCACCGGGCTCGAGATCACATACCTGCGCCAACATCATCGTCAGCAGGGCATAGGAGGCGATGTTGAATGGGACCCCAAGGAAGACATCGGCCGAGCGCTGATAAAGTTGCAGAGACAGCTTGCCATTGACGACGTAGCACTGGAATAGACAGTGGCATGGTGGCAAGGCCATGCTGTCAATTTCATCTGGATTCCACGCCGTGACGATGTGGCGGCGGCTATCTGGATTTTCCTTCAGACCCTTGACCAAGTCAGCGATCTGGTCTCGGCCAAAACTGATGTCTTTTACATTTACAAGTGACCACCCATGACAGTTGGCCCTGTCGCCTCTCAGCATTGCGCAAAAGTTACCTTGATGTAACTTGTTGTGTGTGTAAAAAGACACCGGATTCATGAAGCTCTCCGTCACACCGCCTGGGCCAACTACAGTATAGATTTTGTCAGTTTTCATGGCCATGTTCGCTGCTCTAGGAGCCCACATGCACGTTTCTGGGGAATATGAAAACCCGTCCCCACATATGTCTTTATCCAGTTGATACTCATCCCACTCACAGCACTTTGAACCCCAACCATCAAGTGTTTTTACATCGTCTTTGAATGCTGCGAATGACATCCATCTATCACATACAAAAACACCCCTGCCGCCGTAGTATCTGTAGGTATCTTTATTTTTGTTATAGCAACGGGCGAGCATACCTCTCCACGTTGAAAACAACTTGTCATCGAGAGCGTTCGCACCTTTAACGTAACCGGTCGTATCGCTATCAATCTGCCTAGGTTGCGGCCTGTTCGCATGTTTGCCTCCAAAATGCCTCCATTGATGGGAGTAAATAGGGCCGAGATTTCCGTTTTTGTCCCCCCACTCTTTCCATATGCGAACGCCGTTGTTCAACAATTGAGTCTGATTCGTTTCACCGCTTAAAAAGAACAGCAGTTCGTGGATGATGGACTTGAGGTGCAGCTTCTTGGTGGTCAGCAGTGGGAAACCTTTCTGCAGGTCGAAACGCATTTGATAGCCGAACACTGACCGAGTGCCGACACCGGTGCGGTCAGCCTTGTCGGTGCCGTTGACGATGATGTGCTCGAGTAGATCGAGGTACTGTTTCATTACACTTCCTTCAATTCGTATCGTTTGATTTCAGAGACTAGGGTTTTAACAAATCCGATCTCCGCCAGTTGCCGTATTTCGACAATCACCGGTGCGCCTGCATCCACCGTGATGGTGAAGCCTCGAGTTTTGTGCGGATCAATACCCAAAGCCTCGGTCAGTTCTCTGATTGCCTTGTGGTGTCCGGTGATGAAAGTCATTTGACTGCATCCTTGATGTCGTCAGCGAGCTCTTCCACGACCTCGGCAACAGGCTTGACTGCGGCGGCGACCACGGTCACTGCAACGTCAATTGGGGCAGCCACGATCTTTACGGTGTCGGTGGCCAGTTCAACCAGTGAATCAAAAAGTCCCATTATTCTTCTCCTTGTGTTGTTTAGTTGCGGCAGTACGGGGTGGAAATACGATCTGGTTTTTCTTTGAGAAGTTGCTCGGTCAGTTTCAGGCACGCCTCGTACTGCTCGCGAGACAGATTTCTCTTCTCAGCTTCGGTGTACAGGTTGTAGCCGATGGTGGCTGCAACGATGAGAACTAGGGTCGATGCAACAAGCAGCGCAATCTTCATTCTTCCTCCCCGTAGTAAAGGATCTCAACGCCAGCTTCCATCAGCATTTCGTAGGCGATCTTGGCCTGCTCATCCCACCGAGTGTTTTCGGCAAGGCGCGGCGCCAGGATGCGCTTGATGCCAGCCTGAATGATCAGGCGAGAGCAGGTGGTGCATGGGAACAGGCTGGTGACCAACAAGGTGCAACCCTTGAGGCTAATGCCCGTGCGGGCTGCCTGGGCGATGCAGTTTTCTTCAGCATGAGAGGTCCAGAGGTACTTGGTGGGGCGCTCATGACGCTCCTCGATGTTGTCGTCGACTCCACGAGGAAAGCCGTTGTATCCAGAAATGCGCAGGTTGAAGTCATCGTCGATGACCACCGCGCCAACTTTGGTCGAGCGGTCTTTCGAACGCCCACGCGCTGCCTCGGCATCGGGTAGGAACTTCAGGAACTTAATTAAGGACACGTTCATCGTTTTTCTCTTCCTCTTCGTCATCAAAAAAGCCGAGCGCGTGCAGGTTATCGCCCAGCTGATCAAAAAAGTGCCCAGCCTGCGGCACGCTCAATGCCACCTTGGACCCGTTGATATCGAAGGCAATGAAAGGCTCCCCGTGTTCGCACACGAGGATGCCCATCAGGATGCCCGTCATTTTGTGGTTGTCGCTCATATCAAATCTCGATCAGGTTATCGGCCACGGACTCGGACACGGACTCGTGCGTAATCAGCACCACTTGCGGAACACCGCAGCCTGCAATGAACCCGAGCAGGGATTCCGTCCGACTGGTGTCCATCGCGGCACAGGGCTCATCGAGCACCAGCAAACCGCACTGGGGCAGGAACGTCTTCATCAGCGCGACCCGCAGGGCCACGCCGAGAATGTCCAGTGTCGAACCAGACAGCGATTCAACAGCCTGACCATTCACGCAGAACCCGCCCTTATCCTTGGTAACCCAGCTTTCTTCGCCACGCATCTGGCTGAACATGACGCTGACGCTGGACAACACTGAGTTCCACACTTGATTGGCAACCAGAGGGCGGATGGTTCGCAGTTTGCGAATCAAAGTATTGTTGAACGACAAGGACTCGAGATCGGCCTTGGTGTCGGCTATGGTCTTCTCCGCGTCGGAGACCCGGGCGTGGACAGCCTTCCAGATTGCCAGCGCCGATGTGTATTCACCCGTGAGCGTTGCCACCTCTCGCTTCGCCAGGATGATATTGCCGTCAGCCGCCGTCACTGCCAGAGCCGCGCTGTTCTTCTCTTCCTGCAGGCGCAGGATATCGTCCGAACTCGGGCCGGCATAGGCGTCACGCTTCGCCACCAGAGCAGCGTGTTTCGCTTTCGCCTCGGCAAGCTGCCCCGTTACCAGTTCCAGCTTGGCCTTGGCCTGCTCGATGACACGAACCTCGGCTTGGGCTTTTTCGAGGGCGTCCCGGTATGAACTGGTGTCGGGTCCGGCATCACCGGGGACTTCGCCGATCCACGTTGCCGCTGGCGGAAACACGCTTTCGTCGATGGTCACGAAGTCTGCCAACTTGCTGAGCAGCGGTGAGACCTGTCTATCGAGCAGTGCGTACGGCTTCAGGCTGTCGCGAATCTCAGTCAGCCCGGTGACTGTTGCGGCATGCTTTTCTCGTTCAGCGTTCAGGCGAGCCACTTCCTGATCAACTTCAGCGTTGGTGCTTATGACGTGCTCAAGGTGAGTGACATCCTGACCACACTTGTCGCACTTGTCGTGATTGATACGACGGGCGCTTGCGGTCATCAGTAGACGATCGGCCTTGTTCACCAGCTCCTCAGCTTGACGCAAAAGCGTAGCGTTATTGTCGACCGAGTTGTTGAAGTCGTGAACAGTGCCGGCGTAGCGGTGATCAGCAGGAATGCTGGTGAACAACTGATACGCCTTCGATCGAGCATCCCAGTCCTCGGCATCGGTCAGCTGAACCTTTAATGCCTCGACATCTGGTAAAGGTTTCTCAGCATTCGCCTTGAACCCCGCTACCTGGCCCTCGCATTGATTCACCTGTGCTGCAGCCCGTTCAATGTCGGCGAGCAGAGCGTTGTTGGCGTTGAAGACCTGCGATGCCTCGCTGAACTTCTCGGCGGCAATCTCGGCGGCGGTTTTCAAGCCCGGGATTTCAGATTCGATCTGCGCTATCTTGTTTGAGAGGGCGGTCAGTTGAGCCTGATAGTCTTCCTCATCAGGCTTGACCGGCAGGCTTTCTGTGGCAGCGACCAGTGTGGCTTCAGCCCCCTTCAGGCGTTCTTCGAGCAGGGCGGGGCTGCCAAGGGCGAGCTTCTCTTGGGCAGCTTCGAGGATCTGGTCAAAGACGGTGAAGCCGGCAAGGTCCTCGATCAAAGTCGAGAGTGCTTTCGGACCTTCTTCGAGAGCACCGCGGATGCCGTTCTGACCAGCGAACATCATCTTGGACGCGATCGATAGTTCGGCGCCGATCAGGCTGGCGGCGAAGGCGCTGACCTCGTTCTGACCAGTGACGAAGACGGCGTTGTTCTTGACGACCTCGGCCCCGGCCTTGGAGCGGCCGAAGACGTAGGTGTCGCCGCCGGCGGTGAGTTCGAGATCGACCGTGAGGGATTTCACGTCCTCGCCCCAGGTCACGGTCTGTTCCAGCGGCGTACGCAGGGCCTTGCTTCCAAAAAGTGCATAGGCACATGCCTCAGTCATAGTGCTCTTGCCACCCTCGTTGGGTGCACGGACAGCGTTGATGCCCGTGGTAAAGTCCACGGTCAGGTCGCGGTGGCGACGGAAATTCTTGAGGGTCAGTTTATTCAGCATCTAGGATCTCCAGCAGCGCGTCAGCGACGGCTGCGTCAAATTCTGCAATCACATCATTACGCCCCCAGCCAGTCTTGGTTTGGAGGCGTGCCTTGAATTTCGTCTTGATGAGTTCGATCAATTTTCGGTTCATGCCAGTAATCCTTTCGTATCCCTGCCTTTTGTGATTAGTTGGTGATAGACGTAGTTGTACGACTTACCGATGCGGGCGGCTATCTCTGACAACGTTAGATGTTGGTCGTCAACGGAAAACACATGCTTTACACACAAGTTTCTTACGCCAGGTGATATATCTTTTCCGGTCTTTAGCCTGCGGTGCATGACTGCATAGGTGGCGACTGATGTGTCTGAAATGTCCTTTAACTTAACACCGCCAACACGCAATGTGTTTCGCTTATTCCTACCTTGTTCGACAGCAGTGCTCCACCTGCAGTTTTCCGGTGAGTAACCTTGATTATTATCAATCCTGTCTATTGAGTGCTCGGGAGAAGGTCTAGCGCCCATGCATTTATAGAAGCTATCAAAACTGTTTAGCCAGTCATCGCACACACGTATTCCGCGACCGCCGTAGGAGGCATAGGCCGCGTCTGCTTCATTGCAGCACCGCGATTTAATTTTGCACCAAATGCCGTATTCTTCAGACTTTCGCATGCCGTGTTTAAGATTGCCGCGATTCGGCAGACAGCCGCACGATTTAACTTTTCCAGCGCGAAGGTCCCGCGATTTTGCAATGTGCGTGCAGCCACAATCACACGAACAAAGCCATAAAGCCTGTCGATCACTTGATTTGTTTTCGGCTCTCCCTGTAACCAATAATCTGCCAAATTTTTGGCCGACAATATTTATGACTGCTGACATAGCAAACCCCTTACAACACGACCCTCTTCTGGGGTGAGCTCTTTCAAAATTGCCGCAACCACGTCGTACGCCTTGACGTTCTCGAGCGAGACCTCGGCCATGTCGGCCATTGCCTCGTTGCCGGCGATCTTGACGGCGTTGGTGATGCAAAACACTTCTTCACAGCATTGCTGGCGGAATCGTGAAATTGCGCTGATCACATCCGCAGCTTCAGCAGCGGATGCTTCACCGACGATGCGGTAGAAATGCTTCAGGATGAAAGGTCCATTGCCGAGGTCGCGCCAGTCGATTTCGCAGAAGACATTTTGCATGTTTTCGGTGTCGACAAACTCCATAGCATCGCCATTGGTACGCAGGCAGCGCTTGCCTTTCTCACCGAGGCAGTCCGCGATGCTGCTCGGGAACTGGTTACCGGTCACGATCACCTTGCCGCCACGCAACTCATACCCCTGGTGCTCATGCCCAAGCACCAGCTTCCACCCGGCCATGATCAGCCTGCCGATCTGGTCGTCGTTGAGGTTGAGGCTATGGTCAGAATTCTCGGCAAAGGTATTCTTGTAGTTGCAATGCAGCAACAGCCAGCCATTTCCGTCACCGCCTTCGGCAATCGCCTTCTCGATCTCCATGTTGAAGAGCTCTTGATTCGGCATGTGCGGTATGCAGCAGATATTCCCACTGACATGAGCGTAACCGTAGTCAAAGACACGGACCCGCCCACTGAAGTGCGACTTCAGGAAGTGGCAGAGTAGATGGAACGACGACAGCTTGTCGCCGCGAGGATTCCAGTCATGGTTACCTGCGATCAGATTCAATGTGCCGCCAGTTTCGTGCAGCCAGTCGGCAAAAATTTCGTAGGCTTTCACGACTTCGAAGACATCAACCGTGAAGCCGTCAAACAAATCGCCGTTGACGGTGACTTCGTTCATTTCACCGGCGATAAGGTTGGCGACCTGATCACGCAGGTGGTTGCGCAGGGCTTGTTGTGACTGCGGCGTTGTGCCGCCTTGGCGGGTGACGCCGAGGTGTAGATCGTTGATGATTAGCATCAGAATTTCTCCACTTCAATGGTCAGCGTGAAGTTCTTGGGTTTCGGAATCGG
>ERZ650304.501-NODE-501-length-20372-cov-14.818576_pt1 | contig 20372 bp, 16 predicted proteins | sample MGYA00376240_ERZ650304 | MGnify/ENA primary metagenome ERZ650304 (study PRJEB26733, sample SAMN07839271) | wastewater metagenome | biome: small river; feature: stream; material: water | place: USA: North Carolina | collected 2016-03-01 ... | reverse complement strand
GCGGAATTCGAGGCCAGCGGAGACACCGCCCTGGCCAAGAAAGTCCGCGCCGAAATCGTGCGCCGTGACAGCGCCGCGCGGGAGCAGCCCCCGGTTCAGCAGCAGAGCCAGCAGGCTCCGCAGATGGACCAGGAGCAGTTTGTCCAGGAGTGGACCAATCACCTGCGCCAGTGCGAGCAGGCTGATCCCGACCTGGCCAAGCCGGATTCCCCACTCCGGGCCGAGGTGCAGGAAGTGATCAGAGGGCACGGCTATTTCTCGGAGCGGCCTGACCGCATCCGCGAAGCTGTGAACTTCGCCAAGCTGAGACTCGAGGCCAAGGCCGCGCCCGAACTGCGCAAGCGTGTATCCACGTTAGAATCTGAATTGACGACGCTGCGCAAGGCAACGGCCCCAGGAGGCGGCTCCGCGGAATCCCGCGGCGGCCAAAAGTCCTTCGAGGACATGAGCGAATCCGAACGGATCGCCTACCTCAAACGGGAAGCCGCAGCCGTAGACGCAGCCTAGTCCCAACTAGGAACACTGCCAGATGGCCACGACGACTAGCACAACCCTCTCGAGTCTTTATCAGACGCACTTCTCTAAGAAGTTGCTCGAACACGCCGTTCAGGAATTGAAGCTGAACGAATTTGCAATGCCGGCCGAACTCCCGAAAAACCTCGGGAGCAAGGTCATTCAATGGTTCCGCCCCGACGTGGGCGCGGCCTCCAATGTCCAGACGCTCTCGGAAGGAACGCCGATCTCGACGTTCCGGGACGTCACCTACTCCGCGGTCAGCGCGACCCTCGCCCAGTACGGTGAGGCCGCCAAGATCACCGACGTGGTGACCATGACCGGGCTGTTCGACGCCCTGTCTCAGTCCATTGAAACGATGGGCGAAGACTGCGCGCTGCACGCCGACGAGCTCACCCGCGCCGAGCTGACTCACGCCTCCACTGGCCTCACCAAGATGTACGCCCAAGGTGTCGCGGATTTCGCGGCGCTGATCGCGGCATCCGTGGCGGCCACCAAGCTGGTGGGCGCGGATCTCCTCCGAGGGGCGACCCGGCTGCTCATCAACCGCGCGCCGAAGATCGACGGCAACTACGTCGCGATCATCCCGCCCCAGTGCTCCTACGACATCAAGCGCGATGGAGACTTCCTGGACACCGCCAAGTACAGCAACGCAAAGGCGCTGTACAAAAACGAGATTGGCACCCTCTGGGGCGTGCGGTGCGTGGAAGCGACCAACCCGCACATTGAGGACGAGACCGAAGGCACCTACGATGCAACGCTGGCCGGCGGCAGCGGCAACACGCTGGGCCTGGTGTACTCCACGATCATCACCGGCAAGGGCGCCTATGGCGTGCCGAAGCTGGCGGGCACCCAGTCGCCCTGGAAGCCCTCGATCATCATTGTGGACAAGCCTGACAGCGGCAACCCGCTGCAGCAGTTCATCACGGCCGGCTGGAAGTCCTACTGGGCGTCGAAGGTTTTGAATGCGAACTACGGCATTTGCCTGCGCTCGCGTTCCGGCTTTGTCGGCTAACGACCGACATTGGGAGTAAGGTCAGCATATGAAAACAGGGGGCGGGAAGCGGTTCTCCCGCCCCCTCAATCCCGCGAACCACCATTTCAGCATGAAAGAATTGTGTGTATCTAAAGCGTCGCTCGCGCCCGATGGCCCCGCGCCAGAGGTGGGCGACCCGGTTACTCTCGAGGTCGCGGGGACTGTTTCCCGTGTCGAGGGTGACCGCTACTACATCAGCGCCGACACCGCCAACGGTGAGCCGATTCCTGCCTCCGAGGGCATGGAATCAGGTGAACCCGATGGCGACGATCTGCGTGCGATGGCCCAGAAGTCCGACGAGGAGGCGGGGTATCCGTGAGCAAGCAAGACGATCGCCTGCAGGACCTCCTCTCCGGTGAACTTGGCGGCGCCTACTTTGCGGACACGGCCGCCCACACGGGCGACTGGATCTGCATCCAGGCAGTCACCGCCACGACGTTCACCACGTTGACCAGCCCGACGATCACCGGGGCTTTGGCCTCGATCACCCTGGCAGCGGGCGGCCTGCTGCACGGGAACTTCACGGCCATCACCCTGGCCACCGGTTCGGTGATCGCCTACAACCGGCCCGGCGGCCGGGTAAACTGACGAGCCCATGCCTGCACTCGGCCTCACCTCCCTCACGCTGTGCGTTCGCCGGCGCGCCTCTGGCACGCCTCCTCCCGCCCTGGCCACGCTCCAGGTGGAGTGGGAAGACAACTCGGCGATCGAAGACGGCTACCGGATCCGGTGGGAGCCGAGTGGAGGCGGGGCGGAGCTGCAGGCCGACACGGCAGCGAATACCGAGAGCTACACGATTGCGGGCCTGGCCTGGAACACCCAGTACGACGTGACCATCACCGCCGTGAATGGCGTGGGTGAAAGCGACGTGCTGGGCCCAGTGGCGCTTTACACGCCGCCGCCGGCCGCGCCAACGGTGTGCACGGCGACGGCTACCGGAGCGACGACGGCAACAATCGGCTGGACCTTGCCAGGCACCGAACCGGTGACCGGGTATCGGATCTATCGCAGCCCGGCCGGCGCCGGCACCTGGACCGCGGTGGGCGTGGTCGCGGCAGGTGTCAACACCTACGCGGCCACGGGCCTCACGGCGTCGACGGCCTACGACTGGCGGGTGAAGGGATACAACTCGAACGCAGGGGTGAGTCAGCCCGACTCGGAGACGGCGCCGAGCAACACGGCCAGCTGCACGACGAGCGCGGGAGGCCCCGGCCAGGTCGCGGCCGATGACTTCGAATCCTACGCAGCGGACGCCAACCTGGGCGCCGAGGCGAACTGGGACGCGGTGGTCGGTGCCTTCATCGTCAAGGACGTGTCAGGCGTAAAATACGCGACCGGCAACAGTGGGGCCGCGAATTCCGCAGTGGTCTGGGCTGGCTCCGGGACGTTCACCTCTGACCAGTATGTCGAATTCCAGATCCGCTGGAACGGCTCCACTGGCTACATCGCAGGCTCAACCCGCCACCAGGCAGGTGTGGAAACCTATTACCGGGTGCTGGCGATCCCGAACAGCTCGCAGATCCGAATCGATAAGTACGTGAACGGCGTGCAGACGGTAGGCACGCCGGTTTCACAGGGCCTGGCGACGGGGAACTGGGTCCGGATGGAAACGACCGGAACGGCGGCCGGCAACGCTGTACGCAATACAGTCAAAGTGGATACGGGTGGCGGCTATACTACAGTGATCAATGCCGAGGACCCTGGTGTCTATATGGACAACGGAAAGCCCGGCCTGAGTTCCTACGACAACAACTACAACGCGTCTGCAGCGCAGTGGCGCGCAGGTAACATCTAATGGCGACTTTTTACGTAGCGGAAACCTCCCTGGGTCTGGGCGATGGATCCTCTGCGGTCAACGCCAAGCCCATGAGCTGGCTGAACACAGCCGGCAGCTGGAACGGAGCGACCGGCACCACGATCTGCGCGACCGCGACGAAAGACGCGGTGCGTGACACGATCTACCTGGTCGGGGTGATTTCGACTCCGTTTGACTGGCCCTACGCCACGAGCGTGGGGGCGGCCGGCCTGGACATCGTCTATGACGTGAACAGTCGCATGGTGGCCGCACACTGGGGTGGCGGAGCCCGTGGTGCAGCAATGTTCTGGGAGTCGGCCGCCTACGCCAAAAACAATGTGACGATCGACTTTGGCCTGAATGGCCGAATCGAAGCGACCGACAACGGCACGCTGCTGGGCAACCAGCAGGGCGGCGTGGGGATTTGGATCAAAGCGGCCTCCCACGTCACAATCAAAAAGCCCAGGATCTGGAATCTCTACGTCCGCACCTCCGGCTGGCACGAGGCGCAAAAAGCCACTGATGGCCGGAATACCACCGGAATCTTTCTGGAGACCAACACAGGCGCGGCCACTGACTTTATTGTCGAGGACGGCAATATCCACGACTGCGACAAAGGCATCATTGCCAACTGGCTCTCTGCTGGCTGCGCCCGCTATAAATTCCGCCGAAACGAAATCTATAACATTAACTGGGCTATCGGTTCAGGCGGATACGGAAACGGATCGACGCTCACCGGATTTCACGCGCACGACAACCGGATCCATGATTTCTCGAACTGGGACAGACCTTATGATCCGACCGATGACCCGTTCCACCACAACGGGATTTTCCTCTATGGGGAACCGATGCCGGACGGGACGCAGCCGAACCTGCTCGATGCGATCATAGAGAGGAATTATTTCGGGCCCAATTTCGGTGACCGTGCGACCAGCGGCGTGTTCCTCTCGCACTACAACATGCGCGGCGCCTATCTCGTGCGGAACAATGTGTTCGAAGGCCAGACTTCGAACGGCCTGATCACGACCGGCTGCGGCAACGGCGCGACGGTGCAGATCCACAATAACACGTTTATCCTCTCCTCCGGCGTCAATGCAGCCATGAGCCTGGGCGGTTCCTATGGTACCTACGCGATCGACAGCCGCGGCAACCTGGTGGTGGGTGGCGCTCTCTACGCAGGCAACTATGTTGGAGTGCTCACGCTGACCTCCGACCGCAATCTGGTCTTTGGCAACACGTCAAACCCGGTTACCTGGTCGGCCACCAATAGCGGCGGCGGCTACAACTGGGCGGCCTGGCAGGGTCTGGGATACGACGCCAATTCAAAGATTGCGCAGGACCCGCTGCTGGGCACGGGCGGCCGCCCTGGCATTGGCTCGCCGGCGATTGGGGCCGGAGCAGACCTCTCGGCGTTCTTTAGCGACGACTACGACGAGGTGACACGCGTGGCCCCCTGGGACATCGGCGCCTATGAATTCCAGACCTCGCCGGATGAGGACGACGGCCGCCCGTACGCGCCCACCGGCTTTGCTTACGTGCCATGAAACGTTACCTCTTCAACCTTCTCTTGGCGCTCGATCAATTCGTGAACGCCATTCTGCTGGGTGATCCGGATGAGACACTGTCCTCCCGGTGCGGCAAGAAGCACCCGAAGGCGGCGGCCCTGATCGACCGGATCTTTGCCTGGGATCCACGGCACTGCGTGAACAGCGCCGAACCTGACGAGGGCCAGAATGCTCTCACCGCTCGCGACCGTGTTGATCTCCTGGCTGTCGCGGCCGTTCTCATCGTCCTCTGGGTGCTCTTCTGACCATGGACCCCATGTTTATCCTCCTGCTGCTGGTGGCGCTTGTTGCCGGCGTTCTCATCGGTGCTCGTTGGTTTGGCAAGGTACCCACCTGCCAACGCGTCGAGGTGCCCACGGACGGCCGCGGGCCAAATGCGGACGGAATCTACCGGCACGCCCAGATCAGCCGGCGCAAGTACCTGTTCACGTTCGAGGAGACGCTGCGGGCTGAGGAGCGCGCGCTCAGGTACCTCGAGAAAAAGCAGCCGGCGGCCAGTGGCTTCACCACGCTGGAGATCCTGGCCGTGGTCGCAGTCCTCGGCGCGGTGGGCTGGTTCGGTCTGCCCAAACTATTCCACGGCGCGACCCGCCGCGCAAACAACTCCACCCAGGCGACCCAGCAGCTCGAGCGCGCGACCGTCGCCCAGGGTGCCAGCGCCGCGGCAAGCGTGGCCAAGATCGCCGAGGCCAACGCGGCCGCGCCGGAATCGCCCGCCAAAACGTACATCGCCCAGGAGGCCCCGGTTGCCCTGGCCAAATTGCCGGCACCCGATCCGCAGGAATTGATTGAGGCTGAACGGAGACGGGCGGCCGTATTCGAAGGCAAATACGAACTTGCTCGGAAGTTATTCACCGAATCGATGGACCGAGCGACGGAGCTGCAGCGTGAACTCGACCAGGCTAAACTGGCCCGAGCCCAGGCCGACCAGGCGCTCCTCGAGGCCGCCGCGGCCGAGCGGGCCCGAACCCTGCAGGCGGTTGGTATTGGCGTCGTGTGTGTGCTCCTGGCGGCCGCTTGGATCTGGACCAAGGTCAATGGCCTGTCGCTCTCCACCCTCGCCGAAATCCGCGCGTCCGTCTTAAGCGGTGAAGAGACGCTGCCCCAGGCGCTCAATCGCCTCACCTCCCCGAGGCAGCAACGCGCGATCCGGCGCGAGGTGGCCACGAAAATCGAAATCGACCCGAAACCCGCTGCGTAATCCCGATGAGCAAGAACGAAGAAACCCAAATCAAACTCCGCATGCCGCTCCTCGCGTGGATCTTGATCGGCGGCGCCTTTGCCACGGCGGTGGCTGCGTTCAGCACTTCGCAGGCCGAACTAGGCAACCACACCCGCGAAATCGACACCCTCAAGATCACCGCGGCCACCGCCGCCAGTGAAGCCCTGCAGCAGCGCGTGCTCCTCGAGCGGATCGACGAACGCACGGCCGAGATGAAGCGCCAGATGGAACGCAACCGCCCCTGACCATGCCCGCCTATCAATACGAGTGCCCGGAATTGGGCCTGACCCTCACCCTCCTGCGGCCGGTCGACGAACGCGACAAGCCGCTGCAGCTGATCCGTCGCACTGTGCCGGATTCAATCGCGATCGCCGGCGCGGCCGCCAACCCGCACGACCCGGACGCCCAGATGCGCGCCGGCTTCAAGCGCCTCGAGGAGCGCGGACAGCTGCCGCGGGATTTCACGGTCAAGGAAATCAAAGGCGCCCTCGCGGCCTCGCCGACCATTCTCTGACATGCCCACCCTGCCGGATTTCTCAATCTTCCGCGACGAGCAGCAGATCACCACCAAGGTGAAGCATCGCGCGTTTGCCATCCTGATCAACAACCCGCTCGAGGGCCCGATCTCGGTGGAGTACCACCAGGAGTTGGTGCCGTACACGGGTGACGCGCCAGCGGCGACCCGGGAGCCGGCAGGGCGCCTTACGTACACTTTCGACGATGCGGTGGCGGCCTCATCGTTTGTCATCAACGGAAAAACAATCACGGGCGCAGAGGTGGCCGAATGGCTGATCCGCGACTACGTGGCCCGCCGCACCGCTCAACTCGACGCATAAAGCCATGCCACTCACAGTCACAATCACGCCGGGTTACAATTACTCGAAAGCGGACACGGTCGACGACGAGAACCTGAACAAGCTGGGCAATCCAGCTGCTGCGGTGGTCGATGGCCAGGTGGCGGACTTCGCCAGTGTGGTGCTGGCCATGGGTACGGCGGCGGCGCCGACCCTGAAAGGCAGTGCGGCGCCAACCACCGGACTGTTTTGGGACAGCCTCGAGCTGGGCGTGGCGGTCAATGGCGACGAGTGCGTGCGATTCACCGCAGACGGTGTCGAGCTCGACGATGGGCGCTCCTTTGCCGGCAATCTGATCGCCCCAGCAGGCAGCAAGACCGCGCCATCCATTTCATTTGAAGGCAAGGACGGCACCGGCTTCTGGCTGTCGGGTTCCGCCATTGAGATCTCCGTCGACAAGATCCAGGTGATGGCGGCCTCCAGCTCCTCGATCGATATCCTGACCGCCGCCTTCACCGCGAAGGGTGCAAAATTCGACGGCGCTGTCGAAGTGGTGGGAGCCCTCACGGTAGGCGGCACGATTTCCGGCACGATCGACAAGGTTAACCAGGGCACATCAACCGCGCCCGGCCTTGGATTCACCAGCAACACGAACAGCGGCCTCTATTGCCCCACGGCGTCCGTCTCCACCAACCGCATGGGAAACACCGTGGGCGGCAAGTCGGTCATGATCCACAACGCAGATACCGGGATCAATCCGTACACTTATTTCGGAGCGAGCGAAGCCGACACGGACTACCCCACTCTGGGCGACGCTCAGGTGGTGATCGATCCCGCCACCGGCCGCGCCCCGTGCAATTTCGTGGGCTACTCCGAGCAATCCGCAACGGGTGCCGTTTCAGCGACCATCAACAACCTGCCCACCTCGACCACGCCGATCCCGCGATTCCTGCGGGCGCGGCTCAACAACTCGAAGGTGCTGATCCCGTGCTTCCCGTTCGAATGGTAACCCATCATGACGCGACTCGAATACGCCACCTTTGTGGCCCAGGCCCTGGGCATCGACGACAACATCACGCGCGACCAGGCCGCAAAGTTCGCGGCCTTTCGCTGGAAGATGATTTGGGACTTGCGCCTGTGGAAACAGTCCCTGGTGACGCACACCCAGACCGTCCCGGCCGCCTCCCAGGAAATCACCCTCACCGACACGACCCTTGACCGCATGGTCAATGCGCGCTGGGGCACTGACCAGCAGGTGGAGGGCGTCGCCGCCGATCTCGCGTTTCGCACCGATCCGGCCGCCTGGTCTGAGACCGGCACGTTCCAGGGTTACGTGGAGCGGCCGAAGGATTCGGAGGGCAGGATTGTCCTGCGCCTCCTGCGTGCACCCTCTCAGGAAAAGGACCTGCTCTGCCTGTGTAAGCGCAAGTGCCCCGAGCTCACGGGAGACAGTAGCACGGCACAGTTGAACGGCGTGGATCAGGCCATCATCTCCTACACCTTCGGGGACATGCTGCGGTTCAACCGGCAATTTGCGAAGGCAAACGAACTTTACGCCGAGGGGAAGGCGCACATTGACCAGATGATCCAGATCGACGAGCAGCAGGCCGCGGGATCGCAGCGGCTGACTCCGGACGGAACCGACTACCCGGGCCGCCTGCCCTGGCGCTGACCATGCTGTACAACGACGCACTGGACGATCCTCTCCTTGATGCGGGCACGCTGGGCTTTGCCGGCGTGCGCGAAACGATCGCACCCGCCTTGCTCCTCGATGCGGATTTGTACCGCGCGCAAGATGTCGTGATCGACACCTCCGGCACGGTGGAGACCCGGCCTGGCACCGATTGGGTGGGTCAGCCTCAGTCCGCAGTCGTGCAGGGCATGTGGTTCTACGACATCCCGGGATTCGAGCGGCTCCTGGTCGTGACCAATGGCAAGCTGTACCACCTCTCGAGTGTGGCCATGAATTCCACGGCCACGGAAATCACCGGGATCTCGCCGGCGCTCTCCACCTCGGCGCAGGTGGCGTTCTGTCAATTGGTCGACAAGGTCTACATGTCGGACGGCGCCAACTACTATCAGGTGTACTGGAACGGCTCTGCCTGGAGTGTCACCAATCAGGCCACGTTCTCGGGCGGTGGCACCCTGGCCGACTTCACCATCCTGCTGGTGGCCCGGGCCGGCGGGGCCAACTTCCGCGTGATCGGGACGGGTGTGAATACCACCGACAACGACCTGCTCTACGTGGGCACGACGCTGAACGGGATGGACTGGAACGCCGCCAATAATGTCCGCGTGGGTCGTGGCGACGGAGACCCCATCCTGGCTGTGCTTTCAGATCAGGACGGCCGCCTGACCGTGGCCAAGGGAAAGTCCTTCTGGTACGTGAACCCGAACAGCGCAGCGCTTGCCGACTGGACCATGGGAGCTATCCACGAGAAGATCGGAACCCTGGCGGGCCGCACTTGCCAGCAGGTCGGGCAGGATGCGTTTGCCCTGACGGAGCGCGGGGTGATCAGCCTGGGCCGGCTGACCAACCAGGACAGCGTGAACGAGGCGGCGATCATTTCGACCGACATCAAAACCACGCTGGCCAGGCTCAACCGCACGGCGGCCTCGACTAGCTGGGCAACCGTGTGGGGGGATTATTACCTCCTCGCGGTGCCACTCGATGCGGCGACCACACCCAACGCCATCCTCGCGTACAACACCGTGACGGCCCGCTGGTCGGGCCACTGGACCGGCCTGGCGCCGCGGTGCGCAGTCAAGACCGACTTTTCCAACGCGGCCGAAACGATCCTGGGCGACTCGAGCGGCCGGCTCCTGCGGTTGTCCTCATCGGCCCGCAAGGATCAGACCGCGCTGACCACGTTCAACGAGATCGCGGCCATGATCGAGACCAAGGCCTGGAACTTTCAGCTGCCGCGGCACCCCAAGCAATTGTTCACCGTGGAGGTGCAGTTTGAGTCCTCGACCGGCAAGGTGGACGTGGAACTGATCGGCGACGGCAGAAGCGCTGCAATGATCGAGGAGGAAGCCCGTACCAACCAGCTCCCGGTGCTGCCCGTGGCCCTGCCGTTCAGCCTGGCCGCGGACGATCACCTCCGGCGCGGCTGGCACCTGCGCGACCAAAAGCCAGCGCGCGAAGTGCGCCTGCGGCTCACTGCCACGCAGGGGTATCTCAAGGTCCGCGAGATCAAATTTCAGGGGTGGCCGGACACCCCCAAGGTTATCCTGTGAGCACGCCCACCGAACGCACGGCGAACAACGCCGCCCTGACCGACGTGATCAACCTGGCCGCCAAGCGCGACGGCGAGGCCGCGCAGTACTTGCTGCAGATCGCCTACGTGGCGCGCATTCTTGATGATCTGTACGACGGCGACCGACCGGTGGAACAGACTCAACTGATCCGGCTCTCGCAGATCCTGTTGGTCGATCTCCACCGGCAGCCGTTCTTCGCTCGCCATCGCGACTACCTCACCGGCTGCCACCAGATCGCGCTCAATGCCTGGTTTGATGCCAACGAAATGGCGGCCGGGCCCGAGCGGATCAAACAACTCTACGCGCACGTGCTGCGCGACACGATCAATGAACTGGCTCCCGCCGTCGCCTACCTGGTGGGCGGCTGGGATCACGCCCGAACCGTCTCCCGCGTGATGCGGGAAAAATTCATGAAGGAGCTCGACTAACATGGGACTGTACGGAGACACCTCGCAGCCGGCCACACCGGTTTACAACAACTCCTACCAGGAGGGCGTGCAGGCTGAAATCAACGCTATCCCCACCCGCCTGGCGGCCGAGGCGGCGGCCCGCCGCGGCGGCCAGTACGTGCGTGGCCCGGACGGCAGTCTGCAGCCCTACACACCGCCGACCGCCCTCCCGCAGGAGTACCGCGACGCCTACGCCCAGGCTCGAGCTGAGGGCGACGAGCGATCCATGACGGACTGGCTGCGCATGATGCGCCGCGGCATGGACCCCAATGACCCGAACGGCTCAATCATTGACCGGTATCTGGAGACCGGTGACACACCACCGTCCAACGTAGTGGACTTCGGGGGAGGCGACCGCGAACGCGCGGACCTCGACATTGAGAACTACATGCGGATGATGAACGGCGGACAGGAGGCCGCCAACCGCTACGAGCAGCAGCGCCTGCAGCAGGAGTTGAACCTGCTCCCGCAGTTCAACGACCTCAACATCGACATGCAGAACCGCACGTACGATGCGGCCAACAATGCACTCGACCGAGGCGAACGGCAGCGACTGACCCGAGAACAGGAGCTGCGGCCCGGATTCGACCAGGTGGAGCTCGATTCCCAGCGGCGCGCCTTCAATCAAAACCTCGACCTGGGCGACCAGGCGACACGCCGGCAAACCCTCCTGCAGCAGGAAATCCTCCCGCAGTTGAACCGCCTCGGCCTCAACAACCAGGTGGAGGCTTACATGCAGGGACTCGGCCTCTCCGCGGCGGGCATGCAAAAGGAGCAGGAGACCTGGGATGCAATGCACATCAATGAGCGTGCACTGCGCGACCAGGATCAGGCTTTCAACCAGGCCCTCGATCAGAACAACCGCGGCGCCAGTCAGACGCTCGATCTGCAGCAGCGGCTGCTCCCGCTTCTCAATTCGCTGGGGCTGAACCTGCAGGGCGAGGCCAACAGCCGCGCCCGGGCGGACGGCCAGACCAACGCCCGCATGCAGGCCGACCTGCAGGCCGAACTCCTCCCGATGCTCAACCGTCTCGGATTGGGCATGCAGGACGAGGCTACAACTCGGCAACAGGACTCGGACGCCCAGGCCTTTGACCGGAACCTGCAGCAGGGTGATCGCACGGCGCAGCGCGCCTACGATCTCACCCAGCAGATGGCCCCGGGTATGAACCGCCTCACGGTGGCCAATCAGGCGGCCGCCAACGCCCAGAGCCGGCAGGATGCCACCGCGGCCACGCTCGAGCAGCAGCGCCTGCAGGAATTGCTCAACCCCTCCACCCAGCGGATGGCGATGGCCAACCAGTCCGAGGCGAACGCGAACAGCCTGCGCGACTCCGCCACGGCCTACAATCGCGGCATGGAGCTGCAGGCCCAGCAGATCCCGGAGCTCAACCGCATGAACCTGGCGGCCCAGGGCGAGGCCGACCAGATGAGCCAGGACCGCTCCGCGGCCGCCGTGCAGCGCGTCGCGCAGTTGGGTCAGGACCTCATGCCCCAGATCAACCGCGCCAATCTGGGCATGCAGCGCGAGGCCGACGAAATGAGCCAGAGCCAGAGCGCGGCCGCGGCCCGCCGCGGCGCGGCACTGCAGCAGGAGCTCATGCCCCAGCTCAATAACATGACGCTGGAGAACCAGGCGGCCGGCCGCCGCGCGGCGCTCGCCTCGATCAAGGAGACGGACGGCACCCGCTACAACACCCGGGAAAACCTCGGCCAGCAGGTCATGGGAGATCTCGCGCTGGGCGACCAGTTGTCCGAGGCGCAGTCCACCCGGCTGCAGAACCGGATCCGCGCAAGCCAGGCCGCGCGTGGTAACGTGCTGGGCGGGGCGGCCTCCGTCCAGGAAGCGCTCGCGGAAACCGAGTACGGCGACAACCTGAAGGCGCAGCGCCAGGCGGCCGCGCGGGATTTCGTGAACATGGGAGACATCCTCCCGCAGTTCGACACGATGCGCGCATCCAACCCGGTGGCTGACTGGCGGACCGATCGCAGCATGACCGCATCTCAGATCGCCGACCCCACCGCGGGCTTTGACGTGAACAGGCAGTTCAGCGCGACACAGGGCCAGAACATGACCGGCCTGTTCAATCCGCAGACCGGCTACCAGGGCGCCGGCGTGGGCAATGCGGCGCAGGGCTACAACGCCCAGACCGGCGTGCAGGCCTTCAACCCGGCGGATCCGATGTCCGCATTCAATGTGAATTCCAACACGGTGCGCGGCGGCAACTACTCCGCGCAACAGGTGGGGAATTCGGCCGCTTTGTTCAATCCGCAGAGCGGATACAGCGCGATGGGCGTAAACAACACCATCGGACAGGTGGGCCCCATGGCCAACGCTGCCAGCCGGCCGACCGGTGGAGGATTCTTTGGAGGCGCCAATCTGTCCGCGGCGCAGCCCATCAATCCGATCCTGCCCAACTTCCAGACGTCGAACTATCAGCCGACCGCGCCCAACTTCCAGGCCACGACCACGGGCGGGCCCAACCTCGCGCAGCGCAACATTCAGCAGAGCGGCGCGTTCAACTTCACCACCAACGGCGCCGGCCAGGCTGGCGTCCAGAGTGCGAACTCCAACTGGAGCACGCTCTCAAACATCAACTCGCAAAACCGCCAGAACATGACCGGCGCGATCGGATCCGGCATCGGAGCCCTCGCCGGCATGTTCATGTAACGATCCACCCTCATGAGCTTTTCCTCTGGATTCTCCTCTGGAGTCGCCGCCGGCGGCTCCATCCGCGACCGCTGGGACGACAAGAAGAAGCGCGCCGAAGACATCCGCCTGGCGCTCGAGCGGGAAGAGCGACAGAAGGCCTTCGAACGCGAGATGAAGGCCGAGCAGCTCAAGGCCGACTTCGCAAAGATGGGCTTTGGCAACTCGCTCGACCTCGAGAAACTGAAGGCCCAGCTCAGCGGCCAGGGCGAACTCGCCAACGCCGACCGCGCCTGGCGCTCCGGTGAGTCCGCAGCCGGACGCGCCTGGCAGTCGAGCGAGGCCGCAACCGGCCGCGCTGCCCAAGCGCAGGAATCCGCAGCGGAACGCGCGCTGCGCCAGCAGCAGATCGACAACGCACTGGCCGGTCAGAATTCAGAGCTGGCCCTGCGCAACAGCGCCCAGGGCTGGGATATGTCGCCAGAGAATCCGCGCAACCAGGGCAGGCCGGACCGCTCGAGGATGGCGCAGGTGAAGCGCTACCTCGAGGATGGAGGGGAAGCCACCTACGACGTCCCGGTGGAGCAATTCCAGCCGCAACAGCAGCCGCCGCCCGGACCTGGCCAGGATAAGATCCAGCAGGCCCTGCAGTGGGCCAAGGCCAATCCCAACGACCCGCGCGCCAAGCGCATCATGCAGGTGCTCGGCTCCCGATGAGTTTTGATCCCGATTCATTCCTGGCCCAGTTCGACGCCCAGCCATTTGACCCGGACGCCTGGCTGAAGGAGAACGACCCGGACAAGCAGTCCGGCCTGCGCGACGCTGCGAACACGCTGATCCGCGGCGCCCACGAGGGCTGGACCGGTGCCCTTGAAGGCGTCGACCGCATGGTGGCCAACGTCCCGGAATTGGTCGGAGCGGCCGCCGACACGTACACGCGCCTGCGTCACTCCGGCGTGGACTCCGGCCTGCCGGAGGAGGAAAAGCAGCGGCAGCTGGAGACGATCCGGCAACGCACCCAGGAGATCCGCCCGGAGCTGGCTCAGAGCGGAGCACTCGGCAGCGGTATCGTGGGAATGATGGACGCCGCCAAAGCCGACGCCGAAAAGCTGCAGGCCCGCCGGCAGAAGGTGAACGCCGCCCTCCCGGTCGACGAAGACTTTCAGCAGAGCACCGTGGGCGGAGTGGTGACCGGGCTTGGCCAGATCGCCTCCCAGATCCCGCTATACCTGACCGGCCTGGGCCTGCCGGCCTCCGCCGCGCAGATGTACGACCAGGGCTACCAGGACGCAAAGCAGCACGGTGCCGACGAAGGCACGGCCGCCATGGCCGGAATCGGCAACATGCCCGGCGCCGCGCTCGAGTTCGCCGCCGACAAATTCCAGCTGGGCCCCGTGCTCGACCTGGTGAAGAAAGGCAAAGCCCCGCCGACCTCGCTCCTCACGAGCCTGGCGGAAAAGATGGGCATGGGGAGCAAGCTGGGCACCGCGGCAGCCGGAGTCGCCGGCGCGGCCGCCACCGAGGCCGGCACCGAAGCCTTGCAGCAGGTGCAGGGCAATGCCGTTGCCCAGGCCCTCTACGACCAGGAACGCGGCCTGACCGAAGGCGCCGGCCAGGCGGCCCTGATCGGAGGCCTGACGGGCGGGACCGTGCGCGGCCTGGCCGAAGGCGCCAACGCCGCCCTGGCGCCCCGCCAGAAGCCGCCAGCGCTCGACACCGGCATGAACGTACCGGAATCCCTCGAGACGCTGAAGGCCCAGCAGCAGCAGCTGATCGACGGCCGCCGGCCGGCCATGATGTTCCCGGCCGGATCCCAGGAGGCCCTGCAGGTGCCGGAGGGATTCGCGCGGGTGGAGACGCCCCGCGGGATCTTCCACTTCGATCCCGACCAGATCACGCCCGACCAGATCCAGGCGGCCAGCGCGGCCGGCAAGGAAAACGAGATCCTTGGCCTGGGCCCCGTCTCCAAGCCAGAGGCCATGGCCCGGGCCGCCCAGGGCGATCCCTTGGTTTCCGTCACCGAACGTACCCCGGACGGTACGGAGGTGAAAGGCGCCCTCGCCACCAAGGCCACGGCCGACCAGGTGCGAAAGGCGCTGCAGGAGGCAGCCAACCCGGACAGCGAGATCTCCGTGGAATCGCCGGAGGACACGATCCTGGCGCGAATTCAGGCCCGAAATGCGAAAAAGCAGGCCGAGGCCAGGGCGGCGACGGAGGCCGAGGAAAAGGCACGCCAGGCGCGCCAGGCTGAACTCAAGGCCAAGCAAGAGCAGTTCGAATCCACACTTGGCGCCGCGCGATCGCTGGCCGCCAAACCGGACGCCGACTACGCGGCCCTTTCTGGTGCGCTCAATTCGCTCACCAGCTACGCCGAGGACAATTCCCTGGGCCTCCGCCAAGAGCAGCGCAACGAGGCCCTGGCACAGATCGCCAAGCTGGCGCCCCGGGCGGACGCCGCAAAGGCTCGCTTTGAGGAGCAGTCTGCCCAGCGCGCAGCCGAGGCCAAAGCCAAGGCTGACGCCGAAGCCCAGGCCAAACAGGCCCAGATCGCAGCCGACCAGGCCGCGGTCAAGCAGGCGGCCGCGGCCGGCATCGGAGCGGACGGCAAGGTTGACTACAGCCGACTTGATGATCCGGAGCTCGAGCGCCGTGCCGTGGCCGGAGATGATCGCGCCGGCAAGGAATTGATGCGCCGGGCTGAACAGGACCAGGACCCGCGCGAGTCACTGCTGGACGCGCTCCGCGAGGTGAAACTGCCCACCGACGACAAAGGCCTGGGCGCCGAGCTCGAGCTCCTCAAGGAGGACATGTCGCCCCGGCAGCGCCTGCAGTTCCTGCGCAAAGGCGGATCCCTCGACAAGGTGGCCGAGGCCCTGCGCGGCCGTGGGTTTGGTAAAATCCTGACACCCGACGACGTTTTGACGTACACGCAGCGAGCACTCCGCGGTGAAGACGTGCGGGCGGACCAGCGATCCGAAGAGCAAATGGGGGATGTAAGTTACGCGGCCGCCGCTCCGCAAAAGGCCCAGCCCGCTCCCATGAAGCAGGTGGACGTGGAGCGCCAATGGAAGCGACTCTCCACCGCCCTCGGCCCGATCGCCCAGGAATTCGACCTACGGCTGGGTGTGGTGGCCGACGTGCTGCAGGACGAAGGGTACGGCAAGGAGGCCGCGCTCCTCCGTGCCGGCAAACTAGGAGCCATCCAGGCCGCCACCGCCCAGCGGCAGCCGCAGATCCGCCGGCTGCGATCGCAGCGCCAGTTCATCGTGGTGGCCGCCGAAGAGGCGCGCAAAGGCAAGGCCGCCGGCCTACTGACGCACGAACTCGCCCACCCGTTTTTCGACAGCCTGCCCGACGACACCATGGGCCTGCTCCGCGAAATGCACCAATCCGAGACGGAGAGCCGCAACGGCCCCCTCTACCAGGAAGGCCGGAAGATCACGGACATCGCGATCACCGCGGACGAATTCACGCCGGGGAGGATCCAGGCGGATCCGGACCTGCCGGTGAAGGAGTGGTTTGCCGAGCGAGTCCGCCGCCTGAATGAAGGCTGGCTCGAGGGACGCGCGGCCGCCTCGGAAGATCCGCTCCTGCGGCGCCTCTGGAGGCAATTCATGGATCAGGTGCAGCGGGTCTGGGGACAGATCCGGGGCGTTGCACCCAATGATGACCTTTTCCAGGACGCCTTCCGGGAGTGGCTCGCGTCAGGCACCAAAGCGAACATCGCACCCCGCGCGGCCGCGTACGCACAGCGGCAGCGGCCGCAGTACGCCAAGCAAGGCCTGCAGGCTGCGACGACAGATCCGAAGGCCGAACTTGCCCGCCTCGAGCGGGAAATGGAGTCGATCCGCTCTGGCGACAACCAGGCGCCGGCGGATGAACTCGAGGCCCGCGGCCGTGAGCTGCAGCAGAAGATCGACTCCCTACGTACCCAGATCACCAAGGCTGACAAGTCCCAGCGCATGGAGGATCTTGTCTCGGCCTCGATCAAACCGGCCTCCGCCTTGCCAGAGCTGCCGCGCGGCAAGTGGGTCACCCCTCTCCCGAAATTCGACCGGAAGAAGGCGATGCTCGAGGAGTGGCGGGCGGCCAAGAAGCTGCGCGACGAAGGAAACCGCACCAACAACGACACCGCTTTCACCGAAGGCCAGCAACGCGTGAACGCGTTGAAACGTCGCCTCGATGAGGAGTATCCAGGCTGGGAGGCCGAGGCCTACCCCGCCACCAATTCCGCCCCTCCGGGTAGTTCAACAACAACAAAGGGCAAGCAGGCAAACGAAGGTGGAGCCGGAGGGGAGGTTCCACTCGAGCGCCGAAACTCGCTCACAGCTCAGGACGACGGCCGCAACCTGCCGCCCACTCCACCGACCGAACCGAACGAAGCGACCCAGCCGCCGGCCGAAGAGCCGGCCCCGGATCGCGGCCGCGCGGCAGATGTGTATGGGCATACCGCCTACACGGCTACGATTGCGGAAAAGATCGGTAATTCCGTGCGCGCGGCGATCGTCGGTGTAAGGGGGCCAATACCGGAACTCCCGGCCTTCCCCGCTTTCGCCAAGGGATCTGACCGGTTTATCCGGGAAAAAGGCGAACAATTCTACAACCGCCTGAAAGAGTTCTACCGCGTGCTCCAATCCGGCAACGACTACGTCCAACGTACCGCCCAGGACCAAGTCGAGATGATCACAGGCGGCCTCCTGCGCGCCGGCGGCCGCTTCTCCGCCAAGGACTATCGCCAGCTGCAGGAACGCCGCACCCAGGTGCGCAAACTCAAGGCGGACGGCGAACCGATCCCGGCCGGAGTCAAGGCCGAGATCGACGCACTCCAGACCCGCCTGGAGGATCACCCGTACGTGCTGTTTAACCGGACGATCTTGTTTCTCGATTTCGACTGGCGCGCCAAAAACCTGAAGGACTCGGCCGGCAACCCGATCACGCTCCCCGAGGGCCTCAACGCTACGGAGATTGCCAACGAGCTGGCCCGCCTGGGCCGGAAGATCCAGGCGTCGCCGCACAAGGACGCGATCGCGCGCGCCCTGGATCAACACATGAGCCTGGTAGAGAGCGTTGCCCAGGACCTAAAAGACCGCGAGCTTCTGGCGGCCGAGCACCTGAACAATCCCTACTATTTCCCCCACCTCACTCTTGAAATCACGCGTGCAAACAAGACCGTCCAGCGCGAACTGCGCCCGGAGCGCGTGCGCGTGGGAACCGAGGCGGATTTCCGCGGCTACCTGGTCGACCCGGTGGGGTCAAAAAAGCCGGTCGAAACCGACTACGTCCGCGCGATGTATTACCACCTGGTGCAGGTGGGCGCGCACAACCTGAAGGCCGACGCGGTCAAGAACTACGCCAAGACCTACGACGTGCGCGCCGAGGTGGAGAAGACCGCCAAGGCGCTCTCGAAGCAGCGCGGATACCCTGTCTCCTGGGAGCAGGCCTTTCACAAGCAATACGAGCCCCAGGGGTACGTGATGTATGGCATCGACTCCCGCGACGCGTTCCCCACCGTCATGGTGGACCGCGACAAGCTGGCTCGCCGCCTGGGTGCTGAGCTCACCTCCGCCGATCTTCAGGAGCAGCTGCGCGAGCTGGGCCTGCGCGGCATCACGCTGCAGCCCGACGACCTCAAGGAAGTGCTGATCCAGAACCAGCGCGAGGTGTGGATCGTGCCGGCCCGCGTGGCCGAGGCACTCCGCGGCATCGCCGATCGCCAGACTCGGAGTGATCTACCGATTGAAGCGGGGATAAAACGGCTCAATGGCTGGTGGAAAGCATGGAAACTCTTCATGCCGCAAAATCACCTGCGCTACGAGTACGGCAATGTGGTGGCCGACATTGAAAAGGTCTTTTCCGCCTCGCCCAAAACGTTCCGCTACCTGCCCCAGGCGGCCAAGGAGGTGCGGGAAATGTTCGCCGGCGGGCCCATCACGGCCGATCTGCGCGCCGCCATTAAAGAGGGCGCGATTAATTCGATCACGGCCCAGGAGATGAACCAACTTTCCCGCCTGCGTGCCTTCGAAAAGTTTCAGACGGTGGCCGAGAAGATCCGGGATGGCGTCAAGCGCCGCGGCTCGTCCGCCCTGTACCAGCCGATCACCAACCTGGCCGGCCTGGGCGACCTTTCGAGCGTGGAGCTGTCCGCCTTCCGCGAGGGGGTAACCCGCTACGCCAATTTCCTGGCCAACCTCGAGGCCATCCGCAACAAGGCCCGGCCGGACTACGCCGGCGCCTATTGGAAGGACATTGAGGCCATTCAGGACAGCGCCCCGGGCGCCAACGACCGCGCAATCCGCCAGGCCGCCCAGATCTCCAAGAGCACCTTCGGGGACTATTCCGACATCAGCGACACCGGCCAGTACCTCCGGGACAAGTTGATCCCGTTCTATTCCTGGATGGAGGTGAACTTTAAGTATCACGCCAATTTGTTCCGCAACCTGCGGGATCTGGTCACAGACGCCCGGATGAGCAAGGGCGAGGCCACCGGCGCCGCGGCCCGTGCGGCCGGCGCCCTGGTGGCCGGAACGGGCGCCAAGATCGCCGGCGGTGTCGTCTTGCGCCTGGCCCTGCCGTACCTGGCTGTGGCCATCTGGAACAACTCCGGCGGCCGTGAGGAGCTCGAGGACGAACTCTCGGAGGAGGATCGCCGCCGCTTCCACATCATCGTAGGCCGAGACGACGACGGAAAGATCCAGGTGATCTACGCCAACACCGCCTTTGCCGACGTCACCAAGTGGTTCTCCGGCCCCAAATTCGTGCAGGCCATGGCTGGATGGGTCGACGGCCGGACCGACTTCCTGACGGCCGTGGCCGACTGGGCTGGGCAAATCGGCCCCGACCTGGCCAACAACACCCTCGGCAGCGCCGGCCCGATCGCCAAGATCGCGACCGCTAAAATCCTCAAGAAATCCACGTTCCCCGACGTGCTAGATCCGCGCACCATCCCGGCCTACGACATGCGCCGGCACATCATCAGCCAGGCGACGGACGATTTCACGGCGGACCTCATTGAACGCGTGGTGAACAAGGACTACATGCCGGCCAAGGACTTGGGCGATTGGGCCCAGCAGCTGGTCCTGCAGGTGCG
>ERZ650304.500-NODE-500-length-20463-cov-6.065122_pt1 | contig 20463 bp, 13 predicted proteins | sample MGYA00376240_ERZ650304 | MGnify/ENA primary metagenome ERZ650304 (study PRJEB26733, sample SAMN07839271) | wastewater metagenome | biome: small river; feature: stream; material: water | place: USA: North Carolina | collected 2016-03-01 ... | reverse complement strand
TTTTCTTCAATCAATTCTGGTGTTGATTACGGTGACGCTTTTGTGAACCTTCTTGGCAATATATCAACATTAATGGGCACCTGGATACAATTTAAATTAGTTCTAGAAACAGCTTCAGTAAACTTAGAGCCGCTAGTAAAGAGTGTTCTGATAACATATAATGGTGCTGGAAAATCCGTACTCATCACTAAAACTTTTAATGCAGCCAATCAGCCACAGGCTTCGCCAACTCCAAAAATTAGAAGAGGAATTTTAACCGCTAATTTTGTTACTAACGATGGAATTATTTCTTTTGGATACACCACTGACGAAAATAACGTTAATCCACTCAGCTACACGTCGATTACGCCAAATCAAATTTTTACATTGTCAAACCCTTCTTCTAAAATTAAATTTGGAATCATACTGAAGACTGCAAGTGACCAAGCCTGCTTTGTCGATGATTTTGGAATACAATTAGATTTAGGTCCAAACTCGTTGTACTTTATGCCTCCTCAGGCAAACTTTGAAATAGAGCAATACTACGACAGCCTTGGAATTGCAGTCACACATGCTTACCAATTCATCAACAAGTCTATAGGCATAGCATCCGCCTACAATTGGTCTTTTGGAACTTCGTACCCATCAGGAATTGCTACTTATTATCCGCCAAACGAAGACGCTTCTGCCGGTCCTGCGATTAATAGGCAGAACCCAATTATCCAATTTACAAACACAGGCCCATTTATCATTGGATTATTTGTTACTGGATTTGCAGAAAACGGCATCGTGTTCAACTCTGAGACGTACACTAAAGCGTTCATAGCGACCTAATTTAGAAGGTTTTAAGCTCAAAATCAAGAACAATGGATTAGATGTCAAACAGAACTCCTGTTTATAATTTTCTTTATTTAGAAGATGGAGATATCATATATTCAGGATATGATTCTGACAATATGAACGCTGCCGAGAATCAATTTTTCGGCACGTATAGCTTTTTTGGTCAAGGAGTTATTTCTGGTTGGGAAATATATTGGATGGGTTGCACTTCAAACCCGTATGTGATGCTTCAAAGAGAAGCCCTGCTCAACGCCTACCGTGACGATCCGTACTCTTTCTTAGGGCTTCAGTACCAATTAATAAATTACCCCGTTACAGAGTCAGACTGGAAACAGTGCGTAGTGGTATCTCCCGGCGTGGGCATTGTTGATGTTTTCCACGCAGCGACAGAGCAGCCTCAATTTTTTAGATTCACAACATCAAACCACTTTTATATATGGGCACAAAAGAATGTATGCACCAACACTGAATACATTTGCGAAATAACAGCACCTGAATACCCAGACGAAGATTACGATTTATATAATTTTGCTGTATATCTCGGAGAACTTTACACAAATACCGTTGACGGCAATATATCCATTACGCAGATCACATACTCTCAGCGACGAAGAGAACTCAAGCAGGCAGATGGCGAAATTCAAAGAATTTTATCACAGGCATTGATCAACCATGTTCATTCGGGCGAAGGTGACATGCCTGACAAAATAAACCTCAACTCACAGATTGTTATTGTAGTGCCAATCGTTGACGGCAGCAACACTTTTCTTTTTGAATTCCCATCAGGATTCAACAAAAACAATTATAATTCTATTCCTCAAGTATACTTGAACGGAATTATGCTTGAACCTGCACAATATCAAATCTCCGGGAACGTGCTGTTTCTTACAAACAGTGTATCTTCAAGTTCTTCTCTTCAGATCATATACAAGCTTCAGCCTGGAAAAAATATATATATCACTAGTGATTATAGAAATTCTCCCATTGGATCAAACGGAGATAATGTTTTATCATTTAACCCAATTTTTGGAGTATATTATCTAACTGATGGAACTACTTCGATTCAAGATGATGGAAGCATTTATTTAAATGTTTTCAAATGGGATGCTTCTGAATACAGTGATATAAAAGTTTATTTAAACAATGAGATAATTGATGATAAAACTTATGTATTGAATAACTCTCAGGGAACTTTCAAATTCACGGGAGCAATCGTACCGTCTCTATTGAATTTCACAGAAAATCAAATTTACATTAATTTTGTCACGCCTAGTATACAAATTACTGGACAATTATCGATCAATAGAATTAAGTCTATTTCTGCAAATGCATTCAAATCTGGAACTGTTCCAAAAAACAGATTGTCTGGGTTGGACCATTTAGGATTTTTTAGAATTGATTCACCAGCAATTTCAGTTCCTTACAAAAAATTAATTGATTCTGGAGATCATATACATTTTTATCCTCATATAGATAGTCCTATTCAGCACAGTGATTATATAATTTCATCCTCAATTTCAAAAAATATAAGAATTGAAGATAATGAATCACTTACTCCTCCAAGGTCTATTATATCAACAGCAAACGGGCTTTTTGCAACAAAAACAAATCCTTTGGATTTTAAAAATATTGTTAAAATTCCATGGAATACGGACATCGGATTAGCAAATGTCTTTAGCGATAATTATTTTGGAAACTTTAATGCAGTAAAACCTGAAGGGGTTACTAAACAACAGCTTGACGCTGCAAATCCAAAAATATTTTATGTTTTAAGTTTATCAAAAAATCAATTCAAAAATGTATTGTATTTGTCTTCCGATTTTGGTTCAAGCTATCAGAAAGTTACAATACCTTCCAATTCTTCAAATCAAATTGTCAGCATCAATGACTTCATATCCACTATCGACATTATAGTGGTTCCAGTAGGAAATGTTGTGACCAGGAATGACATACAAGTATATCAAATTTACTACCTGGCTTGCAGCGATGGGTTGTATAGCACCAGATTAACAAAATCTCAAAACAAAGCACGACCGATTTGGGATTCCGCTTCCAAATTTACTACAAATTTCTCGACCGGTTCAATTAATAAAATATCTGAAGCCGTAAATATTGAAATAACCACCACTAAAGTAAATGACACAGGCAGCACTGAAACGACTTATAATTCCAATCGCCGCCTTTACGCCGCTACGGACAATGGTTTATTTATATACGACAATGACTCAGGATTTAAATTCACTACAGCCGCATCGGATTATAACTTAGATAATTCGTCTTTCAATTATGTTTGCTGGATAGGTTTCAATGACTCAGATAATTCAGCACAGAACGTAGTTTGGGCCGATTCATCTAGATGTTATTACACGCAGTCCGCCGCAAAAAAGACAACTCAATCGAGCAGTAATTATGGAACAACAACTTCGGTTACATTCAACCAAGCATTAACAGCACAAGGAGACAGTTATTCAGTTTCAGTAGCGTCAACTGCCAATATAGATTTAACCAGTGCTGTCACTCAAATAGATGGATATAATTTATCAAATAACGATAAAGTATTAATCAAAAATCAAAGCAACTATCTTGAAAATGGCATTTATATTTGGAGTTCATCGAATCAACTACTCACATTAGTTTCTACCGATTCTCCCTTGAAAGTATTAGTTCAAAATGGAGAGTTACAATCAGATACAGAATGGATTGAAATCGAAAACGAGCAAATACCAGGAAGAATCTTTGCATTATGGTATGCCAAAATTATAGACATTGACTCCGGTGATCAAGTAAATTGTGTCGTCAGAGACCTCTCCAACGGCCCTAATAGCAACACCGAAGGCCAAGTTTACGCAAATTCATTCTTTGTTTCTACTGGAACGTCTATTTATAGAGTTTTAATAACCAAAGATTCTCCTCAAACATTTCCTGATGTTACAAATATAGTGTGGGATGTTGACAAATATGGCAGCATCACTAAAATAGATCATTATAATTCAAATCAAGATACAGAAAACGGAATACTTGTCGTCTACACTTCCAACGGAATATATAAATCATCATCGTTGGTTTTTTCAAAAGACTCTCTTTCTTATTCAAGGTTCATCAACGCGGTTGATCAAAATACAGCACCGCAGTCGTCTGTATACGATGATTTTTCATACAAAGAATACACTGGGAAAATTACTTCCGTCTCTTTAGCATCTCAATCCACTAATGCTTCAAGCGGAACTTATATAAACACTCCAGTTTACACTAATTCAACTTCAGGGAATGGGCTGACAGTTGATGTGGTAATTAGCTCAGGCTTCATATCGGAAATTGAAATAAATAATCCAGGCTTTGGATACAGCGATGACGTACAGCAAGGATTTATTGTTGTATCTGGAACAAAAATAATCATTCAAAACATAGTAACAGAGGGCATATTTGAAGCCGATTATGAATCGCAGGCATTTGTGTTTTCTAAATCAGATGGGTTATCTCCATCAAGCCTATTATACGAATCTTCGTACACAGAATTTTACACTGAACCGTGGTCAAATTTTCCAATAGTTTCAGTGAAAATCAACAATATTATCACCAAGAAGAGATTTAACTACAATGCCGAGATTGGTTTAATAACGTTTTTTGAAACTTTAAATAAAAACCAAAAAGACAATGTATTGGTGTCTCTATCTAATCGAGGACAGTATATCTACAATGCAGGGACAACACCACACAATGAGGTATTCCAAGTTTCAGCATCTGAGAGTAATTATGTTGCTAAATTATCATCGTCATTTGACCCAGCCACTTCAATAGATAATATTCTGCCTTTAGATCGGTTTGACAGCAATAGATGGAATACAAGTGTCACCTCTGTTAAAATAACTGGCACAAGAGAAGCAGTTAATGGCTCCAATATTTTTTCACCCTACACGGAAATTGTTCAAGTTTCTGTCGATATGAATTTAAGAAAAGTATTTGTAAAATCAAAGCCAACCACATTGCCTCTCACGTCAGGCTCTTTGGTTTATATCGCCAGAACGTTTGACAAAATACTTGGAATTGAAGATAAAATCACTCAGGCGAGGTCTGCATTAACTTATCACATGGATTCTGTGTCTCACAATAATGTATACAACCTCTCAAATGCTATTTTAGACAAAATTCCAAATTTATATGATTTTAATACGCAATTTGAAGTCGGATTAACTGGCGTTAACCAAGGACTTAAAAACACAATTTCTGTTAAAAACATTTCTCAATTTGACCCAGAAGCAACATTTTTTGGATACTCTTTCGGTGTCGATCCATCGGAATCAGATGTAGCAGCTTCTCCCTCAAGCTTTGATTTAATTTTAGATTTTGAGTATGGCAATGATCCGCTGTTTGCAACAAATAAAGGCATATGGCAATACCAAAGGATTAGCGGAAATTGGTTTAAAATAGATTCATTAGAAAATTCAAATATTGTTTATTTTGCAAACAAAATTTTGACAAATTCATTAAATGTAGAAAACACTTACGCCGGAACCGATCAAGGACTTTTTTCGCTTAATGACAACGTTTATTCCCTGAACCCGCTTTTTGAAGAATCGGTTTTATCCATTGAAATGGGAGATTGGTATTTTGATGCTTCGAATACAAATTATAAGTCTCAAAAATTTGAGGCTTATGGAAAGCAATCAGGTCTGTCTTTCATTCTAAGAAAAACCACTTCATCTGGAGTTGTTACTTTCCAAAGTGACTTTTTCGACAATCACATTATATACGATATTTACTATAACACGTTTAATCGATATGATGCAGAAGGCAACAAAACATCTCATCCATCGATCTATTTAGCTACAGACAAAGGATTGTGGGCATTCACAACAGACGCTCTTTCTGGATCACCTTCAGACCGTGGGCCAAATCATTATTTGCTTGTTGGAAGAGAAATGTTTGGCAACAACATCATAAGGAATATCAATAAGATAAATCCTGAGTTTCCCGGTGTTATTGCAAAAATATATAAGATTTTTCTGCTTACGCCTCCGGCGTACGGTTCAAATATCGAATGGATCGCTGTATGTACATCAAATGGCGTTTATTTGATCATCAATTGGAAATCTTGCGACGTAGGAGACCCTAAAGGGCTTAATTTTTACAGCCAAAATAATTCCATCAGTTACAATAAAACAATTGGAACTCATTGTTACACGATAGTTAAAAAAACAAATGACAGCAGTAATTCGATCTACTTCGTCGGGACCAACCTTGGTGTTTTCAAAACCACTGATAGATGTTTTTCATGGTCAAAAACTGCTCAGTTTAACGGGCAATCTCTGTCAGTAAACGACTTAGAATACATCACAAACGGTGCAGATAATTATTTGCTTGCAGTTACTAATTCTGGAATTTGGGTTTCAGAGAATGACGGTGACAATTGGATGTCAATCGAAGATGTATCAGATTCCAACATTAATATCACTACTGCTCCTGCATCTGGAATATCATTATCTCAAACGCCTGAACAATCATTTCAATCAATATCATCCGGCACAATTTCTAAAGCTTTTATTTACTTAGACACGTCTAACCTTAATGGAATTAGTACACTGTATGCTAAAATCAGAAGTGGCAGTATTTCTACAAATTCAGAGCCAATAACTTTCGATTCAAACTCTTTTTCTGGAATGTACGGCTTTGCGTTTACAAACACCCCAATAATGTCCAACACAGTTTATTATCTGGGGGTTTCAACTGCGAATATAGGACTTGGCACACAAGCCGTTTGGGTTTTGTCAAATCTTTCTGATCCATATAGTTCAGGAGTCGCAAGAACGTCTGGATCGCAAATTACCGATAAAGATTTCTTTTTCAGAATTGATTTAAACACTCCAGCGTCGCCAACTGAAATTATTGAGCCAGTAGGTTTCTATAATACCACAAGCCCTATTGGATTCTCATCTGGGACTTCCAGCGGTGTATCAATATCTTCAAATGGATATTTATATTCAAATGTGGGCATTATTTGCAATTTTGTTATTGACACATCAAAATCTTTTGAGATCAACGATTTGTCGGTTGTCACCACCGCTGGCGTATCAACTTCGTACACAAGGCAGGCGGTAGTCAACGCTCTTGTGCCTACAGGTATATCAACAGACAACCTCTATACGTTATTATCAAATGGCTTAGGAACAAGCAAAATGTTAATTTCCATGTATGGATTTAATGCTTCGATTAATGATCTTTTGTTTTACTCAACAAGCTCAAACAGTAGTGCCGATTCTTGCTTCAGCACTTCAAGCGACATCGTTGAGGGTTACACAAATTCGCCAACTATTATTCAAAACGCAATCGCTTATGTGTCTAATTTTGGAAGAATTTCAAGACTTTTTGACGCAGTTCTTTACAATTCGAGACTTCAATATCCAGAGGCGGTAGTTAAATATTACAAGTCTAATTTCAGCAAACTAGATACAGATTTCATCAATGTCCAGGTTATTAAAGATTATTACAAAAAAGATTTTTATCAATTTCTTAATTTAAATTTGGAAATTCAATCAGGAGTGAATTACAATATATACTACGGTGATAATGTCAACAATTTCATTTGGCCAACTGGATCGTATGCATATGGATTAATCGTCTATTCTAATGGAACTTCTGAATTAGTCTCGCCAGATTTATACAACAACGGGGTTTACATAAACAATTCCGTATTGACCCCATCCGTGTTGATGCTTAGTTACGATTGGGAGTTTGATACATCAATAAGTGATTTATCAAGTGATTACAGCAGTTGGACTGCCAGCGTTCAAGCAAAAGATATTGCCATAAAGCAATATGCATTAAGTTTCAAACCGTTGCTAATAGTTTTATCTGATGGGAATGATAATTCTAAAGCAACTCCTTTAAATGTTAAAGAGTCTATTGCTGTCGCTTGGGATGGATTTGGCTCTAACTCTCTTTTGATCGAGCCATCTAAATCTGGAAATCAAGGCGACTTGCAAGCCATGGTGGAAGACACTAATTATAAATTCTTAAGATATTCAAATTATCCAGAATCAGAAATTAAATCCATTTTGATAGAGAACGATGATTTGAATTTATTCAGCTCTTATTGGGAGAAAAAATATGATTTTGAAGATCAAAAATTCATCAGTTATATATATACAAGTTTTGAGACTCCTGGAGAATCATTGGCTGTTGTTTCCGTCAGGTGGTCTTCTGATAGAATCAATTTTAGCAATTATATTGTTTTAAACAGTCAATCAAAATACTATCTAAATCAAAAAGTTCTTAGCATTCAATATAAAATATCTTTTACAGAAAGTTATGTTGATGGAATTAGATCATTGCCGTTTGTAACTTCTCTATATCATGTTACTATTGTTCCATCAATTCAAACATATATAACATACCCTCAGCCAATTTCAGGCCAAATTTTCGAAGTGCTTTCGAATGCTAATTTCTCTAATAACAATTTCAGCGAGATATCATCAATCGTTGGACGAACCCAGTCTTCGGACCTGTCTTATTTTGAATATGTTCAAACCGCACGAAATGCATGTTTGCCAAACAGACAAACATCATACAAAATCACCGAAGCATATACGACCTCAAATCTTAATTTACTTCCAAGCTCTGTAGGAGTTGACGGACAGTACAATTATCTTCAGTTCTATGTTGTCAATGAATTTGGAGACATACAGGTTTGGTCAACCAAGGATACGTTTAATCTTTTTATTCAAGCAGGCACACCAGTGTCGCCTTCTGCATACACAATTATTCCTGAATCCGGGATAATTGCATTCCAGACATACCAAGGTGCTGACTTGCCTACTGGCCAAAAGCAATACGAATCGTATACAGCGACTATTGATTACGCAGAAGAAAAAAGCACAATAATTGGTGAGCCTACTTACACATATGATAATAAAACGTATTATTTCAAAAACGGAAGAATACCAACAGATGCACAGATTGTTGTATTGATAAACCAAAATATATACAAAGGCTCATATACCGTTAGCTCCTTTGACGGATCGATTACCTTCTCTTCGTCTCTTGATGCATCTGATCAAGTTACAGTATTTGTTAAATTCAGCAATTATTTCCGATGCGGATTGCAAATTAATAGTTATAATTCTGGAAACTTGATGCTTCAAAATTTTAATTTCACATACACCTCTTTGGATAATTTGCCTACATATTTGGAATCTTTTGCTTACACGAAACCGGCGTTGTCCGCCGCACCAGTGTTATCGCCAGTATCTCCTGCGATTAACGATTTATTGTTTATCAACTATAAATATAACGATGTCACCCCAGAAAATGGCACGATCATCAATTGGTGGAGGAAAAGAACTGGAATAGATTATGTGACATTCAACAGTGCGGTTAGTTTATCAGTAATTAATGAAACTGGTATTACAACATTAGGTATAAGCACCTTCACCGTATCATCTTTATATAATACATCAACTCCGTTTATTCTTCTTGTGACTGTTAATAACACAGGCGTTACAACTACGATCTCTCAGGTTGTAATAGATAATCGAGGCGAAAACTTCATTGGGACTGGCACTAATTTAGTCGGTATTGTTACTCAAAATGGAATTACTATTCTAAATTTCGGATCAGCAATGACAGCTTTTGTCAACGCACCAAGTTATGTGTACGGGTATGCAACAACAGATTATTTTGTTAGAATATCTCCATTGAGCCCAATAGGATACACATCTTCTAATTTTGGATTCTCGACGACACCAACATTTAATTCAATGCCAAATTATGACCAAAGAATGTTCAGTCGCTCAGTCGATCAAGGGGAACGCGGATTGTTTGACGCAAATGATTTGGTGTTTTGCACTGTAGCTCCGTGTAATGGCTACACAACAGGAAGCACCTACAAGTCTAACATTATCACTATCATCAATGGATATACCCCTTCAGTTTCCAATCTTGATATTTTGAATTCTCGCCGGTCGTATTCAGGCGTGAGTACATCGCTGACAGTCAGTGCAAGCAATGATCAAATAGGAATATATTCCTATTTCTCTGGCATTAATAACTCGAATTACCAGAACCAGCAATCATCAAATCTTCAAGATAATATCATCTGTTGGTACAAATCTATTTCAACTGGTCCGATTGTAATTTCATCTATTGGAATTCTTTCAAGTTCTTTGATCGACGCAAATGACCAAATTTATTACAGTTTACAGCCCGGTAAAGCGAATTCCAATGGAACCATTGGATACGGTGCAACAGTCTTTTCAGATGTTTTTCTAGTTGTTGAGTGATAAGTTAAGCAGGTTTTTGAATTTAAAACATCAAAATATTATTATGCCGAAATCAATTCAATTTATTCCAGATTTTTCAAATAAAATCTTAAGCGTTGTTTCGGTGTTAACGAATCAAAATAATTGGGGTATATCATTTATAGGAGCCGATCTTGCATGGCCTTATTCAAAGGGTGAAGATGTAACAGTTGCGGTCATAGACACAGGATGGACTAATCATAAAGATTTATTGTCAAACTTCAAAGCAGGTTATGACGCAACAGGCAATAATGATTTTATTGATAGAGGGAATTTTCATGGCACTCATGTAGCTGGAATTATTGCTTCAAATTGCGGCGATGGCAATGGAACAATCGGAATAGCACCTATGGCTAAATTGGTTCCTATCAAAGCACTTAACGATGATGGCTCTGGGTCATTTGACTTTGTAATTAATGCATTAAAAATAGCATTAGATATTGATGTTGATATTATAAATATGTCTCTTGGCACTACTATTGCACCCAATAACGACGAAGTCCATAACTTAATCAAGCAATTGACTGATAAGGGGAAAATAGTCATTTGTGCTGCCGGAAATGATGGCGGCGAGGTAAATTTCCCTGCTAGATACGATGAGTCTGTTGCGGTAGCTGCCGTTGAGCACACTGGCACGTTGGCTAAATTTAGTTCCAGAGGCCCAGAGCTAGATACTGCAGCTCCAGGAGTTCAAATATACTCTACATGGGGAGACGGCAGATACATCATGCTTGATGGAACTTCTATGGCCTGTCCATGTATTTCCGGCGTCGTCGCTTTAATTGTATCTTGGTACAAAAAGCATCCAGAATTGAATTTTGAAATTAATCAGCAAAACATAACTAAATTATTGCATTCTTTAGGTGACGACAGTGGGCAAAATATTATTCAAGCCGGTCAATACAATATTGGTGTTCCTAAATTCTGCAATTTTAATTGGGGTGGTCCAATTGCCTGAAAAAATTGAAGATCAAATACAAGAAATAATTCAAATGTCGCTGCCAGCTTCGTGCTCTATTTTTGTCAGAAATAAGAAAAAGAATTGGTCTGGATCAGGCTTTCATATAGGCAATGGATTTGTCGTTACAGCCAGTCATGTCGCTCCACCGGAGCTTGGCTTTGGTGGAGACATAAACATCACTTTTGATTCCAAAATCTTCTTTCCTTGCTCAATAGTTAAGTCCGACCCATCCATTGATTCTGCAATTTTAAAAATGGAGGGTGATTATTCTAACATAAGTACAGTGTCACTCGCAGATTCGGACACAATCGTCGTTGGAGAAGTGGTGTCCGTAATTGGGTCTCCAGAGGGCTGGCATGACACAGTGACCGTAGGAAGGGTGTCTAACGTGCATCAGTCTATGCCCGAGTCTCCATCACCAGCGTGGCTTGATGTTATTTTCGTGGATGCAAAAATTCTTCAAGGAGTCTCTGGAGGCATGTGTGTAGGGACAGATGGACTAGTCATTGGTTCAGTCATTGGGGTCACCGGTGCTCTTGCCGAATACGGCGTTGGAGAAAACGTTTTATGTCCATCCAACAAAATCAACAATTTATTTAGATCGATTCAAAATATTTAAAATCGAACGTATAATTAATATATGGATTATTATAGCGTATTAGGAGTGAGTGAAACCGCGTCTGCGGATGAAATAAAATCGGCATACAGGAAACTGGCAAAGAAATATCATCCAGACGTTAATCCTGGGAATGCCGAGGCTGAAGAGAAGTTCAAAGAGATCACCGAGGCTTACAGTGTGCTTTCCGATCCAGAGAAAAGGCAGAATTTAAACAACCAGCAGAGCGGATTTTTTAATCCATTTGATGGCAACTTTTTTGAAGAATTTTTTGGCCGACGCAACCGAACGGCACCAAAAATCAATACAGATATCCGAATTCAAATTGGATTAACATTTGCTGAATTATGTACTGGGGTTGAAAAAGAAATTAGCTATCATAGAAGCATCGGATGCCCCGACTGCAAAGGTACAAAAGGAACCAACCCGACCAAGTGCCAAGAGTGCAACGGAACAGGATATGTTGGAAGGCAAATTCAACAAGGTCCATATATGTTTTCTCAGCAGCACCCGTGCAATAAATGTCATTCAACTGGCACTTCTTACGAAAAGCTGTGTACGTCGTGTTTTGGTGCAGGCACTATCATGGCTGCACACAATATTCAAGTTTCGATCCCTAAAGATGTTTCTTTGCTTGGTCATGTTGTGGTCAAGAACCAAGGCAACCATCAATACTCGATTAATCCTGCCGGAAATTTAATCATAGATATTACGCTCAACCAGGAAAACGATGACTATAATATAGTCAGCAACCAGGGCGATGTGCTTCATGTCGTAAATGTTCCGGTAATTGATTGGGTCCAAGGCAAAGAAATGACTGTAAGTAGATTTGGTATAGAAAATCTTACTATTTCATTAGCGGATGTGCCAGATTCAGATCATAAAATAGTGTATAATAACATGGGAGTGAAATTCCAACACCATTCAGGAAAAGGTAATTTCATTGTAGGTTTTAAAATAACAAAATAGGTAATTAAAATGGCAATCACAAAACGATCAAAAACTGGCTCGATTACTCAAGTGTCAGAAAGAAAGAAGACTGGTACTCTAAAGAAAGAGGCAGCTATTAAAGAATATAACATTATGTGGTCAGAGGAAAACATTAAAGATGTTCTTGAAGTTCCAATGTCGTCTCCTGGCAACATTGATGTCGATCTTGAAGCAGACGACGAAGATGTAATCGCAGAAGAAGTTTAATTTTCTCTTCTTTTCGTATATGCTTGTATGATTGAATTAACATTCAATAATGATGTTACAACTGTTTCGGGAGATTACAGCAAATCAGATTTAGACATCATAACTAAAGCATGTTCTTACATTGTGCCAAACGCCGATTGGTCAGAAAAATATCAATCCAAAGTTTGGGATGGAACGATTTCATTATTCAAGAAATACAATAAAAGCTTTCCATCTGGATTGCTTCAAGATGTTGAATCTGCATTGTCAGACAATAATATTAAATTTAAGATTGTGGATTCAAGGCCTTTGCCGACTAAATCCAGTCAATGCGAAGCAGATTTTGGAGATTTAGTCCTCAGAGATTATCAGTTAGAATCTATCGAATTAGTGAGAGAGAAAACAAGAGGGATTTTAGCTCTGTGTACTGCCGCAGGAAAAACTAAAACATCATGTGGTATCATTTCCGATTTATCAACTTTCCCAGTGTTTTTTGTGGTCCCTTCTGTGTCGTTGCTAAAGCAAACCTACAATGAGTTTAAAGAAATACTAAAGCCAACTAGCGACACATTTAGTATTGGAAAACTCGGTGGCGGAGAATTTATTTTAGCAGATCAAGGCGTAAACGTTGCTACATATCACACTATATTAGGTGCATACAATAAAAAGTATTCTGAATCAAAAAAGAAAATCATTGATGACGACAAATCCTCGAACATTGAAAATTTGATGGATATGTTGGCTAAAATGAAAATCGATTTAGAATTTTCTCCACAATCAAAGCACAAGTCAATCAAGTCTAAAATAAAAAAAGTAGAAAAAGATATACTTTTAAAGCAACAACAAATATCTAATAAAAAACAAATTAGAGAATTGCTTGAGGAGTGTCAATTATTGATTTTTGATGAAACTCATATAGCAGCCGAAGTTATAGAATGTTTATCTCTCAAGTGCAAAAAAGCATATTACAAGATCGGATTAACTGCAACACCTTATAGAAAAGACAATCAAGATAAAAGAATGTTTGGTGCAACTGGTCCAATTATTAAATCAGTGACTGCTTCAGAACTAATATTAAGAGGATTTTTATCTAGACCATATATTTACCAAGTGGATTTAAGCTTCATCAACAAAGCTGGGTCTAACTATCAAGAGACATACAAAAAAGCGATTGTTGAAAATTCGTACAGAAATGATTTAATAAAAGATTTTGCAGAAAAGATGAAGGCCGAAGGTCGTTCTACATTAATTTTGATAGATCAGCTTGCACATGGGAAAATTTTAGAAGAAACGGTAGAAGGCTGCCTTTTTGTTCCAGGAAAAGACGGAGTGGACGACAGCCCAATTGACGACGAAGAACTCGACTATCGAAAACGGCAATTGGATAAATTAGAAAAAAATGAGATTATCATGGCTGCGACCTCTTGGGCTTCAACAGGAATCGATGCTCCTAAAATTTCATGCATTATTTTCGGAGGTACTGTTCAATCGCCTTCAACTGTAATACAGCAGATCGGCAGAGGCTTGAGAAAATCTGAAGGCAAGGAAGATTGTATTATTATTGATTTTAAAATGGGTGAAAAAAGTTTAAGAAATCACTCAAATGAAAGATTGAAAACTTTTAAAACAGAGCCGGAATTCAGCATATCAATGTTGAAATATAAACCAGGGTTAGACTATTCAATAAAAAGGTAAATATGTACAGGCACACTATTTTTGGGAAAATCATGAAATGCCCTAATCGCAACTGCAGAGCGGTTTTTTACAAGGATTCTCACAAAGGGTGGCTGCCAAAATCAGAACTTGAAGTTTTTACTGTTATGCGATGCCCCGCTTGTCGTGACACCTTCAAGATAGCTCAAATGATCAACCAAGTTTATGATTACAAAGCATCATTGCCTACCAGAGAATTGATCGACAATAAAATCACAATTTTCTGCGAAAATGACCAAGAAGTATTTAGAAAAGAACTGTTTTCAGATGACAATCCTCTAAACTCTCTGTACGATGGCTGGTATCCAGGTGCCACCGATGAACCTTCGGACGATTAATTGTCTCTTTCTTGTATAAATACACTATGAGTTTAGTATTGGGGTGCGATTTAGGTACCACTTATTCTGTAATATGCCAGCATGTAAACAATAAACCTGTCTTTGCCAAAGATGATTCTGGCTCTATATTGATCCCTTCGGTGGTTTGCTTTACTGATGAAATAAAAATTGGGCATGATGCCATTGACGTAGAAGAAGATTACCCTAATTTAACAGTCAGGTCTTCTAAGAGGTCTATAGGTACAGATCGAAATGTCCTCACCGACGAGCATTTAAATATAGACGCTACAGTTGTGGCTTCTAAAATACTTGGTTATTTAAAAGAAATTTCAGAAAGGCAATTTAATGATACTGTCGAATCTATTGTCATCACCGTTCCGGCTTACTTTAATCACAATCAGCGGCTTGAAACTAAAAAAGCCGCAGAAAATGCCGGGATGAAAGTTCTCAGGATCATCAACGAACCCACGGCAGCGGCCATAGCGTACGGTGATGACACAAACAGAAATGAATTAGTGTTGGTATATGATTTAGGAGGCGGAACATTTGATGTGACGCTTCTTCAATTGACTGATGATAATGTTTACCAAGTGTTGTCAACTTCTGGTAATTCAAAACTTGGCGGAGATGATTTTGACGATCTTATTTCCAACCATTTCAAGAAAACACTTCCAGAAAACTTTAAGCCGTTCAAAGATTTCGAAGTTAGATTGAAAAAATTTTCCGAAGAAGTGAAGATTAAGATTAATTATAAAAAAGAAATCACCCGAACTCTGAAATACTGCGGATCGGTGGATTCAAAAATATATCATCATGAAATGAAAATTACACAAGATGATTATATTCAAATGATCAATCCAATCTTAGTCAGTACGAAACGGCATATGCTAGATGCATTGAATAGTGCAGACAAAAAAATATCTCAACTGTCAAAAATAATCTTAGTCGGTGGGTCTACAAAATCTAAATTTGTAAGAGAATATATCAAATCTCAATTCGACACTAAAATACACCATGATATCGATCCAGATTTAACAGTAGCAGCAGGAGCGTCACGGCTGGCACACTCTCTTTCGAACAAGGATGACGATAGCACCGTGTTAATAGATGTGACCCCTCTTTCATTGGGTATTGAAGTTAAAGGTGGCTTATTAAATAAAATCATCCCAAGAAACGCCACGGTCCCTATAACTGTAGAGCAAGACTATATTACAGCGGAAGACAATCAATCAAGTGTAACAATTAGAATATTCCAAGGTGAACGGATGATAGCAGCGGATAATGCGTTCTTGGGAGAATTTGAATTATCTGGATTTGAGCTTCGTCCACGAGGCCAGACAAAAATCGTAGTTAAATTTGACATCGACGTGTCTGGATTAATAACAGTTACAGCTTTTGACAAAATGTCCGGCCTTCAATCATCTGTCGTTATCAACTCCTTATCTTCTGATAAAATTAATGAATACATGGATGATTTAGAGTGTTCATATCTAAAAGATCAGGAGGTTGCTGCGAACGTAGAATTAGCACAATTAAATGAAAGGGCTAAATCTTTGATTCTTAAAAGCGTATTAAACGGTGGAGACGAACGCGAATTAAATGATATTCTCCAATCAGTTAGTGGAGATGTTGAAAATATGAAAGTGTTTATTCAATCCTTTTTTGAATGATGAAAAGCAAAAATATAAAACAGTTTGATTTATCTTTAAAAAGCAAACTGAAGAAAACAGAAATTGTAGCTTACGACGAATGTGGTCGTGGGAGCATGGCTGGAATTTTTGTGGCAGCCAGCGTAATTGTCCCAGATGACTATTTCAATGACAAAATTAATGATTCGAAGCAAATTTCTGAACCGCTGCGGTTTGAACTGGCAGAAGAAATTAAACGAAATTGCATCTGGAATATCGTGGATTACAGTCCGGCCCAAATTGATATGTATGGCGTCCAGAAAATAAACATTCAATCATTCCTCGATTTAAGAGACAAAGTTGAAATTTCTGACGCAATTCATATCATCGATGGAACGATCATGGATTCAGAGCCGTGGTGTATCAGCATCCCCAAGGGTGATGCGACCTCGTTTGGGATCGCCTGTGCATCAATCGTCGCCAAAGCGTATCGAGATCAGATAATGATCGATTTATCCAAGGACTACCCTAACCATAGGCTGGATAAAAACAAAGGCTACGGATTGGACTACATAAATGCCATTAATGAGTTCGGAATCCCGAAAGACATCCACCGACACTCGTTCAAATTAAAGAAAAAAGAGGCAAACGGATTTTTTTAGCAATAAAATTGCATTTAGAGGCGTATATAAAGACATGGATTTCAAAAAACAAAAAGACGTTTTCATTGACAAAATTGGAATGGGCATGTCCACGGCATGTATGTTCCACTGCCTCCTTCTGCCAGTTTTGCTTGCAACAGTCCCATTTCTGTCGTTCATGTCGTTCATGAAATCGCCTTGGGCGGAAATCGCAATGATTTGCTTTGCTATAGTAAACGCGGTTATAGCAGTTTGCGTCAGTCAAAAAAAGCACAAAAAAATGATTGTACCAGTTTTGTTTATCTCCGGCACAATCCTATTGACATTGAATTTTATTGCTCATGCTTTTATCCCAGCCAACGATTTATATGTCACAATTGGTGCGTTTTTAATAGGCATTGGTCATTTTGTTAATCAAAAACTATGTAAAAGCTGCTCTTCTTGCGAAAATAAACTAAGTTATGAATGACAATACTGATCAATTTGAATTATTAGATGCCACATTGTCATCGACTATCAATGATGAATTTTTTGGATACACAGCTATTCTAGATGTTCAAGATCGATCAGTTGGTGTTCCAATTGCAGGACACGAATGTGCATTGTTGGCATTCACGGATATTGGTTGTGCGGAAAATTCTCATATTCATACCGTACATCAGCTATGCATTAAATTCAAAGAACAATGTGGATTTGAATTAAAAAGGGTGATTATTGAAGCAAAACATGGCGATGTCATTTATTGTCGTCTTAATTGGTATTCGGAATCCAAAGACATTGATATATTTAACGTTGTGTCGATTGGAGATGCTTTAATCTTTCATACGTTGACTGGCGGCGAGTTGCAAATTGCAAAATTTGTAGCCGATCAGCTAGATGACATCGACTCAGAAGGCATCTTTGAATCATCTGATTTCTAATTGATATCAAACAAATCCAACAAAAGCCTGGACTTTAAAATTAACAATTAATTCTTGAGGGGTAAATGACGCTGTCTTCTGAGAAACAATTGCACTATTAACTGCAAAAGCGTCTGGTATTACATTTAGTCTTGATCCGTCTTTGTAAATTTGCTGAATTGTAAAATTGTTTTGAGTATAAGTAAGCTCACCTGGATTTTGAAGAGTCACATTTGCATTGTCGAAAAGTTGAGTCCTCGTGCCAACAACTTGGTCGTTTCGTTTAAAGTTGACATTATTTGATGGATTTTCGCTGCTTACCACCATCATCGCTTGACCTGTCACATCAATGGTAACGCCACCGACAGATAAAAAGTCAAATTGCCATCCTGTGTATGTTGGGTTGGCACTTCCTCCAGTGTCAGCAGGCCACTGTCCGTTGTGTGTGCCATCATATGGCACCGTTTGATAATTTGCTGGCCAGTAGTTATTAGCTGCAACGCCAAGGAAGCTGTTTTTTGAATTAGCCACATTTATATTTACATTAGCATTTTTGATGTAATATTCTATTTCTCCAAGCTGAACTACAAAATCCCAATTTTTAGCAACCCTGGCCGCGTAATTAAGTCCGACTTGATTAATGAGGGAAGCAGTACCATCTGAAATAGCATATGCGTTTACAGTATTATTTGGATCGCCATCAGACCACAAATTTAAATTAACACTGGAAGCTTGTCCATCTATTTTTATATTTGCCGATGTAAGTATTGGCAAAACATTATTCGGAAATCCATTAGTGTAAGCATTATTAACTTTATCTCTTAAAAGAATCCTTCCGTCTTTTAAGTTCTCTTGAGGTTGACCAATTGCCGGTACTAAAATAGGAGCCTCTATGCTTATCGATTCTGACGTTGTTTCAATATTAAGTATCTTAGTCAACGGTGAGCCCTGCATAAAAAATTCAGGTGTAGTTGGCATTGCATTATCCGCATTCAGCGTCTTGATGACATAAGGGCTTGGATTTACGCTGCCATTGACGCCTGTTAAGATTTGTGCAATTTTGTACACACCATAAAACTCATTTTTCATAGGCATATTATTTTATTGTGGATTATTCAATTATATCCCTTGAAATAAAAATTGAGCATTGTCTGGGGTATCAGGTCTCATTTGATAAAATCCAGAAGTGGTTCTTTCGATTATTTTTGCAGAATGCTGCTGGGAAGAAATTTTTAGCGTTGTTTTTGGGATATTAAATGTAATTGGTCCGAAATTGCCATTGAAATCAGCTTCGGAGTCATATCCTCCTAAACTATAATTAAAAATGTCAAGCAATGATGTGATATGTTCTTTAATTGTAAATTCCACTTTGACGCTTTTCACACCCGTGGAATACGGTCGATCAAATCTAATGTCAGCGTCGTACTGATTAAACAAAAATAATTGCTGATCTAATTCCTTGATTATTTTTATTTCAAATGAAAACAGATTTTCCATCTGTGATCCATTTTTTGTCAAAAAGAAATCATACCACGACAGCTTTCTATACGCCTCAGACAAATCAACTGGCAAAGCAATAGGAGCCGAATTTGGGTTATCCACTTGTCCAAGAACAGTCAAAGACACATCTATGTCGCCATCTTTTTCGGATTTAATCGTTGTTGTTTCTATCAAACAGACATCAAACACTAATGAATTTGAGCTGCTTATATAAGCGGGGCCTTCTGAAGTTATTGTATCTGTATATGGTACAATTGATGTAAGACTGCAAAAAGATTGATAATTCTGTCCGCAATTAATCAGCACTCCCACGCCTGACTCTAATTGCCCGTTTTCTTTCACTCTTAGTGGAAAATCTATGTTTCCAGAAATGATCTTTTTTTCAAACTCTGCAATTGATTTTCCAGGTCCACCCTGAAGAAAAACATTGTCTATGTTGATGTCCTCCATCATTTGGACGCCATAACTCATAGATTTAAACTGGTGAGTCCCATCAACTAAAATATATGGTGCCAAAGCACCAGACAAATAAACCGATCTATCTAAGTGTGTGTACATTCTTGATTATTTCGTTCATTATAAAATCGACAGATTTATATTTTCCATTAATTTCGGCAGCATTAGCCAATCTGATCAATTTAGAAATAGTCTTTGCATTTGCAGGCTTAGAGTGCTCTTGAGCGAGCTGCTCAAATCCACCAAGAATGGTGTTCTTAATAGATTCTGGCGAGGTTATTTCATCAATGCTAACGCCTTTTGGCAATCTTTTCCATCTTGAATTTCTCGTTCGGTTATATTCATCAGTTTGAATTTTATTCTGAAGAGTTTCATCCTCTGATACAGGTGAGAGATCGGAAGAGCACACGTCTGAACTCCAGT
>ERZ650304.499-NODE-499-length-20475-cov-5.951910_pt1 | contig 20475 bp, 10 predicted proteins | sample MGYA00376240_ERZ650304 | MGnify/ENA primary metagenome ERZ650304 (study PRJEB26733, sample SAMN07839271) | wastewater metagenome | biome: small river; feature: stream; material: water | place: USA: North Carolina | collected 2016-03-01 ... | reverse complement strand
ACATCCGCCTACCAGGAAGGCACAATTTCCTTAAACGGAGTCATAAACTCTCCGGTTGCCCTAAGGAATCAGTCAAACTCTACGACAGCATTTAGCATTCAAAACGCAGCCGGCACAACACAGATGACGTTCGATACGTCGGGTAACGGAACCTTGAATATATATAACAGCGCGAATCGAGCACTCAGCATTGGTAACAGCAAGATTTCCAATAATGCCAGTACGCTACAATTAGAGGCCACTAGTGGCAATATGGTTGAAATCGTAAACTCGGGCTCTAGCGAGTCATTCCCAGCATTTAAGGTTACGGGTAGTGCTGCCGCGGCAGTGCAAGCGCAGATTCGGGGTGCAGCTGCCCAGACGGCAGATGTCTTCCAGGTACAGAGCGGCAACACAAGCAATAACTCATTTACGGTTGGTCAGAGCAACACAAATCTGCTTAACAACCCATCCTTTGACGTTAATACTACGGGCTGGACTAACTTAAACTCTACTTCATTCGCACGGACTACTGCAGAGACGTATTCTGGCCCTGCTGGCCTAACGATAATATCGGTTGGCGTTGCCAACGACGGAATCCGCCAGGCCATTGCCACTTCAGCTAATACTACCTACAGCCTATCGTTCTATGTGAAGTCAGTAACAGCATTTAGTACATTAGAGTTTGGTACGCTCCAGGGCAGTACATATACCAGTTGCGCAACAGGTGTAACGGCTACGACAAACTGGACACGTGTTACGTGTACATTTACTAACTCTGCGACTGCCCAGACGAGTGTTTACGTTCGTCAGACAGATACTGCGGCACGAACCTACTATGTCGATGCTTTCCAACTAGAGACGGGAAGTGTTGCTACTAACTACTCACTTGGTAATATTGGTCTCAACGGCACTGTTGTTAGTCCAACTGTCTTCAAGAATCAATCGAATTCATCCACGGCCTTCCAGATTCAGAACGCCAGTAGCGATCAGATCTTTAACGTTGATACGACCACTAATAACCTAATTGCAAATCCGAGCTTTGAGTCTAGTACGAATGGTTGGGCTGCAAAAGCAAGTGGTACTATTACACAAACAACTGCGCAAAAATATATTGGTAATGCGAGCATGCAGCTCGCAACTACGGGCGCAAACGACGGTGTGACCTACGCTTACCCGCTGGCATCGGCTACTACCTATGCGCTATCTTTCCAGATGCGAGTTACTTCGGGTACGACGTATCAGATAGGTCGATCTGAGGACGGAACCACGGATACTCTATGTGCCTCAAATGTTATTACAGCTTCAACGGGCTGGGTATTGTACGCTTGTAGCTTTACAACTGGCACTGTCTCCGGGACACCGTATATTTACATCAAACAAACTAGCTCTGGTACCCGAACTGCGCATATTGATGCAGTACAGCTTGAGCTAGGCAGTCGGACTGCGTACCAGCAAGGTCAGATTAGTCTGAACGGTGTGATAGCCTCACCGGTTACGCTCAGAGGACTGTCTGACTCAACCACGGCCTTCCAAATCCAAAGTGCTGGTGGTACAACCTTGCTTAACGTTGATACGACTAACACAATGATACGAGTTGGTACGGGTGGTGGGTCGGCTAATTATTCGTTGTTCGCGACAGATGCGGCACGGTTGCAGAACGTCATCGTAGGTGGTACTGATGGCGCCTCAACCCTTCGCGGTGCAACCGGTAGCGGTGGAACAATCAACCTCCAGAACACTGCAGCCCAGTCCTTCGCCTTTACATCTTATGCCAGCACGACTGCAGCTAACGTCTTCCAGTTTAATGCTACGCCAGGTACAACAGCTGAGAACTTACTCCAAGTACAACGTAACGGTACGGCCGTGGCAACGGTCGGTAACAGTGGTTCGCTACTACTTAGGAACCAGACCGATACTAATGCGGCATTCCAACTGCAGAATGCCGGTGGCAGCACAGTCCTTAATGTAAATACAGCTATCAATGCATCCACATGGAGTGCCACCAACGGCTTTACAGGTGGTCGTGGTCGATCGCCGGGTGCGAGCTATAACGGCTACGCCTATCAGGTTGGTGGTGTTAGTACATCGGGTACATATCTTAGTGACGCTCAGTATACTAAGATGAACGGTGACGGTACTATGAATACTTGGACAAGTCAGACGAATATCACGACTGCTCGCGGTTCACATGGGACGGTCGCATATAACGGCAACCTCTACGTTCTTGGTGGTACGAATAGTGGTGGCAATAACCTTTCAGATATCCAATACGCCGCTATAAATGGTAATGGTAGTCTTGGTAGTTGGACTACAAATGGTACAAATCTTACTGTGCCGCGCGCCTTTGCTGGCTGGACTGCATATAACGGTTATATGTATTCATTGGGTGGTGTTGCCACGAGCGGATCTACCGGTAGCGCGGATGTAATGTACGCACCAATAAATGGCAATGGTAGTGTGGGGAGTTGGACATCAAACGCCACGACCTTCAGCGGAGTTAGAACATATACACAAGCAGTCGCTTACAATGGCTATATGTACGTTATCGGCGGTGTGCAACTTACTTCAGGCAGCGGTACACGGTATAACGACGTTCAATATGCGCCAATAAATGGCGACGGTAGTTTAGGTGCATGGAGTACTGCTACGCCATTTACCACTGTGCGCTATGGACACAGCGCCATCGTGTCCAATGGCAAGCTATATGTACTGGGTGGCACGGATGGCACGGGAACATACTTCAACGACGTTCAATACGCTACGCTCAACGGCAATGGAACAGTCGGATCTTGGACTACTGGTACGCCGTTTACGACTGCTCGCATTAATCCGGCAGTAGTTACCAATAGTAACTACATATATGTAATGGGTGGAACAAATATTAGCGGTACATATATGAACGACGTTCAGTACACTACGACTTCAACCGTGGCATATAATAACTCGTTTACATTCAATGGCTTATTGAATAACACTGGTCCTGCATCATTCCAGAACACCAGTGACTCCACAAGCGCCTTTAGTATCCAGAACGCCTCCGCATCTAGTATTTTCCAGGTGGACACAACCAATAGTCGAGTAGGAATTGGCAACGCTACTCCTGGTAACTTGCTGTCAGTTGGGGCTCTGACCTTGGCGGATGGCACGGCTCAACTTGCGGTTGGCACGGGTGCGGTTGGCAAGAAGGGAATTGTCATTCAGTCAGTTGCTGGACAGACTGCCGACTTCCTGCAGGCCCAAGACTCCACCGGTGCAGTATTAGCTAAGTTGGATAAAGATGGGAATCTGACCGTTAAGACACTGACGATAACAGCCCATATTATTAGTGGTGGATCTACACCAACACTGACGAATGGAGTAGATCTTGGTACAACTCCTGGCTCGCAAACCATTGAAGGTACTGACACAGCTGGACGTATATACTTCACGGCCGGTACGGGGCCGGGCACTAACGGTGCCATGATGCGTGTTAACTTTGCTACCAATTACACTAACACTCCACGAGTTGTCCTGACGCCACTCAATCCGGATGGCTCATCTGCTGGCGTGTATCTAAGTGATATCTCATCTTCAGGTTTCACCATCCGTCTTCGCAACCCGGTTAACGACACCGGCTACGACTTCAACTACATAGTCATCCAGTAGTCGTAGTTACGTAAGTTTTTGAGAAGAGTAGATAGCTAACTAACTGTACTACATCTTTACTACTAGTAGCGCTACCTGCAGTATTGCGACCACAGAGCACTACCTAACTATGAGGGTAGGGCGCGTCAACTAGACGATCTGTCTGTTATTAGAAGTTCGGATTGATAACTAGTCTAGTTAGTACTAAAAACTTGTAGGGCAGAGATCTTGCCTTGGTCATCTTCAGTCGCCATAACACTTGCTTTCTTACCCTTCTTGAGGCTGCCAAGTGAAAGAGATTTGCCGTTGTTGGCTACAAACGTTGTTTGGTCAGTTATTGTGATGCTTTGTTCTTTCTGGTCTTTGTCGGTGATAACGATAGTCTCGCCTTTGATGTCACTAATAGTACCTACGATAAATCGGCGAGTACTATTAGTACCGGCAACGCTACCCCCTAGTGCGGAGTTGGTACTTTGCTTCGTAATACTAGCAATTGTTTTGGCTTGCTTAGTTGCAATACGCTGTTTGTCATTTAGCACACTTTGCTGGCCGGCCCAAAAGATGCCATAGCCACTTAATCCAAGTACAGCGATAGTAACAGGGACGATCACTCCAGGCTTTTGCATAATTATACGACCTCGCAATCGCGCCTTCTCTTTAAGTAGCTTTGCTTTGCTTGCTGAAGCAACCTCGCTCATGGATCCCTTTCTGTGGTGACTTTTTTTCATCTCTTATGCTTATCATAGCATAAACAGCGGCGCGGCTGCTTGCCAGTTATACCCCTTATGGCTATACTAATTATAAGATTATGTACAAAGGGCCAAAAGTTTTTCGGACGGTCAATCGCCATATTAAAAAGCGATTAAGTCTGTATAGCAAGATTGTGGTAGTTCTTGCAGTTGTGCTTGTTACTGCCCTCTTAGTGTGGCTACCGTTTACTCGATCTTTTCTACTGTCCTTGTCTGGGGCTGATACCACTAAAGGTGGGGCATGGTTTATCCCAAGTGCCACCACAATCACTATTTTTGTAAATGTAGTGCTCCTCGCCGGAGTGTTGGCATACGTTGGTATAGACTACCGTCAGCACCGGAAGCCACTAAAACTTGCCGACCCAGCAGTGGACTACACCTTACCTCACCACATTCGGATCGTAACCATGCCACTGCTTAGCTACAAGTGGCGAGCTCTGAGTACTGGGGCGGGTGTCTTTAGTGTCGTTATGCTGGCCTTTATAACGACCACTCTGCTGACAGGGGTGTTTACTCGAGCTGCTAACACGGTATCGGTGACCATTGAAGAGAAATCGGGCAATAACATATCTACACCTGTATTTGAGGTAACTTTCTCTGAGCCTGTTGATCCAAGTACTTTTGATGCGAGCGATATTACACTGACTGGCTTGAGTGGTGCATCGGTAGCATCAATAACTGAGGTTGCGCCCAACGACCATACCAAATTTGAAGTAGCTGTAACCAGCCCTAACTCAGGTGTAGTGACTATGAGCATCCCCGCCGCCAAGACTACTTATGCGGCAAGTCCCCCAACTCTTACTGGTTCAGTGCCAAAGGGGTTAGTGAGTGATCATTTAGGTAATACGTACGTGATTGGTCAACAAGGACTTAGTGGAATTACCAAAATTACCCCAGATGGAACGCGGAGTGATTTCGCGAACAGAGGGATATATGAAGGCAATGGAGTAGTAGATAGCAATAATAATCTATATGTAGTTTATGCCACGGAAGTGAGTAAAATTACCCCAGACGGCACCGTTTCTACTTTTGCTGAAGTACCATATGGCAGGGGCAATATGGCCATTGATACGTCTGACAATATCTACACGGCGAACGAGCAGAACAATTCGATTAGTCGCATTGCTCCCAATGGCACGGTCACTACATATGGAAATGTGTCGGATCAGCCATACACATATGCCAATAGTATGACTGTTGATACAAGCGGCAACGTCTATATGACCTATCGCAGTACCGATACGACAAAGATCCGCAAAATTGAACCAGATGGTACGGTATCGGAGTTTGCGGATCTAGGTGGCACAGTGCGATCGGTCTACTTTGCGCCTGACGGATATCTGTATGCTACCAATACGAACAGTAAGACTATAGCAAAGATCTCAACTGGTGGTACGGTAACAACTTTTGCTACGACAGCCCACGAACCCGTATTTATAACCATGGACACAAGCGGCAACATCTTTACAATCGAGCGAGCAAGCTCGGGACACAGTTATGTATCCAAGATAACGCCCGGCGGTACGGTAAGCGATATTGTTGACTACTCTTCTAACACGGGGACCGAGTTCGTTAACTTAGTGATACGACCTACTGGTGATTTCTATGCAATTAGTGATGACACTAATGTCCTCTACGACATTACTTCAACAGGCACCGTAACGCCCACGGGTAACCCTGGTTCGTATCCACAAGATATTGCTCGTGATGACCAGGGCAATGTGTATACGGCCAACACATACAGTATGAACATTAGCAAGATAACCAGTTCTGGACAGACTTCAATCCTGACCACATTACCAGAAAAGATAGATCGTATTAAGTATGGACCTGACGGTAATCTATACGCTTACTACACGGGCAGTAGCTCAGTGGTGTTTGTGATTGATACCAATGGCTCTACTGTTCGAACATTGGAACCTGGGCATACGCTTCGGGCAGTAGTGCCAGATGCTAGCGGTGGTATTTTCTCCATTAACGTTAGCACCAGCGACGTTTATTACACCACATCCGGTGGCTCAGTTTCGACGTATGATATGGGTGGTCCCTCGGTGCCGACAGCGCTGACCCTCGGCAGTGATGGTAACGCCTATGTTGCGATAGACGGTACTATTAAGCAGGTGACTCCCGGAGGGGTTATTACTGACTGGGGTACTGTACCAACAAATATAAGCCAGCTTACATTTGGTCCATCAGGCGCACTGTATGCGCTAAGCGGTGGAGCGATTTTTACAAAAGTTCCTGCTGGTGGTGGCACTGGATCTCAACTGGCCTCAACAGGGGATACAGTCTACAATTTTGTAATTGATGCAGATGAGAACATTCACTTCGCGAACTGGAACAATGGAGCCTTACGGACACTTGAGCAGGACGGTTCCATTACAACCAATGCATATAGTGATCAAGGAGTAATGCGTACTCGTGATGGCACGCTCATTACCTCGGATGGCACCATCTATGGGGCGCAAGCTGACTTTAACGCTGTCTACAAAGCAGTCCCAACGAAGCACGGAATATATACCACCGGTAAGGCAGGTAATGCGATTAGTACTGGTTCGGATACTACCGCACTTCTGGTGGGTGTAGTTGACGATTTTGAAGTACAGGACAGCAACAGTAGTACTATGGCGCTTAAATGGAACGGTGACTCCGTTGATTTAGGATCGCTTAGCGACTACACATACTACAATACGCTGCTTGAGTATAAGAAACAGTCGGACTCTACGTGGATCTCTGTACCAAATTTGGGGCGTAGAGATGACTATGTCTTGTACGGACTCGACGCAAGTACAACCTATGATCTGAGAATTGCGTACGACATTCGTAATATATCTACTGATGAGCACTTACAGACTGACTGGGTGACCACAACAGGCACGACAACTGCTCAACAGACGGTACACATAACAAATTGCGACCAATTACAGGCCATTGGGTTTAATCGGCAAACATTCGATCCATTTAATGGTGTCTTTGAACTCGGGGATATGAGTGCTAAGTACGTACTGGATAATGATATTAACTGTGCAGGATCTGAAAACTGGACATGGTTGGCCAACACTCCATATGAATACAAAGGCTTTATGCCCATTTACGACCCCATCAACAGCATTTCGTTCTCTGGTGAGTTTGATGGCCAAGGACACACTATACGTAACCTTACATTATTACGTCTAGATGACAACACTTTCTACAATATGGTTCTTGGTCAAGATGCTGTAGGAATCTTTAGTAAGCTCGAACACGCGACCGTTAAGAATGTGAAGCTTGAGAATATCACCGGACAGGTATCGACGGCACGCATGCGTCTATCTGAGCATGCTGACCCGTACCAGGGCGGCGTCGGACTGCTTACAGGCTTGGCTCGATCTAGCACCATTACGTCGGTATCGTTACTGTCTGGTTCACTTAGTTCAGCTGGAGGAACGCCTTTTGAAAGTGGCCCTCCGTACGTACTGGACTTATTTAGTAGCAGTAACGGTGTGTATTACCGACCGCTTTCTATGGCGGTGGATAGTACAGGTAATACCTATATCCTCGAGCAAAACGGTACGGTACGTAAGTTGAATAGCAGCGGTGTGATGGTCAGGCAGTGGGAGCTCAGAACAATCATAGGCAATAATGACGAGCCACGTAATATTTATCCATATGATATAGCGGTTGATGGCCAAGATAGAGTGCTTATTACGGGCAGTTTCCCGGCAGACAATCTGGGCAATACGCACGAAGACAAAATACAGCGCTATACGACGAGCGGACAATACATAGATGCAATCGGCAGCAACGGTAGCGGGCCAGGGCAATTTGACTGGGCGACAAGCCTAGCAACCACCAGCAACTACATATATATGGTTGATATGAACAATCAGCGTATACAGCGTCTAAACACTGACGGCAGCAACCCGATTAGCTGGCCTATTGACGCACCAAGTGAACCCGAAGAAATGAGCTTTAGAGAGAACCCTAACACTCTTGCGACAGATAACCTTGGCCATGTCTTCTACATGAATATAGCGGACCAAACAGTTACGCGCTTTGATAGCGATGGTAGTAACGAGATAACGTTTAGTACTAATGCAACTGTTCCTGGTAGTAATTGGTCCAACCACCAGCAGCCGGCACTTGCAGTCGATAATGCGGGATATGTATATGTTTCGTCGGCAGATGAGCCATCCTTGCAACGGTTTAATAACGACGGCACCGGAGCACAGAACTGGGCAGAGGGATTGTGGGGTGGCGGCACACCTGATGTAAACGGCCAATATGCAGGCTTCTCGCAGGCACTGACCATGGTCCCAAATGGAAGCAATATGGAGCTGTTCTACTACCGACGTGCCAATGCGTTGTTTGACGGTATTAGAATGGCCGGCGTCATGAAGCTTAATAATACCGGTACTAAAGTTGACGATTGGACCAACTGGCTCACAAAAGATGCTTTCCCGGTATTCGCTGGGGGTCTGGTGGGTATATCCCAAGGATCTACGATTACTAAGTCATCATCTTCGGCTAGTGTTACCATTGCTTCATCTCCATACCAAGTACATACTGTCGGTGGTCTGGTCGGCCTTATGATACCGAGTGGTGGTGGCCAATTTGGATTAGACCCCTATGTCACAACCATTAAAGATAGTTACTTTGCCGGTGCAGTGAATGTTAACGGAGGTCTAGCACTTGCCGGTGGCTTAGTCGGTTGGGAAGCAGGATTCTATGCTATCTACTCTCCTAATTTTGGAGTGTCGATCGAAAACTCATATAGCGCTGGCAGTATTACGGCTACCGGATCAGCAAAATATATAGCGGCCGGCGGTATCGGTGGTGGCCTGTTCCTGGTTAATGTAGGGGATCAACTGAAGAATCTGTTCTCTACTACTGCTATTACGGGCCCTGGTATGGTTGGTGCGGACCTGCCTAATAATGAGTGGGTGTATACGTTTGTAGAACCACCGGCCGGCGGCTTTGTAGGTGGACTGGTTGGGCATTTGTTTAGGTATAATATTGGTGATCCTGGATCAGCCGCATCTAATAACTTCGCCGACCGACAGCAGACAGGCCAAAGTGAGTGTGTAAACTATGTAGCAGTCAATACCTCAGGCCCCGAGGCTTTCCCCGAGCTTACTACTCCTCCAAGTGGCTTGTGTACCGCGGTAAACGCTAATGGGTCGCAAGCAGACTACTTTAAGTTTAATCGTATGAATGGGCCTTTAAGCACCTGGAACTTCAGTAACATTTGGCGGACTAACCAGGACGGTCTACCAACCCTTGGGCTAAACACGCCACCATCTGTGCCCCTGAACTTTGGAGGAGCTCCGACTAAAACGAGTGTTACCTTGTCATGGCAAACACCAGCAGACAATGGTGGTCGTCCAATTGTGGACTACACAATTCAGTACCGCAAGGCGGGTGAAAGTACCTGGCAAACCCTGAGTCATGATCCTTCTCTTGCTACATCGTACGACATTAGTAATCTGGAAGCTGGGACTACCTATGAATTCCAAGTAGCTGCCGTAAACGAAATTGGGGCGAGTAGCTTTGTGCTGGGCACCAGTGTTACTACTACCGAGGAAACACCAACAACTCCTACCACTCCTACGAACCCGACTAATCCCACCAACCCAACGCGGCCTACTCGACCTGGTAATACAGGCGGCACTCCGGTAGCGACACCAAATGCAGAAGCTACAAGAGATACTCCAATACCAGGGTTCCCAAGTACGGGCGGTATAGCGCAGCTCCCAGAAGTTGAACCGGCTGTTGTTAAGCGTATATCGACATTGGAACGTCGTATTCCGTTCTTCTTTGCCTCATTGCTGCTATTCGTAGCACTAGCATATGCAATCATGGCCTACCGCGACTACAAGCGTAGCCAAGTAGTGATGGCGCTTGTTGAACGGGAGCGTAAAGACGCTAGCAATATTAAGGCCTTCCTGAGCATTACGACACATTACTTACGTACCCCACTCACAATATTAGAAGGTGCTCTTGAGCTATTTACCGCCAATAAGGTACTTGCACCAACCGTACTTCAGACAGTCCAAACAGAAGTTAAGAGTTTAGCGGTCGTTATATCTAATATCCAGACTCAAAACGATAGCCTGGAATCGGAAACAAGACCAGGTTCACTATCCAGCGCAACATCCAAGACACGCCTTGAGGATCTTGTTAAGGCTAAGCGCTTTTGGATGCCGCTTATTGGTGTTGCTCTTCTTATTGCAATTGCAGACGTGATTATTACCGTGACAGGCAAGTACGAGATAGCCGAACTGCGACTTGCTAATACTGTTGCGCTCTTTGCCTTCGGTGGACTAGCCATCTTTATTGCCACCTACTTACAAAGTCGCCAAAGCCAAACACGTGAACAGCATAAAGTCTTGCTCGAAAACGAGCAGTGGCTAGCGCAGCGCAAGCGCGAGATGCTCGGTGATGCTGCGGAAGGCCTGAGTACGGCTACTGCTAGCCTCAAGCGAGTCAGCCAAGAGTTCCGCGAAGTTACACATACCCAGGTATACTTTAATGGACTTGCGTCACTTGAGAAGCTAGCACGTTCACTCAGTAACGCGCGTGACTTCAGTCGTGTGCGGACCGATGCTCCGCTACAGAACATACAGTCAGTAGCTGCCAGTGCAGTAGAAAGCTTGCAAGCACAGATACAGCAGAAGGGTATAGTAGTGCAGCAACAGCTGGACGCTAACGCTGCTATCCAGGCTCAACCTGCTGAAGCACAGTTCCTCATCAGTTCACTCGTAGAGAATGCGGTCAAGTTTAGCCCTGAAAAGGGTACCGTAACAATTGCCGCCAAGTCGACGAAATCAGGCACTACCATTCGGGTTACTGACCATGGGCCAGGTATACCAGCAGATAAATTACAGAATATTATGGAACCGTTTAGTCGTGGAGAGCCTACTGAAACGTTCGACCAAGAGGGCCTTGGACTCGGACTGTATACCAATAAACTGCTAACCGAGAAACTCGGGGGCAAATTGAATATCACGAGTGGTCGTGGTGGTGGAGTGGTGGCAACGGTATCGCTACCAACGCAGACTGCCGAGAGTAGTGGTATGGTTAACGGCCTTATTACCCCTACAAGTTCGGGCGTTTAAAACAGACCTAAGCTGGCAGGTTGTCTAAGCTTTTCCAGATGTACCAGCAGGCAACCGATTCATACGGGTGCCAGTGATATTGAGTAGCTAGACTTTCTATATCTGCGCGGCTTGGTAGGTGGTCAAGACCATACAGTTTCTGGATACCATTTCGTACGCCGAGGTCTCCGGAGGCAAGAATGTCGAGGCGTCCCATGCAGAAGATGAGAAACATATGTACCGTCCACTCGCCAATACCTTTAACGGCCGTAAGTTCAGTAATGATTTCCTCATTGCTGAGACTGTCTAGATGGCCAAAGGTTACCCGCCCATCTACAACGTGCTGTGCTAAGTCTAATATATAACTGGCCTTGGGACGGCTGAGGCCTGCTGAGCGTAGTGTCTCAATATCTTTAGTCAGAATCTGCTCTGGGGAAGGGAGGGTCGTGGAGCCAAATAGCTCACAGAAACGTCGCTGTATAGTGGCAGCTGCTTTGACGCTGAGCTGCTGGCTAATGATGCTGTCTACTAGTTCTTGGTAGTAGTTGGCATGGGGTTGTACGGTGAATGGTCCATGGGCGGCAATGATTGGAGCCAGGAACGGGTCGTGTTTTGTCAGATGGTCGGTAGCGACACTACTCATACAAGGATTGTAGCAGGCTGACTGGTATCTCGGGTGTCGTTATATGTTATACTTTTTACATAACAACTATGCATATTCGACGCTCTATTTTTAGTTTTGTTGTCATAGGTCTCATGATTACTAGTCTGCTTGTTCATATGCCCCATGTGAGTGCCGGGGATTCGTGCGATCCGGCTGCTGCAGCAAATACGGAGCTTATTCAAGAATACGTGTTGCCGGAGGGTATTTGCGCTCACTACATTACCGAAGGTCCGGACAATACTGTGTGGTTCCAGAACCTTATAGACCACACCAAGATTGGTAAGGTGTCGGCCAGTGGTGCGACTACCATGTATACCATTTCTGAACTCAACTCTGACGCTCATTGTTTTATGCTTGGCCCCGACAGTAATCTATGGGCTGCTACTAAAGATAATCGAATGGCTAAGATAGCATCCAATGGTGAAGCGACATACTACGATCTACCTACTGGTGTAGAAGCTGCCGCAAAAGGATGCGCAGTCGGTCCAGACAATAACATTTGGATCGTGCACCTAACTTCAACAAGCATACACATGCTCAAGATGGCACCTGCAAATGGTCAGGTGCTTGATTCATACGATATCCGAGCTGAAGACGCTTCAAATGATAATGCCGGTGCCGTGTCAAAAGGGCCTGGTAATAAACTCTGGTTTTTCTACTATGCAGGTAATGATGAGCAGGATGGTGACGATGACACATCCCAGTTAGTATCCATAGATACGAGTGGCACCATGGTACGTCACGACTGGTCAAATAACCCTTTTTACCAAGACGTACTACATGGTGACGATACGGCACTATGGTATGCCTCAAACGACTATGGCAAGGTTGTCAAGATTGCGCCAAATGGTACGCCTTCATTCTACCAGGTCCCCGGAAATGGTGACGCCTATCTATATGGCGGCTTCAAAGGGGCAGATGGTAACAGATGGTTTATTGCGGAAGGCAGCAATGCAGATGACGCATTGCTCCGAGTTACAGACAGTGGCGTTATTACTTCCTTTGCTCTTCCGTCGGGGAGTAGTGTTACGCCAAGCAGTATTGGTGCAGATAATCTGGGTAATATATGGTTCGGATCAGGGGGTAAGCAGAAAATTTCTAAGGTTACGCTGTATGGAGCACCCGACGAGCCTGTTACTCAGAAAACTATTACCAACGCTGTTACAAGTAAATCCGTAGTCATACAAACACCTCAAGATACGGACATTACTTGTTCTGGGGCACAGAAGGAAGTTGACCAGAATTCCCAAGACAATGGCTTTGACTATCCCCTGGGGCTTGTTAATTTCTGCTTTACAACGGAAGAAGTAGCTAACCAGGTAGAAGTTACCTTCGTGACCGACCTAAAGCCGGAGCAAGTTTCGGTCCGTAAGTATAATCCAACGACCAAAACCTACGCAGCAGTTACTGGCGCTACAGTCACTCAGACTAGTGTGCAGGGCCAAGCAGCCGTAAAGGCAAGTTACAACATTACGGATAATGGGCCACTAGACGTAGACGAAGCAACGGGTACCATCCACGACCCTATCGGGCTGGCCGTTGCTGCCGAGACAGGAATAATACCGGTATTAGCCAACACGGGTGCTGTGGGAGTGTCTATAACTATACTGCTGGGGCTTATTATTGCCTCAAGCTTGGTAGTGTACTTTGACTATCGTAAACACAAGAAGCCATTAGCCGAGGAAGATCCAGCAGCTGGGGCACGATATACCTTGCTGCACCATGTGCGGGTGGTAAGTATTCCACTCCTGAAGTACCGTTTGCAGATTAGTGCGGTGCGCGTCCAAGATGGATCACCAGACGGAATTCACCGCTTCTAGCTAGAGTATTGCGCCCTGAGTAGTGCCGTGATTGGTGTCGTGGTCATAGGCCTCGTTAGCAGCATCGAGCGACCCAATAACTGCACGAGCCTGTCCGTTAACCGCAGCGACAATACTAGAACAGCTGGTGGGCGGGAAGTTCTGTATCCTATTTAATATCTGGCTGGCGTAAGTACGAGCTAGGTTGGCATGCTCATTCTCATGAGTCGTGAGGTTCTGCATAAAGGTCTGCCATGCGCCGCTAACCCCAGGGTTGACACCGGCGCTGGCTTGCCAAGCAGGATACTGTTGCCCAATAGCTAGCCCAACGGCAGCACTTCGGACACTACAAACGCCGCTACCATTATCTTGGTAGCTGAATGTCCAGTTTAGCGCGTAGCTCGTGTTTGCACTAAATCGTTCCCCGTTGCTCATAACTGGCGCACAGGCTGCAGATTGGGTACGAATCTCGTTGAGGGTGTTGCCATATATGGTGTACTCGTTTCGCACTAATGGGGATTCAGTTACGCCTGGAGTAGCCAAGCTAATGTTTGGTGCAGCCACCGGCTGCATGAGGGTAGCGGGAGTACAGTTTGGGGCAGGAGTGGTTCTACGAACGGCAGCGGGAGTAGAAGGAGTTGGGGTGCCGCCAGTAGTTGCTTGACTAGTGTTGGTGCCAGCTACCGCCTGAGACGTAGCGGTCGCAACTGCGCTAGGCGCTGCCTTTGTGGCTTCAGTCGTCGGGCGTGTTGCATATGCCGCATAACTGGATACGCAGCCAATAACAGAACCAATGAGAATCGTTGCCAAAATACACGCTTTGAGGTCAGCACGCATAGTTGTAACTCCTTAAACCCCACAAATAGTGAAGTTGGAGTATAATATCACAAAAGATCTAAAAAGTCAATACTCTGACAGAAGTGAACCTTGCTCCTAAGCAGGTCGGTGCGATATATAAACGATACCTAGGCGATTGCTGTGACAAGCTCGTCTTTATCAACAAGGGATGTAAACGCATCGAAGAAAAGATCTTTCTCTAATGCTACTCGTTCCATTTCTTGTACGTCACTAGAAGAGGTGTCTTTGTCTTCAAGCACACGCAAAACGGGCTTAAGTTCTTTGTTGTGCTCAAGATAATTGTTACTGAAATACTCAACAAACATACCACTTATACGTGAATTCTTATTCACAAATAGACTTATCTCATCATTGACCTGAAACAGGAAATAACCCTTAGGAATTCGTGAAACACCATAGAATAGTTGATCAACTTCAGGATCATATTCAAGAGTCCAGCTGTTGGACATACTTTGCAGAACCTTCAATTGAGAAAGGATTTTTGCCTTGTCTAGCTTTAGTTCTCTAGCCATCACTGCTCCTTAGTGTAATACGTTGGGGTAAACCCATACTTTAATTCTTGAATATGATCGGTCTTAAATGCGGTCATGACTACGCAATGGGGGTCTGAGTTGTTGCGACGATTAGTCTCCCGAACAACTACCTTTGTAAACTTTATTATATCACGAACGCGGAATAATTCAAGATAGTAGCAAAGGGTACCTTCTTGGTTACCGTCGATTGTTAATGTAGGGCGTTGGAGTGCCATAGTTATTTGTTTTGGGAAGAATTGTTTGTTTCTGAGTTCTGGATGTTTATCCTTATGCTTATCATAGTTCTTTTGCTTAAACTTCACAATAGTACCGAAGTAGTCGGTGACTTCTAGAACGCTCTTCTCCTCCTCAGCAGTCGTCATTGTAGTGCATTATATAGTTTCACTTCAGTAAAACATATTACTAATGGCGGCAAATATTAAATCGCACCCTTTGTGAGTACTGTGTAATCTTAGCTGGCGAAATCGCTGTTATTACCCCAGGCCAGTAGCGTAATAGGCACTACGGTCAGAACCCCTATAAGCAAATACGTGGTATTACCAATATGTGACAGCAGCAAACCTGTTCCAATACTGGAGATCATGAAGCCGGTAACCGCGAACATGCCATATAGGCCAGTAGCGGTAGCGTATACTTCCGTAGGTACAATTCGTACCAGCCAGGTTTTGACGGTGACTTCAAAGGTACCGTCAAACAGTCCGTAGAGCATAACAGCACCAACGGCAACCCAGGACGAGAAGTCTAATGAAAGCAGTGAGTAGACGCAGCAGAAAACGGTCATACAGAAGAGCATGGTTATGCGTACCCCAAAACGGTCTAGAAGCCACCGAGAATTTCGGGTGACTACAGCATTAATCAGGTTATACACACAGTACACGGCCACGACCTTTTGGAGTGACAAACCGAGCTCGTTGAGACGTAGTAACAGAAACGCATCCGAGCTATTAATTAGTGAGAACAATCCAAGAATGAGTAGCATATGGCGAAAAGCCGGCAGCCGCCAGACACGGGTCACCAGCTCCTTATCTATCCCACCGGTCTTTGGCTTGGCCACCCGGAGCTTAGCGCTAGTGAGTTTCTTAGGCTCACGAATACGTGACGCCAGATACATAGCTGCCAGGCCAGGAACGATTGAGGCAATGAAAACAGCCGACAAAGATCCATTGGTGAGCCACAGAACAAGAAGACAGAGTAGTGGTCCAATGACCGAACCAAGGGTGTCCATGGAACGATGGTAGCTAAAGACACGGGCTTGTGTTTCGGGCTTTGTTTCTGCTGCTAGAATAGCGTCACGTGGAGCGGTCCGTATGGCTTTACCAAGTCGTTCTACATTACGGAGAACCAAGGGCCAGACAAATGAACTACCAATAAAGAGCAGTGGTTTTGCGAGAGCGGACAGGGAATAGCCGATCCAGACCAGCGGCTTATATCGACGCAGTGAATCTGACAGTGCGCCCCAATAGCCTTTAGAGACTCCGGTTACGAAACTGGCTATGCCCTCGATCATGCCAATAGCAGCAAAGCTAATACCACGTTGTTGCCAGAGAATCGGCAAGATGGGGTAAAGCATATCGCTGGCGGCATCGGTGAATAAACTTACCCAAGACAGTAACTTCACGTTACGGGGGAGTTCTGAATTCCTTTTCATTTCACCAGCACTTTGTTAGGTGAGATGCTTACTGACGTAATGACTCCAGGGAATTTTACGTCTTGCTGCAATTCACCACCAGATTGCCATTGTCTGCGGCCGATAATGTGCAGCAGGGATGAGTCTTTTTTGTAGGCTGCCAACATGTCTTTACCGCCAACGATACTGTCTACACTATCTAGCAGCTCGGCTGGTTTAATCCTGGCCTTTAGTTGCTTAGCATCTTCAAGACCGTAGATTTTCTCATCGGTATTCTTGGCTTGCTGAGCCGAGGCAATAACATCCATATCTAGTCCAAGGTACCAAACGGTCGAGTCGCGCAGAACATAGGTATCACGGTAGCCGGCAGCAATAGCCGTGGCCGGAATGCTAGACAGTAAATCAGAGCGTTCAAACTGCAGAGTTGAACTGTCGATCCGTCGACTATCACGACCCAGTTGTCCGAATAGGTTACAGCCTGACGTGTATACATCGCCTTGGTTAGTCAGGGCAACTATGTGCCCATAGCCAAGGTCCGCGTCCATGAATTGCTGCTGGTCATCGCCAATGCGTGTCGGTTTGGCAGACTGGATAAAGCTGGCTGCTAAAGTCTGGTTGCAGTCACCTTCGGTGCCGCTTGATCCGCCAACAGGGTCAAAGTAGCCACCTATACCAGAGGTGAGGGTTTGTTTTTCTTGGATTGAAGTATTAGGGCTGGTGTTGCAGACACCGCCCCACGCGTAAATCCGCCCTGACTTAGTGAGTGCTGCAGAGTGTCTCCAGCCAGCAATAACCTTGGCGACGGACTGGTTATCAGGAATCTTGACTATCTGTATACGGTCTTCGGGCCCGCCACTACTGAGCTGCGAAGTGTGGTTCGATCCCCAAGCTAGTACTCTATTTTTACTTGTTAAGGCCAGGGTGTGGTGGGCCTTGGCGCTGAGCTGTACAACATGTTCGTTCTGTTCCAGCCCAAGGTCGATCTTTACTGGTTTTACAAACGTGGCATCTTTGCTTTTGGGTTGGATCTGACCATCTTGGTTTGTGCCTAATCCGTACACGGACCCGTCGGTAGTGAGTAGTAAGGTATAGCCATCTCCGGCAACAACAGACTGGAGGGTGGTATCGAACTGGTTGCCAAAGTTGAGGGCTGTTGGATCGGTGTAGACTCGTTCACTCGAATCGTTACCAAGTTCAAATTGTTTGTTGGAGCCCAGGCCGTATACATGCGCCAGACGAGTAGTGCTACGGTGACCTATGAGCCATGTACCACCGACTACCAAGAGGCAGATAACAATAGGAAGTAGCCGGAGGATGTTACGCTTCTGCATCTGCTTTTGTAGGGTGAATGGTGCCATGAGGGTGCTCGGGCCCGGCGTAGATGGAGTAGAGCTTAAGAGGGCTTTGACCACTATTACTAATGTTATGCCAGGTTCCGGCAGGGACAAAGATAGCATCTCCAGTTGTCGCTTGCCAGGTTGTTACATCTTTGGCATTGGGGCCCATCTGTACTTCTGCCGCGCCTGCTTCTATGCGTAGGAATTGGTCGTGGTCGTCATGCACTTCCATACCGATGTCATCACCGACGTCTATGGTCATGAGGGTTAGTTGGAGGTGGTCTCCGGTCCATGCGGCAGCACGAAAGGCATTGTTAGCTCGGGTGATTTGTTGCAAGGCAATAACAGATGGTTGCTTACCTTGATCACCATCAAAACTACTTGTAGCTTTAGCCATACGTCCCTCCATTACCGTTACTCTTAGCATACAGGCTGTAGCTAGCAGAGGCCAGCTTAGTTATATCGTCGACGGAACCGGGCGATACCAATGAGCGACAGAACGAGTAGTGATGTGGCTAATATGGTTGGCATATTTTCACCGGTCACTCCCAGGGCCTGGGTGACTGGATTGCTTGGACTGTTGGTGTCTGCAATGGTTGCTCCGCAAACCCTACCGTTACTGGCCATAAGGGCGAGCTCACCGTCAGCTTCTTGGGTGTCTTCGCTTTCATCGTTAAGCTGGATGGTTGTACTGTCTGCAAGGTTGTAGATGGTTGGTATTTCACAATCGTCCGGAGCAACGGTTTCGTAACATATCTGGGCATCGTCACCTGCAAACGTAGCCGTTGCGTACGGTGCGTCGTTACCAGCCCATGGGTCGTCGTTGTGGGCGATGAACAGCACTTGAATCTGTAGATCTTGAGTGGTACCAGTATAAGGAATACCTGAAATATCTAACTCGCCACTTGGTAGTAGGCTGACGCCTTCATACCCACTGACGGGAGTGCCATTGCTGTCCAGTATAGTGACGAGCAACTGGTCGAGGTCGGAGAAGTCAATATTGCTAACCTTAACTTTGTCCCATCCAGTAATGTTACCGTTACCATCACAGTAATAGGCAGATGGGTTTATGTCTACGTTAGCAACGGTCTGTCGGCAGGGCACTGAACCGTCGTCAGCACCGAACGACCATAGCCACCCTGAGTCGCCAAGTCCCAGCAAGCAGCCGTTCTCGTTAATAGCATATCCGTAGTCACGAGTGTCTCCACTGTTTACGCTTGCCCACGTCGTTTCACCGTCTCCGCTAGAACCCCAGCCGGCACACTCATTACCGCTCGTCCAGTTGTAGCAGCCGCCCACACCTGTTTCAGGACTGGTGAATTGACCAAATTTACTAAAAGGGAAGACCGTTATCTGGTCGCCATCTGAGTTGGTAGTTGTTACTTCTTCATATGAGGCAACGACATTGTAACTGTCACCGGTGACGAGTGCTCGGGCATCGGCGAATACATTACTAGCTAGATTAGCTGGAACAGCTGCAGACGCTCCGGTCACTTTGTTATAGCAACTAATGGTAGAACTACGGACGCCAGGTGCAGAGTCTATTAATACGACACAAGGGTTATTGTTGTTGCCCTTGTCCTGAAAGACGGTGGTAATAAGCTGCAATGGCTGTCCAGTAGAGCCAATACTTGGTACGCTCCAGCCGGCACAGGCGCCGTTAGAGGCAGTTGGGTCAAAGCATACTAAGCGTTGTGATTCACAGTAGTTGGTAGATGAGAAACCACATAAGAAGTTAATATCTGCCTTAAAGGTATAGTTGACGTTAAAGTAGACCTTGCCGTCGATTACCTCAGCGGTCCCAACGGGTCCGTAATAAGATGAAGATAAGTTATGTTCACTAGGATTGTAGTTCGGTAGGGAGTACGTAGTACCAACCGTATAATTACCCGCCAGTCCACAGGTTGCTGCATAGGTAGTAGGGTTATAGCTATATACCTTTAGTCCGGTATCCCAGGCGTACAGACAGTTTCCGGCTTTTGCTACACCAAGTAAGTTAGAAGGTTGTTCACTGCTCAATACGCTTCCTGTTGCAGAAAGCTGAGTGTACCCAGTAGCGCACCAGTTATCGGTCTGCAGGTTCCAACAGACGATGCCGTAGCCGGTCGTTCGTTGGGCGGCAAAGTACAATTGTCCCGTTGTTTTGTCTAGATAATGTAACGGGTTAATAGAGGTGTAAAAGTCAGTCTGACCACTTAAGTTAAAGGCTTTTGGGTAACCAGTACA
>ERZ650304.498-NODE-498-length-20476-cov-16.660888_pt1 | contig 20476 bp, 21 predicted proteins | sample MGYA00376240_ERZ650304 | MGnify/ENA primary metagenome ERZ650304 (study PRJEB26733, sample SAMN07839271) | wastewater metagenome | biome: small river; feature: stream; material: water | place: USA: North Carolina | collected 2016-03-01 ... | reverse complement strand
GCTCGATCTGGCTTATGTGGCCTACGGCACAGCACTCTTTGCTGGCATTGATGCTTCTCAGTGGCACGCCGGCATGCACGCAGTTCATTCTGCTAATATGGCCAAGGTTCGTGTGGCCAAGGCTGAGGACTCGAAACGCGGCAGCGCGTTCGACGTCAAAAAGCCGGCAGGTTGGGTAGGTCCTGAATCTCGCTTGAAGGAAATTTTATCATGGCAACTCGTAAAGGAACTGACATGAAGACCAAGTCTTTGCTGCCTGCCACTCAACTGGCTGAATGCTCAACCGTTGAACTGCTGGAAGAACTCCAGTCTCGTGGAGGTCATCCCGGCGCGCTGGCAGAAGCAGCTCTGCTCTGTGTCCGCAAGAGTCAGGACTACAACCAAGGTGCAGCGGACATGGATCCGCACAAGATCGACCGTTCGTCGTACTTCCCATTCGGCGCCGTGAGCTACGCTCAGATGCTCCATACCAAGTCTCAGCGCTTCAATTCGCTGGTCCTCAAGGAGATGCGTGGGCAAGATGCAAACTTTGAAGGCTTGCGTGACACGGCATTGGACATCATCAACTACGCCGGCTTCTTTGCTGGCGCCTACACAAAGGACTGACCATGGACTTCTCAAGAATTTGGCTCGATACCATCAACGACATCCTGACCAACGGCGACCCAGTGGCGCCACGCGGCAAGATGACCCGTGAAATTCCCCAACGTACCATGGTGGTCGACATGCGCCGTCCGGTGCTCCGTGTACCTGACCGCAGCCTGAGCTACAAGTTCATGGCAGCTGAAGCCTTCTGGATCCTGTCTGGCGACGACCGTGTCGAGACGATTGCCCCATACAACAGCCGCATCAAGGACTTCAGCGATGATGGTGAACGTTTCTTCGGCGCCTACGGCCCCAAGATCAAGGCGCAACTACCCTACATTGTTGAGAAGTTGATGGCCGATGCGGACAGCCGTCAAGCTGGACTGACCATCTGGCGTGAGTGCCCGCCGCAGACCAAGGACGTGCCATGCACCGTGGCGATCTTCTTCAGCATCCGCGGTGGCAAGCTCAATGCCCACGTGTTCATGCGGTCGAGCGACGTCTGGCTCGGCGTGCCGTACGACGTCTTCAACTTCAGCATGCTGAGTCACTTGGTCTGCGGTCTGCTGAACGAGCACCGATCGGCCGCCAACGCCGTGAAGCCTGGGCGTCTTTTCTTGACGGCCGCCTCAAGCCACCTGTACGAGACCAACTGGGCTGATGCCAAGTTGTGCTTGGCCAGTGAAGTGCTTGAGCAGCCGGAGACCGATATTTTGCTCTGGAACGATCCTCAGAACCTGATGAAGGTCTTGGCTGCTTTGCGTGACAGCAAGGTCGGTGACGAACTTCGTTGGTGGGAGCACTGATATGAGACTCAGCCGCGACGAGTGGGCCCTCAAGCTGGCCCTGCTGACTGCCCAACGGACAACCTGCTGCCGACGAGCTGTGGGATGCGTCTTACTGAATGCCCGTGGCCACGTGCTCTCAACAGGGTACAACGGCGTTGCGGCTGGTCTTCCTCACTGCAATCAGCATGACCCGTGGCACCCGATCGGGTTTCCGCATGCCTGCTCTGGAGCCCAGGCCCCAAGCGGTACGAACCTCGACGGCTGTCAGGCAATACACGCTGAGCAGAATGCCTTGCTCCAGTGCCGTGACATGTACGCCATCCACACAGCATACGTGACGGCAAGCCCATGCATGACCTGCTGCAAGTTGCTGCTGAACACGAGTTGCCAGCGGATCGTCTATGTGGAGGAGTACCCACATTCGGCAGCCAAAGACTTGTGGACTGGTGCCGGGAGGGCCTGGGAGCAGCTTCTTGTGGAGCTTTGATCAAACTTGAGCCTCAGGGATGACCCGAGGCAAACAACTAAGGCCTAGCCAGTAGTAAGTACTGGACTAGGCCTTTCTGTTCATTCCTGCATGGTTCCTGTCATTCCCTGCCTACCTGCTGGATCCAGAAGCTGCAGGTTTGGGCGTACTGGGCTGCTCTGTCGGCGTCGCGGGCGAATTCAAGAAGAAACTCCGAAGCCTCTGCTGAAAGTTCGGCTCCGGTGGTTCCACCTTCAGGCTGGCTGGCGGTTGTGGAGTCGGTGGGCACGGTGCCACCACAACTCGGCCGACGTCCTGGGTCGCGCAGCCCGCCAAGCTCACGAGCAAGACGGCGATTGGTAGACAGAGCCTTGTCGAGCTCCCTTTCAGATTCCACATGTTTCACCTCCAGTTGGTCTGCCAGTTCTTTCTGGCGTCGTTCAGCCGAAATGGCTCGATCAGTTGCTGTTTGGAGCTCCTCAGCCGCCTTGACTTTCTGCTTCTCGATGGAGGCGGTCCATGAGGCGTCCTTGTACTCGGCCGTCAAGTACCAAGATCCAAGAGACCCGACACCAAGACCAATTGCCGCAGCCAGCAAGGTCGTCTTGAGGTCAAGCATTTGGTTTCCCCAAACTCAATCCCTGTGTTGTCACAATGCGCAGCACGGCGTTGATAATCGGCAAAACGACTGCCACAATGGCGTAGAAGTGCGGAGGCAGGAATGGTTGAAGAAGACCTGTGCCGGCCTCCAACGCAACCAATGCCGCAACCAGTGCATTGACCCAAAGGGTCTTCGATAAGTACCAAGCTTTCATGGGTAATCCTTCCAAGGCAACTGCCAATGTGGTCCGTCTTTGAATGTCGTCCAGTCGCCACCCCATTCAATCGGGATCTGCAACTCGGCGGCAGCCTGCTTGACGGCAACAGCAAGCTTGTGGTAGAGAGGCCAGTCCCAGCGCACGGAGCCGGCCACGTAAGCACCGAGGTCGACGGCATGACCGGTCAGGTGGCGTGACCTCATGGTCTGACTGGCGCCAGCTTTGACGAGATGCTCTTGGCGAGTCTTGGAGCGAACTCCTTCGAGCACGGCAAAGTCAATCTCAGTGATTTCAATGGCGCGCTCAACAACCTTGACGAGGTCCTGATGGACCCCGACAAGACGGTCTCGCGACTTTTTGCTGAGGGTGTAGGTCATTCTTTGTCCGCCTTCTTGTCGATCTTGTCTTCAATCCTGTCCAACTTAGCGAACAGAGCGTTGACAGAGCTTGTGAATTCGTCTTTCTTGACGTAGGCGCCAGCCACCAAGACCTCAATCTCGGAGACCTTCTTCGTGAGATCCTTGTCTGCAGCCTGGAGGTCTTTGACGGCCTGCCAGACTGCGTTGAGGAGGAACCCAATCAGGGCGCCGAAGCCGCCAAGCAGCCAGTTGATAAGAGTTTGATCCATAGCATTAGAGGGTGTGGGATGTTTAGTAAGCCGAGCAGCCAGCAATGCGAACCAGGGCAGCAGCGATAGATCAGCACCGGATGCAAACCAGCAGGCGTATCCGGTCATGTAGGCGGCGATGCCTGCGTATAGGTGGTGGAGTTTGTCGGCGGGTGTCATCAGTACGCGAAATACTGGTAGAACGCGAACACCGCCTCGCTGGCTGCTGCCGTACCATCGTCCTTGCGGAACCTCAGCACGATGGTTAGGGTGCCGCTGGAAACACTGCACGATTTCACAATAACATATCGGCCATTTGTGAAATTCAAATACTGCGCAATTGCCCCCATTACCGTTAAACCTGTTGGAATGCCTGTAACAGAGATGGTGGCCTCCCCGTTCACATCCGAGGTAGTAGAGATTTGTCCCCTGCCAGAGCCACCGCGAATCCCGGTGTAATCGGTGTTCGTTCCCCCGCGAGATATGCTGGTGGCCGTGCCTCGCAAGATAGTGTCAGTAGAACCGGCAAGCGAGGTTACGTTTCCAAGGTTCCCTTCAAGCGTGTTTCTGGCTCCGGTGCAAGTAACACCAGTCGATGCAACTGTAGTCACATGGTTGTCGCTACCGGTTACGGATATATCAGCGGTGGCTGGCGTGTTGTTGGACCGAGCTAGGCATCTTATGATGTTTTTATTTCCGCTCACGAGCAATGAAAACCGTCCGCCAGCGTTTGAAACGTCATCAACAACCACATCAACGATATTGTTATTGCCTGTGATTTCGATGGCGTTCGATGACAGCGTGGCGCATGTTATACGGACGATGTTGTTATCCGTTTCGATACGCGCTGCGCTGGCCGAGTTGGTGACAATGGCATCAACAAGGTTGTTTTTTGCATAGCCAAAACTGCCGTTATCCTTACGCAAATAAACGCCGGTGGTAGTTGCCTGGTCGACGATTAAATTAAAATGGTTATACGACGGGTTGTACAGGTACGCACCATGGCTACACGAATGAACCACGGCCTGTACATAGTTGTGCCCGTTGTATTGAGCGTTAGAGGTGGTGTTGATGTTGTACGTAACACCATTGACCGCGTTGCACACTTGGTGGGCAGCAATAGTGTTGTACTTCGTTGCTGTCTGAATGCTGATCCCGTTAGCGAAGTTGTACGAGACGTTTCCGACCGCCGCGTTGTAAGAGCAAGGCATCCCAGCGTAGCCGGTGAAGCGAAAGCCATGCTGGGTGCCTTTGGTGTCTCCTTCGTTGTCTGCCACGTTTCCAATGAAACGCCCGCGCAACGCGGAGAACATTTCGTAGCCCATCATCCCCGCACTTTTAACTTCATTGAATGCAAGGACTGTATTGCGGCTCTGGCACTTGTTGCGGTCCTCGGTGAATATGTCGCCAGCGTATGGGCCAAGCGATGCGTCGCCAGGCTGCACAGAGATTCCAACAGTGCAGGGTGAAACTGAGTTGCCAGTAATTGAAACGTCATCCACGCCGTAAAGGAAAATAGCGGCGTAGTTATCGTTCGATCCATCCGCCTTCGTATCTTCAATCTGCAGGTCTTGGACGCGACCACGATTCGGCCTATTCGCGCCGTGCTTCATCATCACCGTGCGCTCAAGGGCAGTGGTGTTGACTAGCTTGGAAGATCGGTTGGTGCCAATAAGACCGTATGCGCCTGCTTGATTGTTTTCAGAAATAATGAAGGTTTCACCAGGAACAGCCGCCCACTCTTGGTTTGCGGCTATTTGAGAGATGGCTGCGGTGTTTGTGGGGGCTGCACCGGTAGCCCCCCGGTCTTGCAGCCCCACCACCTCCCGCATCTTGTCCTGCGCAGTGCGTGCTACTGCGCCTGCGCCTGCTTGGAGAAATGACACCCCATCTGAATTTGGGCTAATACCGGAGCCGTCTGGGAAGTTGTAGACCATCGCCCCTTTGCGATCTTGTACCAGAATGCTGAAGTTTACGCCATCGACGTAGATCTGTGCCGGTGTACCTGCGTTGGAGACGTGGCCGTTGATCGTGCGCAGTGGCTGTGCTGCTGGGATAGTGAGGTCTTTGTCAAAGTACGCCACAACCGGGTTGGTCTGTGGATTGAGGTTTGGTTCTCCAATCCAGACATAACCATTGTCGAGGGGCTGACCGTCACGGTCTTGAAAAACAGGGAATGGTACTTGAATCGGAAGTGCGGACATTACTGGTTCTCCTTTTGGTTGCTGATACTGGGTGTTAAAAAGAGCGTGGAGCCATTCAAGCAACCACGCAACCCAACTTCTGATCGATGTGAACATTTGACCATCCTATTCTCCTAAAGCCTGTTTGACGCGTGAGCGTGTTTTTGCATCTTTGATTCCTTTCGTCAGAAGACGGAAGCTTGTCATGACTGGTGCCGGGACTCCAGCGGTTCCACTAATGGCAATGTCCATCATGCCGGCCAACACGCTTGCTGTGTTGCTGGTATTGACGGCGCCTGGCGGCGAGGTCAATACATCTTTTGCTACGTCATTGATAGTGCGAAGTTGCTCAGCGCCCTTCTTGCCAAAGACAAAGTCTAACTTTCCCGACTTGTCAAGTTGGCTGATCGCGCGGTCTAGTTGCGCTGGGGACAAGATGGGGTTACCCAGTTCGTCACGGCCCACACCTTTTGTGGCTTCATCGCGCAAAAACTTAAGCGTACCGCCCTGAAGTTCTTTCCAGGCCTGTTGGCCATTAGGGCCTTCAGTCTGAAGCAGACGGCGAACTTGGCGAACGGTGTCAAGCGACGTCGATGGGTCAGTGACTGAGCGGCGCAGTACATCCTCCATGGCGATGGCGCGGTCATTTGAACCGCGCTTCTGTCCGAGCAGGTTCTTCACCAACCCGATGTTCTCGTAGTCGCTGCCAAACCGCGCACGAGCAGCGCGAGCCTGTTTGTACATGTTGCCGCCCAGACCTTCGGTTGAGGCGTCAATGAGACTGCGCATCTGAGAAGCCTGCATGATGTTGGTCGGCTCAGCATTGGTGGCTCCTCCAATCGAGCGGCGGAACAACTCAGCGGTCTTCAGACTCACAGGTTGGGCAATCAAGGTGCCGTCAGGCGCTTCTGTGGCCACACCAAGCTGAAGTGCCTTGGCACGAGTTGCCTTGAGAACGTTGGCCACTTCGGCTTCAGGGGCGTTGTCAACCAGATGCTGGACCACCGTGTCGAGCTTGACAGGCGCTTCCATCTCACCGGCCTTCTCAGCCTCCTTGTACAAGGTGCGAATCCGCGTCTTGTCACGAGCGGCACGGTCACGAAGCGCCTTGTCCACGGTCAAGCCAATGGAACGCAGGTCAGGAGCCTCTGCCCCTGTCATGTCAATGAAGCTCTCCAAGTTCTGCTGAAGCTGCTTGTTCTGAGTGGCAAAGCGCTCACGGATTGGAGCACCAACTTCAGGTAGCTTGGCCGTCTCACGCTCAAACCGCTGCTGCTCAAACTGACGCGTCTTCTGGCCTTCGGTCAACTTGATGGGCACAGGTAATTCGTCAGCCTTGGCTTGTCGAAGCGTGGCCATGTCCACACCTGCGGCTCCTCCAGAACCAGGCGTGCCGGGGGTGGGCTTCTTGACAGTTGGGATTTCCACTACGTGGGCTGGTAAGGATTCGACGCCACGCATCTCAGCCGCAATTACGCGATGGTTTCCTTGAAGCACGGTGTACTCGTCACCGGCTTTTACAACATAAATAGGGTCAAACTCCTTGGGGTCAAACTCATCAGCGATTCTGTTCGCCTTTCTTGGGTTGATATTGTCCTGTGGCGAAACAATACTTTTTGTTGGCACCTGTTGGACATCAGCACGTTCGAAGTCTATTCTTGACAGACCAAGGTCGTTTTCATTGACGGCAGAAGGCTTGTAGAGTGGATTCACTACGGCGTCAGATGATTTGGCATTATTACCGGCGTATTTGGGCGCGTCTAACTTACCTTCTTGAGTTACCTTCACAGTTGGGCGCACAATGGAGGCGGTTGACGTATCTGTAGCCTGCATTGGCTTAACCAGCCGCTTGGTAGCAGCCGCAACAGGAGCAGCCACACGTTCTGCAGTAGCGGCCACGACAGGCATAGCCATCTTGGTGCTTGCGGCTACGGCTCCGACCGGGCCGACGGCTGGAATGACAGGAGGGACGTTCTGGAGTACTTCACCGACAGCCTGTACTTGCTCTTGGCCTGACTGAGTGCGAGGCGCGTAGGTCAATGCCTGAGCTCCTTGCACGGCAGACTCCTCAACCAAATTGGCAGCCTCGCGTGAGCCAAACTGGCCTGACAAAATCTGCTCAGCCAGGCCTTTCAGTGTGCCACCGATCATGCCAACAGTGCCGCCAGTTGCACCTGTGGCAAGAGTCAAAGCAGCTTCACCGGTTCCGATGATCTTCTCGCCAAGCGACGGTTCGACGCGCTCTTGGGTCGTCCCGGGCACAATTGTGTCAGGGATTTGGTTTGTGGTATCTTGACGAGCCTTGACAAGCACGGCCGCCAAGCGCCGAGCGGCATCAAGGTCACCCGCCTTGTCGGCGTTGACCAAGGCCAGCTCAAGTTCTTGGAGTGTTGCCATTATCGCATCCTCTTTTTAATTTTGTGAAGGTACTCGCGGGTCTCCTTGGGCAATTTACTTGGGTCTGCTCCAGCATTGATCCACCTGTTCGCATTTCCAGGTCCCCAGTTGTACGCTACCAACGCATGGTCCATACTTCCATACTCGCGCAACATTGCCGATAGATAATCTTGGCCAACTCGCCGTAATTCTCCAGGTGTCTTATCTTTGGCTGGAACTACACCGTAACCAGGGTTAGTCAGGGTTCCAGGCATTGTCTGCATTGGACCAAGTGCGCCTTTTGGGCTCACCGCGTAAGGATTACCGCCTGACTCTACTGCTTCGACCGCATCATTTAAATCACTGAAACGGTTGCTGAAGTGACCCCCTTGGCGCTGACGCGCCTGCGGCTGGTGTGCCGCCCGTGTACTTCTTCACAAGAGCATCAATATCTCCACCCGAGGTTCTAACATCTGGTGTGTCAGGAATAGTCTCGGGCAAACCTGAGCGGGCGGTCATGTTCTTGCGTGCCTTCGTGATCAGGCGCTGGGCTTCCTTGACGTTCTCGAGCAGACGTTCAGGAGACTGCCTCAAACTGAAGTTCTGCAGCGCAGCTTGAAGCTTCTCACCTTCAGCGTTAGACAAGGCGCCCATACCCTTAATGTTCGGGATCTGGGCCATAAACGACTGTGAACCAAGCGTCTCGACCAGAGCCTCAAAGTCTGCGGTGTCCTGGCTGAGTGTGGGCATGCGTGACGACACTGGGCCAGCTGCAGAACCAACCACACCGACGGGCGTCTTCAGGATGCGATCGGCCGTGTTGAGCATGTTGTCCATGTTGGTACGAGCAGACTCAAGGTCGGCGGCTTTGGTGCGCACAGCTTCATCACGCTTGTCGATCATGTCCCGAAGCTTGAGTTGGTTTTCCTCGCGCTTGATTTGGTTGCCCTCGCGAGCGACCTGAGCATTCATGGCTGCAATGCCAGCATTCTGCCTGGCAATCTTGATGTCCTCTTGGATCTTCGTGATGTCCCAACCTTTCTTCTGCAAGTCGAGCGCCGCACCAGACTCGGCAAACTTGGCTTCAACCGCGGCCTTCTGGGCCTTGGCCTGAGACTCAGTCAGCTTCGATGGTTGCAACTCAGCCTCACGCCGCTCGCCTTGGAGTTTTGTAAACGTCTCGGCAAACTTGTCAGGCCCCATGGCCGAAGCCAAAAGGAGGCCGGTTGATGTCTCAGCCGTGGCCGGGTTGAGTTTTACCAACTCAGCCACTGTTTCAGCAGCCTTGGCGTCTTGCTCCATTCCGGCGTTGCGCGCTGCAGCAGCCTGTTCAAGCAAAAGCTGCTGAGCAACCTCAGGTTTTCCAGCCTGCATGGCCGCGTACACCTGCGAAGCTTGTTTGATGCGCGAGTCTTTTTGCTCCGAGCTGAGAACGTCATAGGTCTTCTTAAAGTTCTCACTCAGGCTGGGGTACTTGACCATCATGCTAGCAAGAGCCGACGGAGTCGGGTTTTGAGACAGTGCCCCAAGGTCAGAGTCCATCTGAGCCTGAGTCTTGCGCTGCGACATCATGTTGGAGATGTTAAGCGCATTTTGAACACCACCCATAACCGACTGGGTCGGATCTGGGACGTTGAGCATGTAGTTGAATGGTTGAGCCATGTTAGAACACCTTCAAAGCTTTGAGCGTGGCGACATTGCCAATGGAGCCGCCGATATTGCCCCACAGCTGGGCTTGTGCTTGGCCTTGTGCCAGAGCTGCACCTGCAGCTGCCTGACCTTGTTGTGTCAACGCGTTGCCGATGTTGGCGCCAGTTTGTTGAGCCGCAGCTGCTTGACCGGCGGCCGAAGCCTGACCAAGACCGGAGATGGTACCAAGCTTGCTGAACTGAGACTCGACCAACTGGCTCAGAAGTTGCGGGCGGAACTGAGCAAGGGTTGCTTGCACGTTACCGCCACGCAGTCCGCCCGTTGCCGAAGCATTCTGCAAGATGGCATTCTCACCCTGTTGCATCATCGATTGGAATTGGGGAGATGCCTCGATGCCTGCGATCGCTTTCCGTTGGGCGCCAAGTCCGGACAAGCCGAGGAGACCTTGTTGGCCACCCAAGGCTTGCTCGCCTGCCTGTGAGTAGGGGGACAAGAGTTTCTGGACGGCGTCAAACTGACGGCGCTGTTCAGCAATTGACGCCTCGCTTGCGGCAGTTTGCGCGCCTGCTGCGGACTCTGCCGCATCCGATTGTGCGCTGCTGGCCATTGCGCCAGTGACGACAGAGCCGGCCACTACGGCCGTTGCGATCCATGCCATTTTAACTCTCCAAAGTGGGTGGTGTGCTTGACTGAACGAGAACACCAACTTTTGGCTGATTATTCACATCGTACAGTGATAGCCCGTCGTCTGACATCAGCTCCTCTTCGAGGTTGTCGACAGATATTCGGTCTGTTTTGTGAACTGTCATGACAACAACATCTGTGACAGAAAACACAACTCGTTTTGTTCCAACAGGTGATACCACAACGTCGCCAGGTCGTAGGGTGTAATTTTCACCTTGGCCGGCAACCAGCAGTTCGCCCACACAGCCTATGAACATGTGTTCAGTGCTATGGACCTTACTGACAATAATTCTTCCGGCTGGAATAGCAATGCGGCGACAGTACATGCCGCCGCCAAAAAAGTGGACTGTGGTCATGCCGGGCGCTTGTGGAAGCTGCGTCATTGCGCTTTGGAGCGCTTCCACATCGTCCCGCGTTGCACGGGGCTCCTGGACTTCATTACTCGCTTGCTTAGTCAGCATTCAAACTCTCCTTTTTCAGGGCGGTATGAGCTGCTGGCTGCTCGTTAGGCTCAGCTGCTGTGGCGTCTAGCACCACAGGTGACCAGATATTAACACGCATCCGGTCACCTTGTAAACCACTAGGTTATCTCACGACCGCTGGCTCGAATGGTCAGCGACGTGGCAGCGCTGGCGATGGTGGAAATGAAGCCGCCCGGCTCCAGCACCTGGCCCACCAGTTCCGGGAAAGTGTAGGTTTCGTCCGGTGCGATCGCACGCGAATCGACGATCAGGTTGGTCACGCCAGCACTGCCTCCGCTGGTCACCAGGTTGACGCTGATGGTCACGTTGACCGCGCTGGTGTTGGTGGCCGTGAACTTGTCGATGATGGTCTTGCAGTTGGTTGCGGTGTACTGCGTGGTTTGGACGTCCTCGGCCTGCTTGGCCTGGATGATGGTTTTGACGGTGACGGTCATGGTTGCTCCTTAGATGATGCTGGTGATGACGCCGTTGACGACTGTGATGACCTCGCCACTGGCTGCCGTGAACGAGCCGGACGCTCCAATGTTCTCGAAGGCCATCGTGCCAAGGCCTGTCACGGCAATGGTGATGGAGCCGTCAGCGTTGGTGATCTGGATGTTGGAACCGGCTGTCAGGTAGTGGTTTTCCCAGCGCTGCTGGGTGGCGTCGTAGATCAGCACCTGGCCTGCCAGTGGCGTTCCGGTGCCATTGATGTAGACGTCCTGCAGCCGCGACAGCGCCTCGGCCACGGTCATGCGCACGAAGATTGAGCCAGAGCCGCCACTGCCTGCGTTGATGACCACGGCCACCGACACATCGATGGCTGGAGCCACCGGCTTAACGTTGGTCCAAGTGCCAGGCGTGGCCGGGTCGAAGTACAGCAGGTCGCCGTCTGCCCAGACCTCGCCATACGGTGCTCCGGTCGTGTTGAATCCGCGCACCAGGCCGAAGCTGGTCACATAGCCAAAGTCGTTGTCTGCGATGTCCTGCGTGGCCACGCCCATCATGTAGTCTGCCAGCACAGAGCCATCTGCCACAGCCAGGCCGAACGTCAGCTTGCCGGATGCTCCGACCGTGCCTGTGAACATCACAGGCGTGCCGTTGGCGATCAGACCGCCGCTGGTGTTCTTGGCGTAGTACATCAACTCCTGGCCGACCTGTAGCACGCTGCCGCCATACAAGCCGACGTCCATCGTGCCGTCGTCGCGGTTCCACTGCACGCGCCTGGCCTGACTAACGTGCGGTCCGATCTCTGGCAGATCGATGTAGTCCGTCACAACAGAGTTGTTGTTCTGAATGACAGGAGCCGTTGCCAGCATCTCCAGCGCATTGGCAATGCGGCCGAGCGTGTCAAGCGCCTGCACAGCCTTCTGATCAGCCGCGCCGCTGTTGGTGGCAGCGTCTTGCGCTAGCAAGACAATCTGCGCCAGCGCCTCATTTGCTGTTGCCTGAGCCGTACCAGCTTCGATCTTTACCTCATTCACAACATCAGGTGCAATAGCATCGACGATCTGAAAAAGCGCTTCGAACTGCTTGATCTGCTCGAAGTTCTTGAGGAACGTGGCGAGTTGATCGCGGGTAAGGTTGAGATTTTGCGTCGCCATGATCAGTACGCCAAAGGTTCAAGTTGTGCCTCGAGGCGCACAAATGACATGTGAGCTTGGCTGTCGCCGCGAAACCTCTGCACTCGCCAGCTGCGCATGTGGCCTTGTTGGAACCACGCCAAACGTTTCTTGGTGTTGCCAGTAGTGCCCACACGAATAGACCTGTCCTGACTCCAAGACTGCCCATCAACAGAGTAGCTGGTGGTAATGGCAGGATCAGTGCCAATGGCGACGCGGCCGGTCAGCGCAACCAATTCAAGCTCGTTGAAAATAGCGCCACGACCTTCGTTGTAGACAACCAGAGTGCCGAACTCCCAGCGAACAATCTGGTCCCAGTGGCTGCTGACGTCCTGGGCCATGTAGCCAACCACTGAAGATTGAGGGTCACCAACCAGCCACTTACCATGCGCCCAGACAAAGTTTCTGGCCCTGAACTGGCTGAAACCTGCAATGGCTGTCGTCAATGTGAACCAAACATGCTCCTCAAGAACACCAGAAGCAGCTGCGTCGTAGACCAATGTGCGGTCAGGCAGATGGACATACAGGTGCTGATGGCTCTTGTCATTTCGAGCTTCGAGTTTTACAGTGGCGAGCTCAGTCTCACTGTACTGAAGCAAAATCTGGTCAATCTCTTGAGTGCTGATCTTGTTTGCAGCGGCGTTGGCACCAAGGTAGATACCGGGCTCCTCGTTGCGACCGCTACCAAGGAAGGCAATGGTCTCAACAAACACACAGCAAGCGAACGTGCCGACCACGCCCTTTTGAACTTGCGCGCCATCAATTCGTTGGAATGGGAAGAAGTCCCCACCAATGTTGTCAAACACCTCAATGGTGTTGCGATTTAGAGCATAGACCTCATTGCGTAACTTGACAAGCGCAACAACAGGATCTGGGTCTGCTTCAGAGGAGCCATACTTCAGTGGGTTGACCTGTGTCGGATCGGCCAGTTCGGTGATGACAAGACTCTTTCCATCTGTCGTCATGAAGTATCCATCAACCCAAACTACGTCGAGCACCGTCCCAAGGTCTGGGTCTGTCACCTGAGCGAGAGAGCCATTCCAGTAATACAGTCGGCCACCGGATGCAATTGCCAATCGGTCGAAGCTGTAGTCCATTGATACCAGGCCGTTGATGGGACCACCAACGTCGCCAAGTGTCGTAACAGCACCATTTGCTGCGACTGTCACCAGCTTAGTGCCCATGACGCGGTAGCAGATGCCATTCCAATTGATGCCGCCGCGGTCAATGCCCGGTCCAGTTCCATTAGACACCAACCCGTCTGCCGGACGCAAGAAGCCATTGCTGATGCCAGACTGCTTTGGCACGGGCACCATGTTGACAGGGTAGCTTGTGCGCAGTTCAGGTTCGCTGCCCGCGTAGATACCGTTGAGAATTGGGATTTGCATTCAGGCCACCTTAGGCGATGCGGTACCAGCTATTTGTGGCCGCGTAGTAGCGCATGCGGAAGAAGTCATTGGCTGCCAGTGTGCTGGGTGCGCCGTAGGCAGCCGTCGCGCCATTCAGAGCAAGGGTAAACCCGGTGATCTGCTGCGTGGTGGTCACCAGCACCTCGGTGCCATCAGGCGTCTGGGTGTTCAGAGGCAGGGTGATGGTGCCCAGCGCCAGCGTACCGGCAGGCTGGATCAGCATCCACTGCTGGGCAGCCACCGGGGTTGGCACGGCCACATTGAAGCCGGTGCCTGGAGTTGCCAACTGTGTGGCAAGAGTTGGAGATGCAAACTGCTGTTGGAAGAAGGCAAGCAGTTGGTCAATGGAGATCTTGCGAGCATCGCCGTTGTTTGGCACATAGACCGGCAGAAGATCGCCGCTGGAAAGCTGGCTCAGTCCTGACAGTTGGTTGATTGTTGGCATGGTGCCTCCTCAGTTAAATTCGATTGGCCCATCCTGGCCAGCCAGCACAGGATTGACGGGTGGACGGATGAACGGGTTGTCGTAGACGCGCCAGGGCTTGTTTCCAGCGCCAGATGGCACGGTGCCTGGAAGTTGCTGCTCTGGTGGCATTGCGGCACGAGACATCAATGTGTCGTAGGTGGTCTTGGCAGTGCCCTTGGCGTCAGGCGACACGGTCTTGCCGAAGCTTGGTGCAAGGCGCACACCGAGGTTGGTATAGATGGCTTCGTTGGCTGAGTCAGGCACGTTGGTCTGCTCATCAAGGTCACTGTCATCAGGACTTGAAGGAATTGGGTAGCCGAGACGAATACCCTTGGCGTTCCACGATGCCATCATAGAGTCGAGTCGGCGCAGGGCGCTTTGAAGCTGCTCAGGAGTCAGGTCGAAGACGTAAGCCGCCAACCCGATTTCCTCGAAGGCCTGTGTGACGAATTGGCGCTTAGTCCAGCCCATGATTACTCCTTGGCGAGAGCTGCGGTGATTGCGACGCTGAGTTCAGCGTCGGTCGTCTTGTTGCTGAACTTGATGGACAGCTCTTTGGCCTTGGCTTCGAGCTCCTTGCGGGTGGGCGGCGCGTTGTCATCAGACTTCACCACTGGCTTGTCGTGGGCATCGATGGCTTCAGGCAGCGTGGTGAACCAACCGTCAGCCAGCTTGGCGTCGAGTTCTTCTTGGTCGTTGGCAGCCACGTAGTCGTAGGTGCCACCAGCGCGAGAGTGCGGGCCAACGCCCTTGTAGACGAGCGTGGGGAACTGGTCGTCAGCAGTTTGAACTTCTTCAGTCATTTTGGTGTCCTCAGGTGGATTGATCAACAGGTTGAAGAAAGGGGTCGAAGCCCCTTCCCTCAATAAGCTTAGGCTTGGCTGAACATCATGATGCCGGCCATTTCAGGCTGCTTGCACACGACACCGAAGAGAGTGTCCAAGCGGTACTTGGTCTTCATCGTGTTGATGTCGTAGAACTTCTGCATGACCAGCTCAATGCCCTGATCGGTGGAGGCGCGCATCACTGCGGTACCGGCATCGGACGGGACGGCGTAGCGGCCGGGCAGAATTTCCAGTGCGTCCTTCTGCCAGAAGGGGTTCTGGTAGGCGGCAACGGTGTTCAGGAACACGATGGCCGAGGTCGCAGACTTGGTGCCCACCACGCAGTTCTGGTACCGCGCCGAAGCGTCGTCGGCCACCTGGTTGCTGATGATCGGCGGGCTGATGACCATCGTGGTGCCGTTGGTGACGCTGATGACGCGGAAGGTCTTCAGCTGGCCAGTGTCGCCCTTGGTGATGGCATGCACGCTGTTCACACCAGCGATCGTGAAGGCGTCGCCAGCAGCCACAGAAGCGGTGCTCGAGACGGTCACGGTCTGGTAGCGGTTGTCAACGTTGATCTTGCCGCCCACGGAGGTGCTCGTGGCCTTGGGGATGTAGTAGTTGACAGCAACGTCACGGGTGTCGATCGTCAGACCGGCGCCACCAGCAGCAGCTGCCTTGCGGTTGGCGTAGTCCAGCTTGTACGTGTCGAACGAGGCGATCATGCCGACGTAGGCACGGCGGTAGGCTTCCTTGGGCAGGTCGGTCACGTTCTGGCGACCGGCCAAGTTGCTTGCCATGCCGTTGTAGTCGCGCGTGCTCAGAGCGAGATAGCGATCGTACGAAGGCACGCCGATTTCGTTGAACGCTGCTTCAGCTTGGGCCACGTCATCAAAGCCGGAGGCGGCGGCGGTGCGCTTGACAAACAGGGTGCCCTGGGCAGACGCCACGTTCATGAGTGCCACGTTGATGTCGCTGGCCAGCTTCTGCTTGGCTGCATCGCCGAGACGGCCTTCTTGCAGTGCATCACGCAGTTCCTTGGCGTTCAGGGTCCAAGGCACGGTCTTGCTGAAGCCCAGGGTGGCGGGCACAGACAGCTGGACCATGTCCTTGTACAGGGCGGAGATGTCAGTACCGGGCGCACCGTCGATCGAGTTGGCGATGTACGGCTGAGGACGCCAGATGGTGTCTTGCGAACGCTCCATCTCGGTGCTGCTGGTGTTGTAAGTCGCGACGTTGCGGCTCAGGACCAAGGCGTCGTTGAAGCCTTCGAGAATGTCTTCAAACGCGACGCGCTCTTCTTTGGAAAATGCATTTGCCATGATTGGCTCCTATTTCAAAATGGTTATTTGGCCGCTTGCTTCGACTTCTTGTACTGGAGGACTTTGGTGAAGTCCCCAGACTTTGCCGCCTCTGTGCGCAGCCGCTCGAGGGTTGAGTCCACAGTCCCAGACTTGTTGCCAGTTCCCTGGACAGTGCGTTCCGGTGCCGTGGCTGCTTTGCGTTGCGTAACTTTCAATTGAGTCTCCAGTTTAGCCACCGCGAAAGCAAATTTCACGGGGTCGGTGATGGTCGAGATTTCCTTGGCCTTCTTCGGGTTCTTGCCCAGCGCGTAGATAACCAGTGCGGGGTTCTCAGCTCCTTGCAGCATGATGCCTTGCTGGGTGACGTTGAAGACGTCCTGGGCTACTGCCTCGGCGTCATCGAAGTCCTTGACCTTCAGCTCAGCTTTCGCTTTGCCATAGGCATCCAGTTTAGCCTGCCAAACTTTCTGCTGCTCCTTCTGAGCGGCTTCAGCTTGTGCAGCAGCTTGGTCGGCTTCCCGTTTCCGGTCATACCAGGCTGTCAGTGCTTGTTCGAACTTCTCAGTGTCGTAGTCGTGGTCTTCGAGTGTGGGCTTCTTGCCCAGGGCTGCCGGCTTGGTCTCAGCTGCCTTGGTGGCGTTAAGCTTGTCTTCCAGTTCACGGATGCGACGCTTGTCCTCGCGGTTGGTCTTGCGCAGTTCACGTACCCATTCAGGCGCTTGGGTCTCTTCCTCGGTGGGCGGCGTTTCCTCACCAATGGTTACCACAACATCATTGGACTCGGTGGCAGTTTCCTGGGCGCCTTCGCCTTCGTTGTCATCGGACTGGGTTTCGTCGGTGCTGCCGTCTTCGCCATCGCCGTCCACAACTGTGGTTTCGTCTTCCAAGGTTACCACTTCATCGTCTGCCGTTGCTTGGCCGTCTGCCTTTTTGTTCATTTCAATGACCCCATTCAAAACTCACCCATTAAAGCGGCTGGGTGGGAACCGCATAAACAAAGATCTTACAGTGGAATACCGTTCTGTGATACAGTTTCGGCCCCTTGTGGTTGGACTTGGCCCAAACCACCGAACTTTTCAATGACCTCCATGGCCTGGCGCTGTTCTGACGAGTCCACTTCAGCCAAGGTCTTCATGGTCTTGGCCTTGGTTTCGTCTGCCTGAGCCACCGTGAGGATGGTCTTGGCCCGAGCCTGAGTGGCATTGGCGGTAGCTTCGTCGGCCGCTGCCTTCAGGTACTGGGCATTCGGATCAGGCTGCTGGTTGGCCTGCTCTTCAGCCATGGTCTGCTGTTCTTCCTCTGTGGGCTTGACAACTCCAATGCGGAGCAGCTTCTTGCGGAAGTAGTCGCGTACCTCAGTGATGCCCTCGCCTTCCATGTTCATCATGGCCATTGCGCCCAGGACCTGCTTGGTCTCAGCGTCATCGGTCAAGGAGGCCATGCCGGTCAGAGCGCGGACCGTGGCTGCACGCTTGCTTGAAGACGACGGACCAACATCCACATTGACGTCGAACTCAGCTTCAGACAGGTCGTTCTCAGTCTCAATCTCGCCCTTCTCGTTGACCACAGGCTTGGCCAGCTCTACCGACTGCATCTCGTTCTGTGGACCAATGGACTTCATCTTGCGGCCTTCTTCGACCAGCACGTCGCGAGCCATGCTCAACCAGATTTCACCTGAGCGCTTGACGGCCTTGCTCATGTTGCTCATGTAGATGAAGGTCTGCATGTCGAGCTTGTTCTGGATCAGCTCAACCGCCTTGCCGCTGACGTTGGGCTGCAACTCCTCACCGGCCTGCTGGTTGCCAAGCAGGTCTTGCATGTCCTGTTCAGTGATCTGCAGCAGAGCAGCCAAGGCCTGAGGGATCTGAGGCGGCTTGGTGTAGCCGATCGGACCGGTCACAGCTTGGTTACCATTGGCGTCGGTGATTGGGTTCACCAGCAGGTAGGGGTAGTTCTTGATGTTGTCATCAGCCCACATCATCTGGTGACCAGCAACTTGCTCAGGCGTGAGGATCGGCTTCTCAACCGAGGACAGAGCACTGATTTCACCGAGCTTCGACAACTGCATGTTCTTCAGGCGCTGAGCATCCTTGGCCAAGCGGACATGACCCATGCAGCGTTCCACGTTGTCGACGAACCAGCGCTTGCCGTACATGGGCACGATGGGGATGCACTTGCCGGCGATGTAGCCGCAGTCCTCGAGGATCTTGGCGCCAGACAGGATGTACTTGCGGACACGACGACGCTTGATGTTCTTCTGGCGCACCTCGCGGCTACCAACTGCCATCAAGCGTTCTTCCAAGGTCTCATCGGCCTCGAAGTCGGCATCCTTGTAGCGCTCCTCGTCGCCGCTCAGGGTTTCCCAGACGTAGACAGTCTCACGAGTCTCTTCAACGCGGTAGTACTCAGCCACGAAGACGACGTCGGGCGTCAACCAGTCGAACTCGTATTGATGGACTTCCTTTGGCCATGAGGCAGGGTCGTCGCCCCACTCATCCTTGTAAGCTTGGCGCGTCATGGACGTGATGACGAAGCAGCGCTTGGCATCGGCCTTGTCTTGGCGCTTGGCGTTCAGGTCGAAGAACACAGACGAGTCGGCATCGAAGATCGGCTCAATGCGGATCCGCTGCTTCTCGTCTTCCTCGTCCTCTTCGTTCTCGTACACAGTGCGCAGACGCCATGCACCAAAGCCGCCGGCCACACCTTCCTCAAAGGCGTTGTCGTAAGCTTCTTCAGCACCACTGTCCTGCTCATCGGCACGGTACAGACCGTCACAGGTGTCAGCCAGCTTGTCGTACTCCTTGCCTTCCTTGCTCACGAAGTCGACGGTGATGCGGTTGTTGCGGTACTCGTTGATGATGCGGATGACGGCCAAGTGGATCTTGTTGACCTCGAACTTGGGCTTGTTCTCGAACTGCTCGCCCAGCGGACCTTCCCACTGAGCACCTGCGATCGAGTAGAAGCGGCGGTCTTGGAGGCACTGCAGTCGCTCATCGCGCAAGGCAGATTGGATGTTGTCAAACTCAGTGAGCGCCTCCTGGTGGATGGCGGCAAGTCGTTGCTCTTTGGATGGTCGGGCCATGGTGATTCCTTATCGGTTGAAGTGATGGGTGGACGCGATCGGCTCGACCTTGACGTCCTTCTTGAAGTTGATCGGCCATTCGTAGTCGACGCAGTATCCGACTGCGGTGGTGATGTGCTGGTATTCGCTGTCTTCCTCAAGGAAAGTGCTGCCCTTCTTGATCTGCACGGTGGCGAAGCCCTTGTGAACGTACTTGGCCTTCTCAATGTTCACGAACAGACTGACCTCGCCCTTGGCATTCTTGATCTTGGCGCGCACGGCGTTCTGACGGTCCTTAATGGCTGGTGCCGCGTTCTTCACCTTGCGGGTTACGGTCCAGTTGTTGGCGCGCAGCACTTGTTCCATCTCGGTGTAGTCTGAGGCGTGTCCATGCTTCTCACCAGCTCGGCCTGCTGGGTCACCATAGATGATCACGCTGCGGTTCTGGTGGTTCTTGAACTTCTCCACGAACTCAAGGGCCGACTGCCGAGCCACCGCTGACTGGAGGACAATCTCGTCAAGGATGTAGAAGTCATTGCCACGACGCACACCGACGCCTGAGCTCATGGGCGTGAAATTGAAGTCATGGTGCCACATCAGTTGCTCATTGGGCTTGATGACCTCAGTAGTGTAGTTGTCCGGGCTGTAGTCCTCGTAGACGCGGCCTGACGCGGTCTCGAAGCTGGCCTCGTACTCCTGACGGTACTGACGGGGCGACATGCGGCGCTTGGCAGCATCGATGACGTCCTTGGGCAGGATGTCTGAGCTCTTCCATGTGTACAGCTTCCAGTCAGGATCGCCTGAGGACCGAGCGTACTCGGCCATCTCGAAGTAGTGGTTCAAGCCGTCAGGGACCCCGATCAGCCAGCACCATGGGCGGTAGTCAGGCTTCAGCGGGTTGAACGTGTCCAGGGCTGGGCTGATGTTCTCTTGCCATGCGCCGTCACGGACGTCATTGATCTCATCAATGACGCCTCCGATCCAGAGCACACCTTCCATGCGCTGAGGCTGGTCAAGACCGATGAGGCTGATCGTGCTGCCGTTGGGCAGACGGATCTGAAGCTCGGACTCGCTGACTGAGCGGTCACCGAGTACAGAGGTAAAGCACAGACGCTTGAGGTCTTGCCAGTAGATCCGCTTGACTTGGTCCCGAGTAGGAGCCGCCACGAAGT
>ERZ650304.497-NODE-497-length-20477-cov-5.445451_pt1 | contig 20477 bp, 25 predicted proteins | sample MGYA00376240_ERZ650304 | MGnify/ENA primary metagenome ERZ650304 (study PRJEB26733, sample SAMN07839271) | wastewater metagenome | biome: small river; feature: stream; material: water | place: USA: North Carolina | collected 2016-03-01 ... | reverse complement strand
ATCCTGCTCGGCGAACTGCAGCAGCAGCGCGCTTTTCGCCTCGAGCTCGCCCTGCAGCTTGGCGATCGGGTCGACACCAAGGATCGTGTCGCGCGCTGCCTGCTGGTTGTCGGCGACCTTCTTCCGCGCCTTCTCCGCGGCCTCGATCTCGGAGTCGGCGATCTTGTCGTAGCGCTGCGCGAGTTGCTCCTCGAGCTTGTCGAGTCCCTCGTTCAGGTAGTCCGGCGGTAGCTTCTGAAAGCCAGAGCCTGTTCCTGCCGGCGACCGCAGCTTGGACCCAGGCAATGCCGGAGTGAAGCCGCGGTCCTCCGCGCGCCGCTGGGCCGAACTTGACGCTGCAGAGTCGCGCATCTGCTGGCCGAGCAGCGGCCGGTCGAGGATGGCTCGGATCTGCGCAGATGCGGCGTCGCTCGCGGAGTTCGGGCCATTCAGCCTGGCGAACAGCTGCGGGAAGCTCTCCCCCTTGGAGAAGGACTCCTTCAGCTGGTCCCACAGGTTCTGCATCTTGGCGACCTGCGTGCCGATCGAGATGCCGATGATCTGAAAGACGCGCGCCACGCCGTCGCCTGCGTCGACCACATAGGAGAGTGCCTCGCGCGTGCGCGCCGCCCAACTGGCGATGAGGTCGCTGCGCGAGAGCCTGCCGGACTCGTCGTTGATCTTGACCAGCGCGCCAGCCAGGTCATCGAAGGCCTCGCCGGCGCCCTTCACGATGCCGGTCGCGACAGCGCTCTTGCCGGTGAGGGCGTCGAACTGCGCATTCAGCCGCGTGAAGGCGTCAATCGCGCCGGTCAGCGCGGCGTCGAAGGTCAGCGGGAACTTGGCGAAGTCGGCGTTGATGCGGTCGGCCGCCTTGCTCAGCGCGTTGACCACGACGTCGGACGTCAGCTTCCCCTGCTCTCCCAGGCCCTTCAGCGCACCGATCGGCACACCGATTCCGTCGGCGAGTTGGCGCATCAGGTAGGGCGCGTTCTCGAGCAGAGAGCGCAGCTCGTCGCCGGCCAACTTGCCGGATCCCAGCGCTTGGCCGAATTGCAGCATCGCGGCCTTCGCCTCGACCGCGCTCGCGCCGCTGACCTTGATCGCCTTCGCCAGCAGCTCGGTCAGCTGCAGCGTGTCCTGCTGCGTGCCGCCCATCTGCAGCAGCGACTGATTGAGCCTCGTGAAGAGTTGAACGCTGGCCTCGACACTCGTCTGCGTGCGCTTGGAGATCGCCAGCAGTTCGCTGAAGGCGGCGCTCCCGGCTTGGATGCTGCCGGCGGCGACCTCGACACGGGTCTGCAGCAGGCGGAACTGGTCGGCGAGCTCGACCATCTTCAGCGCCGTCATCGCAACGGCCAGCGCCTTGATGGCGAGCGTGATCGCGTTGAAGCTCTGCGCGGCCTGCTGCGTGGCGCGGTCGACCTGGCGCTGCCCTTCGAGAAGCGGCCGCGTGTCGTAGGAGACGGTATAGAAGATGCCGCCTACGTTCTCAGCCACGGTTTAGGCCCTCCATAGCATGACCTCGAACGAATCCCCCCGAGGCCGAACGCTGGACATCCAGCAGGACCGACTCCGCGAGCTTGTCTTCTACGACCCGGACACCGGTGTCTTCACGCGGGCATCGACGCCAAGCAGGCGGCACGCCGACAAGGTCGGCCAGCCTTGCGGCGGCGTGAGCGCATCGACAGGCTACGTGGAGATGTACGTCGACGGCGCGAACCGACTCGCGCACCGCCTCGCATGGATCTACGTGCACGGCAGCATCCCGGAGGGGATGCGCATCGATCACGCGAACCGCGACCGCACGGACAACCGTCTGGCGAACCTTCGGCTCGCGACGCACGCCGACAACCTGCGTAACTGCAAGCTCCGGCCGGACAACACGTCCGGCGTGAAGGGCGTCTCGTTCGATCGAAGCCGCGGGAAGTGGACCGCGGCCGTCGGTCGCGTCAAGCTCGGCCGCTTCGATACGCTCGCCGACGCCACGGCAGCCCGCCAAGCCGCGGCGCGCGAGGCCTTCGGCGCGTTCGCGAACGAGTAGCCGATCAGCGCACACGACGCCGCTCCTCGAAGGCCTTCATCGTGGCCTCGTATTCCTCGGCCGTCGGAATGTCGTTCCTGCCCGCCTGCCGCGCGGCGTCTGGGAACTTCATCTCGAGCATCAGCTGCATCTCGGTCATGCTGAGCGCCTCGGCGTCGGCCGCGCTCATGCCGAGGTGCGCGCGCGCCGCGGCGACGTACTCTTCGGCGCGGAACTCTTCAGCGTAGCCGCCGGCGGACGTCGCGCCAGGCTTCGGGCGCCCGATCATGCCGTGCTGCAGCAGGTGCCGCGCGATGACGAGCTGTTCGCCAGCCGGCATGGCGCCGCCTTCGAACACGATGCCGGCGCCCGTCGCGCGCGGCTCGCCGATCAGTGGCGCAACGTCATCCTGATCGCACAGACCAGCCAGCACATAGGCCGCAGCCTTCTCGGCGTTCGGCCCGTACAGGGCGGCGAACATGGCGACGAGCTCACGCGGGGCGCCCAGCGTGGCGATCCGGCCCAGCGAAGGCGTGAAGGTGAACTCCGCGCCATCGCCAAGGGTCGCCCGAACGAACCCGCATTCGACGAGCACGCCAGAGGCGGGTCAGAGGTCGAAGAGCGTCGCCGTCAGGCCGCTGGCGCCGAGCAAGTGCACGACGCCCTGGCAGTAGGCGTTGATCGTGCCCAGCACGACAGCAACCTGCAGTCCGGCGCCGACGACGATCGCGTAGCCGCCCGAGACGGTCACCGAGCCGAGGCCGAGCTGCCCGGCATTGACGGTCGAGCCGCCGTCCCCGTCGATCGTGCAGGTCAGCGACCCGCCGGTCGGGTTGCGCAGCACGAGCAGCTGCTTCTTGCCAGAGGCGATGGTGATGGTGTCGTCGGCCGACATGGTCGTCGGCGCGGCGGCGAAGCTGCCGACCTGGCCGGCGTTGATCGAGGCGATGGCTGCCATGTTGCGATGCTCCTGCGAAGGTCAGACGATCAGGCCGGAACGAAGGTCACGGCGCCATTGGACATGGCCGCCAGTTCCCATGTCGCCACGTCGGCGTAGGGCGCGGCAGAGTTCCACGAGGAGGCGATGAACGGCCCGTAGGTGACGCCCCTCGGGTCGGTCTGACGCAGCCAGACCTTCGGCTGGTTGGCGGTGGCGCTGCCCGGGTTGTAGATGTGCGCCTGCAGCTCGGCCTGGTTGTGCAGCGCTTCGGTGCGCGCCACGCCGGAGCCGGAGAACTCCACCTGCTTGAAGGTGACGAGGTTCTCCTTCGTGAATTGCGCTGACTTGTCGGCGGTGGCGTCGACCGTGTCCCACGACACGTTCATGCCCTTGTCGCGCATCATCCCCAGCACCTTGAAGGTGAGGCCGGCATAGCTGGCCGCCTCGTCGGCGATGGCGAACTCGATCACGACGTCGCGCCCGGTGAATGCACCCATTGCTCAGGTCCTCTCTCAGTTGGCGATCGCCGAGACGGCGAACTCGTAGACGTGGCGGCCGTCGGCCGTCGGGAAGTAGCTCGGCTCGGCCGGCTGCAGGAAGACGAGGCTGCCGCTACTCGAGCGCATGGCCTCGATCAGCGAGTCAGCCGCGGCGCCGGGAACGTCGATCGACTCACCCTCGGCGCCGATCATCGACACGGTGAACTGCGGCTCGCGCACCAGTTCGACCGGAAGGCCGCCGGCGTGCTTGATCACGCAGTAGCGCGTCGACTTCGCGCCGTCACGCCATGCGCCGACCTGCACGCGCCAGCCGCCCGGCTGATCCGCGGCGGGCAGCAGTGCGCGTATGAAGTCGTGCAGGGCGTCGCCGGCGGCCGTGCTCATGGCATCACACCTTGATCGCGCCGGTCAGGACCGCGCGGATGTTGCCTTCGGCGCGCTCGAAGCCCTTGCGCAGGAACTCCTTCTGGGCGCTCGCGCGGCGGAAGTTCTGCGGGTGGTCAGGGTCGTGCACCGGCAGCGCGTAGTCGGCGGTGTAGCCGCAGGTGCCGACGATGCGCTCGCCGTCCTTCTCGACACGCCGGTACTGCGAGTTCAGCAACGTCGACGTGTCGATCGGCGTCAGCACCGAGGCTTCGCTTGCGCCGAGGATCAGCGCCTGCGTCATGCCACGCGCGGCCCGGCGCTGCACCTGGTCGGTGAACTGCGGCAGGCGGTTGACGATGCGCGTCGCCATCACGTCACCACGCGGTAGTCGTCGGCCTTGCCGTCGAACGTGTCGGCGAAGCGGCCGACGACGAGCACTTCCTGCGCGCCCTCGACAGTGTTCGGATCCGCCGCGCTGCTCGCGCCGATCGCCACGAAGTCGCCGCGCGCGATGCTCGAGCGCTCGGTGTGCAGCGTCAGGCGCGACGTGAACTCGCGGCCGAGCTGGTCGACCATCGTGCGCGCCTCGCTGCTGTAGTCGCAGGCGAATGTGACGGGGGACGCGAAAGTGGCGACGCCCGTGCGGTCGTCACGCGACTGGCGCGCCCAGTGGGTCGCCGTCGACGTGTAGGACCATGCAGCCGATGCACTCATGCCGCGGCATGCTACGGAGCGAGGTCAGCGGTCCTTGACCTTCAGCCATAGGGTGCGATCGTCGCGTGTAGTGCCGTCGTTGCCGACGACGCGCACTGTGAACGGGTACTTCAACCCGGGAGTGAACTCGGCCCCGTTCGCCAGCGCCATGCGCACGCCGATCGTGCCGGCGGAGTACAGCCCCTGGTTCAGGCAGGCCAGCGGATCGGTGGTGATGACGCTGTGCGATCCGTAGGTCACGCCGAGCTTGGTCAGCCAGTCGTCGAGCCCGATCGGGATGACGATGTTCGCGTCCGGGTCCCACAGCGCCCATGGCTTCGTCGGGTCGCTGATGTCCCAGGCTTCGCCGATGGTCATTCGCAGGCTCGTCAGTTCAGGTTGATGGCCGCGCCGATGCTAGGAACGTCGTAGCGCAGAGACTGGCCCGGCACGTCGTAGCGCAGCGAGCCGGCAGGGACGTCGTAGCGGTAGAACTCCGACAGTGGCCCGCTTTGGATGTAGCGGGCATCGGAGAAGCCGAGCGACTCGGCCATGAACCGGCCGAACTGCGACGCTGCAGCGGCGGCTGCATTCAGCGCCAGCACTTCCGAGCGCGTGAAGTTGAGCGACGGCACCTGCGACTGGCCGGCGCCGAATGCGATCGCCTCCTGCCGATGCACCAGGTAGAGCGGGTGGTTCGCCGCAGCCGCGGCGCTCGAGGTCAGCGCGATCTGCTCGCTCACCTGAGCATCGAAGATCGGGGTGCGCGAGGCCGACTGCTGATCCGACAGGCCGAATGACTCGCCCGCCGTCTTGGTGAATGCTGCCGTCTCGCTTTGCGCCGAGGTCAGGCCGATCGATTCGGCCGCAGCCGATCCGACGCTGCTCGACTCGCTCTGCGCAGCCGTGAGCGTGACCCCCTCTTGCTGCTGCTTGACCAGCACGCCGGTGCCGACACTCGCACTCTGTGCGGCCGACAGCGTGAGGGTTTCGCTGCGGGCAGGCGCGAAGGTGGCGGTCTCGGCCTGCGAGTCGCTGAAACCGATCGACTCGGCGCGCGCGCTCAGGACCGCCCGCGTTTCGACCTGGCTGTCGATGAACGAGATCGACTCGGCACGCGTCGCGGCCAGCACCTCGTCCATTGCCCACGGCTGGAACAGAGACTCGCGGCGCTCGCCGATCAGCAGCCGGTTGAAACGCGGCGGTGCCAGCGTGAACGAGGCCTTGGTCTGCGTGGCGCTCAGGCCGAGCGTCTCGGAAGCGTTGACGTTGAAGGCGCGCAGAGCGCCGAGCGAGTCGCTGAAACCGATCGACTCGGCGCGCGTCTTGATCACGCCATTCGCGCCGTTCTGCGTCGCGGTCAGGCTGAGCGCCTCGGCGATCGCTGAGCCGATGGATCCGGTCTCGGTCGCGGCGTCGCTGAAGCTCAGCGTCTCGGGCCGTGCCGCGTTCAGGCCGCGCTGCACCTGCGCAGCCGTCAAGCCGATGGTCTCCGCAGCGGCGCGGCCGGCGGCCAGTACCTTCGTCGATGAGTCCGTCAGGCCGATCGATTCGTCGCGCTGCTTGATGCCGGGACCTTCGGCGCGCAGCCAGCGTGCCCAGGCCGCGCCCGGCAGTCCGGCGAGCTGCTGATTGATGCTGCGCTCGAGCGGCTGGAACGCCGAGGCCGTGAGGCTGAAGGCCTCCGCGGCGCCACGCTGGAACGTGCCGGCGCTGGTCTGCCCCGCAGTGAGGCCGATCGACTCGTCGCGCCCCTTGCTGTAGATCAGGTTCGCGCCGCCGATCTGCGTGGCCGACAACCCGATCGACTCGGCAGCCGCGCGCCCGAGCGTCGACGACTCAGCGCCGGCGTCGGTGAAGGCGAGCGATTCACCGCGCGTGGAGTTCAGCGTCCCGGTCTCGGTCTGCGCAGCCGTGAGGGTCAACGTGTCCGCAACGTCGCGGTTGTAGGTCTGCGTGACTCCGTCGGCCAGCGCTGCACGGCGCGCCAGCATTGAGCCGTGAGCCGATGCGCCGGTCAGCGCCTCGTTTGAACGCTCAGGCGCGAAGACGATCGAGAGCGACTGCGCATCCGTGAACGAGATCGACTCGGCAACGTTTCCCAGCTCGCGGAGCTGCACCACGATGCCAGCTGCCTTCGTGCTCGCATTGCTCGCCGTGTAGGCCCAGGTCGTCGTAGCCGAGCCTCCGCCGGTCGTCACCGCAGCAAACGTGTCGATGACGTGGCGGTGGTCGTTGCCGGTGGTGTCTGCGACGCTGGCTCGGTTCGTTCTTGTGCCGAAGGTCGTGCCAGTGGCGGTCAGCGACTGGGAACTCTGCGTCGAGTTGTCGATCAGCTGCGCGACGCAAACGACCGCCACATCTCCGGTTACCCAGTCGAGCGAGCCGCAGGCGATCGAAACGCCCGTGCCAGCGGTGGAGTCGTTCCCCAGGCCGGCGCGGACGAGGTAGCTGCTTCCGACCGAGCTGGTGAAGCGGAGGATTGAGCCGCGGCAGGTGTTGCCGTTCGTGATGCTGACAGTCAGCGTGCCGGATTCGGAACCGTCGGCGATACGGGCAAAGACGGTGACACGGCGCGGCCCGGTGTCGACGCCGAAGGCGCCGCCGGTTGTCGTGCTGGTGCCGAGCAGGATCCAGTCCGACGGCGTGCCCGGCGTTTCGTTGTTCGTCGCGCCCGACGTGACGACGCACAGCAGCAGTTGCCCGACGGTGATCCCGCTGGGGTAGCTCGGCGCAACGGAGGTGGACCCGCTCGCGCCGGTGCCGATTGCGCCGAATGCCAGGCTCATGCGTCAGTCCAGGTGAGCGACGCAGGCCGAGTTCGGGTCGATGACCAGCGCCTTCAAGGCAATGGCGCTGATGCCCGAAGCGAAACTGTCCTGCCCGACAAGACCGATCGAGCGCGAACCGGCCGCGCCGCTGTCGAGGTTCTCGACGCCGAGCGAATAGCTGCTCAGGCCGCCATTTCCGTACCAGGTGGAAGCCCCATTCGAGAGAAGCGTGTAGCCAGCAGCCGCGGTGAAGTTGGAGTCGTTGATGCCCTGGCCGGTGGCGGCCAGCAGCAGGCAGTTTGCGACGGTCGGCGCGATGGCGATGGTCTTGTCGGTGCCGGAGGTGCCGCTCGTGCCAGTCGCGGACACGTCAAGCGCGAAGCCGTCGCTGTACTCCGCAATCCAGCCGCCGAATCCCACAGGCGAGGCCGACCAGGTGATGCTCAGCGTCTTCGAGCCGCCGCTGGCCAGCGCACTGACGTAGAACCACTGTTGGCGAACGGTGCCGTTCAGCACAAAGGACGAGCCGATCGCCGTGACCGTCTCGCCGCTCATCGTCGCGGCACTGACGGTGGCCGTCGAGTCCCAGGTGACGCACGCGACGAGCCCGCGGCCCGCCACGCACCCGGTGAGCGCCAGCGTATTCGGATTCGTCGAGCCGGCGGCGACGGTGGCGATCTGGATGCGGGTGAAGGCCATCCGTCAGTCCTTGGCGAAGAGAGCGTCCAGGCTCGTGTTGCCGGCTTGCTCTTGCGCCGCCACCTGCGGCGGGCGCCACAGCGCCGTCGCGCGCGGCAGCAAGGTGATGCCGGGGAGGCCGCCGCGGACGTAGACATCGAGCTGCAGGCCCAGCGCCGAGGCCCTGGCGCTGATGCAGCAGGGGCACAGCGCGTACGCGCCGTCTTGGGCGATGGCTTCCCAGTCGGCCGAGCGCAGCGCCAGGTCGAAGAGGTACTGTCCCTTGCCACGCTCGGCGCCGCAGTCCCGGCAGGTGATCGCGCTCATGGCTTGTAGACCTTCACGGTCGGGTTCGAGGTGTCGGACAGCTGGGCGACGAACAGCACCACGCCGTACTCCGGGATGGTCACGCCGAACCACGTGTCGGTGTTGCCGCCGATCTGGTGCGTGCCGATCGAGCCGGACCACGAGCCACCGCTGAAGCGGTAGATGTTCCCGGTGGTGCCCTGCGCGAACAGCAGCAGGTCGCTGCCGTTCGGATGACTGAACACGATGCCCTGGCTGATGCCGGCGCTGATTGGCGTGCTCGGCGCCGACGACACAGTGCCGCTGGCGTTCATCGAGTACATCGTCGACGAGCCATTGCCGCCGCCGAAGTACATGGTGCTGCCGGCGCGAGCGATCCAGTTGTGATAGCTGCCCAGCAGCGTGCTCAGCGGATCTTGCCGCGTGGTCCATGACGAGACGGCGGCGTTCGAAGACTGCGCGCTGCCCACGTCGATGAACACCAGCCCGCCAGCGCCGCTGTTCAGCGCGGGGAACCACTCCAGCCCACCGGCGACCTGGTTGTAAAGGTTGGCGTGACTCGCCACGGTGGTCCACGCCGCGCCGTAGGGCTTCTTGTAGACCGTGCCGGAGCCGTACCTGCGCAGGTAGATGTCCCCAGTCGCCGGGTCCATCGCCAGGTGGTAGTAGGCGTGGCCGAGCTCGCTGCCGGTGAAGGTGTACGGCACGTTGGCCGTCGCCGTCCACTGGTTCGTGGCATCGTCCCAGGTGATCAGTTTGGGCGTCTGGTAGTGGCCCTGGCCCCAGTACTGGATCTTCTTGTGCACCGGGTCCCAGTGGCCCCGTGCGGCGAACTCTGTGATGGCCTTCCCGCCGCCGGCATCCAGCAGCGTGAGGTTCATGTTGCCCATCGTGAAGCTCTGCCAGTCGCCCGACGACATCGAGCGGGCGAGTTGGGCGAGCGACGAGATGCCGGGCGGCGTCTTGCCGCCGGGAAAGTCGACGTACTGCTCGGAGAAGATGATCTCCGGATAGTCTCGATAGGCGTTCGTCGGGTAGCCGGGGTTGTCGGCGCCCGCGGCCGCGCCGCCGCTGTACATGAGGTTGCTGAAGTTGACGGCGTTCCAGCCGACCCCCAGCGCCTTCACTCGGTCGCCGAAGCCCGCGGTGTTGCCCGCCGTGTCGTCCAGCGATGAGTCGCCGCAGAGCACCGGATCGTTGCCGTAGCTGGCAACCCAGTAGCGCAGCCGGTCGGCGGCGAGGTCCATCTCGAGCAGGTGCGCCGTGAGCCCGCCTCGGTTGTACGGCACGCCACCGATGGAGGCGTCAGGATCCGGCACGTTCTGCGTCGAGAGCAGAGAGGCCTGCGATGAACCCGACGTGGTGCCGTAGTTGAAGGCGCCGTAGCGCTGCTCCCACTGCGCCTGCGTCGTGGGCGAAGACGGTGTGCCGCGATCGCACGCATTCTGCAGCTGGTAGTTCGGCGATCCGGCCAGCCCCGTGCCGCTGCGCGTGCGCTCGAGCAGCGCGCTGCTTTCGCCCGCGGTCTTGCGGTAGACCGTCGGGAACCCGAAACAGAGCTGGTTCGCGGCGACGACTTCGCCGACGGTCGCCGTCGCGTCGTGCGTGTCGACGATCAGCTCTTTCATGGAGCCCGCCGTGCCGTCCGGCAGCTTCCACAGATAGTCGATCGCGGCGTCGGCCCAGCTGATCCACTGGATATAGATCTTCTTCCTGAACGCGGCGGCCAGTGCCGCCTTGTTCAGGTTGAAGGGCATGATCCAGTACTGGTTGTCGATCGTGCCCGCGCCGCCGTAGCCGTTCTTGCCGGTCCACAGCCGCAAGGCCTTGCCGCTGAGCACGTGCCCGGCGTCGGTAACGATCTCGAATGCGTTCGTGAACGTGGCGCCCTGGCTCGGGTTCTTGTTCGCCCCGTAGCAGCCGGCCGAGTTGTACGCCGCGGCGGCGTCGGCATAGCTCGACCAGTTCTCGGCTCCGATCACGCCCTTGGCGGAGGCGGAGCGCGAGGCCCAGTCGGTGGCCGGGTTGATGCCAGGCGCGGCGATCCCGCCAGTGTGCGTGGCGGCGAGCGCCAGCGTCTCGGCCGCCGCGCGCGCGAACGTCCCGCGCTCTGCTTGCCCAGCGCTCAGCGCCAGCGCTTCAGCTGCAGCCCTCACGAAGACCGCCACCTCCGATGGCGCGTCAGACAGCCCGATCGACTCGACGCGCTGCTTCGCAATGCCGGCCCACCGATGCGCGGCCACTCTCGGAGAGAGGTGCGGCCAGTAGCGCCTCACACCAGCACCCACTCACCCGTCGGGGCCCACTTTGCGGTGATGTAGCCGTACTGCACGGCGCCAGGCATACCGGCCGGCGACCGAATGGTCCCGCCAGTCCAAGCGAAGGAAGGCACGCCGGTGCTCGCCATGTAGACGTAGACGGCATCGTCGATCGTCGCGCCGAGCGAGTTGCCTGATGGCAGCGTGATCGTGCCGGGGCTCGCCGAGTTGTAGACGATCTCGTTGTTCAAGTCGGCTGCGCCGACCGTCGTGTCGCCGCTTACCGTGCGTGAGCTGGTGGCGCCGGCGATGCGGCCGGAGAGGACGCGGTTAAGTGCCGGCATGTCACAGCCTCTGTCCCTTGATGGTGATCTGCGGATCCACTGCGCCGGCGCCGAAAGTGACGATCACGTCCTGATCGCGGGCGACGACGTTGCCGCTCGAGCGAGCGATCGTCTCCTCGGAGCTGCTGACCGAGTGCGCCGAGCCGCCGACCCCGGTGCCGTCGATCTTGACGGTCGCCGATGCGGAGCCGCTGGCGCACTTGCTCGTCGTCTCGGTGATGCGGAAGGCGTAGGGCGCCTTCAGCACGATCGGGTAGTCACGCGCGGTCGACGTGCCGATGAACGTCCAGGTGAAGCCGACGTTCAGCGCCGCGCTGCTGGGCCCGCAGAGCGCCTCGTTCGGGGCCGGCATGGGTCAGACCCCCACGCCGACCAGCGAGAGCCGAACGGTCGCGCTCGCGCCGATGCTGACGACGTTCCAGTCCCAGTTGTCCCAGGTCGAGAACACCGGGAGCGAGTCGAACAGGTCGCCGTTCTTCACGCCGCCAGACACCGGCAGCACGAAGGTCGCCAGCACCTCCTTGAACGAACTCGCGCCGTTGTTCCAGGCGCGCAATTGCACGGTCGCGGTCTGCGTGCCGCCGGCTTCCATCGCGACGGTGGCGGTCGCCCCGTACTCCGGCCACTTGCTCAGCGTGGCCGGATTCTTCGCGCCCGTCGTCGTGGCGGTCTGCGTGTCGGTGAGCTTGGTTCCCATGACGGGCCCTTCCTGCTCAGGACGCCGTCAGCGTGTAGACGACGTTCAGCGTGTCGAGGTTGTTCACCGCCTGCGAACCGCCGGTGAAGTCGCCGGCCGAGAAGAGCACGCCGGTGGTGTTGTCCTTGGTGGCGCTGCCGCCGTTGTTCATGAAGCAGCCGGCCACCGTGCCGCTCGAGGTGATCGCGTAGGCGGTGCTCGGCGAGGTGCTGACGCCCGACGAGGCGGAACCCATCGTGATCGCCGGGCGGTTGCCGGTGTAGGCCGGCGCGTTCGTGCCGCCGACTTCCGACCAGCCGCCGTGCGAAGCCTGCGTGTCGCCGGCAGCCTTGGTGCCGGTGCCGCACAGGCCCATGACCAGGGTCTGCGTGTACGTCGACCCCTTCAGGTACTTGTCGAGGATGTCGTTCTTCCCGACTGTCGTGACCAGGTTCGGGAACGAGTTCATGAACCGCACGAACTGCAGCGGGGCCATCTCCTGCGTGAAGCGGGCGATGCGCTGGTCGATGTGGCGCAGCTCGTCGGCCGCCTCGCGCAGGAAGGTGCGGCGCTTGGCGCTCTGCATCGCCTGCAGCAGGCGCTTGATCCACGACGACGCGGCGCCGGCTCTCTTGGCCTCGCGCTCGACCTCCAGCTCGATCACGGCGCGGTCTTCCATCGCCATCAGGCGCTGGTGCCATGGCGTCAGGAACTGCTGAAGCGTCTCGGGCCGCGGCGTCAGGATCGACGCGGCGTAGCGGCCGTGAACGGTGCGAGTGTCGGCGACGAGTTTCATGCTGTGCGTCCTTGGATAGGTGGTGTCACTGCGCCGGCTCGCTGAGCGGCTCCATCTGCGCGGTGCAGGCGTTGACCTCGCTGTCGTGCATGGCCGCGATGTCGTCGAGCTCCTGCAGGCGCTCGGCCGGCGTGCCCTCCTCGGCGGCGAGCACCGTGCGGCGCGCCCGGGCCGCGCTGGCGGCCTCGATGTGCGCGTTGCGCTTGTTCCAGAGCGGCAGGAATTCGCCCATGCGCGACGGGTGCGGCCTGGTGATCGATGCGCCGGCGGAGTCGCCGGCCGGGGGCTTCTGGCTCATGTGCTGGTGTCCTCAGCAGGTGACGAGGAACAGGGTCGCGCCGGCCGGATCGGTCCCGACGAGCGCGGAGACGGTGCCGGCGGTGTCCAGAGCCGCCAGCGAGCGGCGCAGCGCGGTCAGCGCGTCGTCGCTGTTCTTGAACGAGCGCGAGGCGCCGGAGGCGGCGCCTTGCGAGTTGATGCGGCGCGGCGCGCCGGCTGCGGCGATCAGCGCCACGGCCATGCTCTGCACCATGATCTGGTCCGGCTCGCTGTAGCCGGCGGCGAACATCGCAGGCTCGACAGCCTCGACCTTCTCGACGGCGGCCGCGACGATGAAGTCGGGGACGCTGATGCCGAGCGTCTGGTCGAGGTACTGGCGAGCCTGCGCGGTCGTGATCACGCCTTGCCCTTGCCGGCCTTGGCCGCCTTCAGCGCGTCGAGCTCGGCGAGCACCTCGGCGTGCTTGGCCTGCAGTGCGTCGTGCTGCTCCTGCATGCCTTGCAGGCGCTGGCCGAGCTCGGCGCTGGCCTGGCGCTCGGCCTCGAGCAGGGCGATGGTCGCCTTCAGCTCGTCGGCGAGGCCGTCATCTGACGTCGGCACCGCGGCAGCCTGCTCGGGCGCTGCCGGCGCCGCCGGCGGATCCCAGCTGTGCGCCGCCTCGCCGTCCTCGTCCGTGGCCGGGCGGCACTTGTTGGCGAAGAAGGTCGGGATCACCTCGTAGGGGATCTCGACCACCGAGCCGACGCCCGCGCCTTGCGGCCACTGCGCCTTCGCGTGCGTGATGACGACCTTCATGGCGATCAGGTCCGCGTGTAGGCCGCGATGTGCGAGCGCGAGTTCGCATCGCTGCGGAACTGCGGCGCGGCGACGGCCATCACCTGGAAGGCGTAGTCGTCCTCCGGGTTCATGCGCGCCTTCGGCCGGGTCGTCATCGGCATGGCCGAGAGGATCGAGCCCCACTCGCCGCTGTCGATGTTGTTGACGGCAATGATGTCGTTCGCCGCCAGCTTGCCGCAGGGGATGACCTCGCGCACGCCCGGGATCGCCAGCATGCGCTGGGCGATCGTGCCGGTGTAGTTCGTGGCGTAGTCCGTGACGCCAGCGTAGAACCAGTCCGAGTAGTTCACGAACACGGTGGCCTGGCCGAAGCTGTTGTCGGAGATCAGCGAGGCCAGCACGGTCTTGAACGCGATCAGCCAGTTCGCGCCGGTGGTGCCGTTCAGGTCGAAGGCGCCGAAGGTTCCGGTGTTGCGGTCCGGGAAGTTCTTCAGGCCGTAGATCGTCGACCCGCCGACCACGATCGACGACAGGCCGTTGATCGCCATGTCTTCGAGCTTCTCGGCCACCTTGCGCTGGTTGTTCGCCAGCGAGTCGCCCGACTGCAGGCCTGCGCCGCGGGTCATGACCTGCCACTGGCGCCAGCCGAAGGCGGCCTCGCTGTGCACGATCGGGATCGGCGTACCGGCGAAGTTCACGACCGCCTGGTCGGCGCGGCCGGGGTTGCGGCCGTCCATCGAAACGGACACGTCGCCCGAGTCGCTGACCTTCGGGTAGAAGGACATGATGTCGGCGACGTCGACCGGCGTCTGGTTGGCACGCGCCAGGCGGTTGAACACCGCGAGGATGTCCCGCTGCAGCATCGCACCGCGCTGGTCGATGCGGCGCCACGCGTCGAGACCGATCGGCGAGGCGTTGCCGATCATGAGGGCGGTCGGGTCCTGCGCCATCGCGGCTTCGCGGGCGTCGTACGCCTGCAGCACCGCGTTGCGGATCTCGTTCTGACGGTTGGTGAAGAGCAGCATGTTCGTTGGCTCCGGGTGGGTCAGGCGATCAGGCCTTCACGTAGGGCATGGCGATCTCGACTTCCATGAGGTCGCCGGCCGACTTGGCCCCGGCCTCGCGGGAGTAGAGGCGCACGACGTTCGTCGACGCGGCGGCCGCGGCGCGCCCGGCGGCCGCGATCGTCAGTTCCTGGCCGACCGCGTAGGTCGCCGCGGCCACCGCGACGAGGAAGCGCTCGCCGGGCTGCAGCACCGCCGCGACGCCGCTGTCGCCCGAGGCGTATGCGGTCTTCAGCGGGTCGGTGGTCGTGAAGGCGTCGGCCGACGGCGCGTAGTAGTCGCGGTTGATCAGCAGCCGCAGCGCGCCGGCCGGGACCGGCGAGGTCGCCTGCGAGAACTGCGTGCCGTCTTCGGTCACGAAAGTGCACGGCAGCAGCGCGCCGTTGACCGTCTTGTCGGAAATGGTGAGCGGGGTCTCGTTGATCGGACCACGGTAGGCACGGGACGGCATTTACGCACCCTCCTTCGTCGGTTGCAGGAACTGGTTCGGGTCGTACTTGGCGTACGCGCTGGCGCCGCCCGTGCCGCCGCCGCTGTTGCCGGTGACCACCGGCGCGGCCTTGGCCTTCATCTCGCGCAGCCGGGCGACCGGCAGCAGCTTCAGGTCGTCGACGGTCAGCGCGGAGTTCGTCGCGGCGATCTCCTTGGCGAGCGTCTCGACCTCGGCGGTCTCGGCGGCCTTCGCGGCCGCCTTCATCTGCGTAACCTCCGCGTTCGCCGCGTCGAGCTTCACCTCGACCGGCTTGCGGGTCATCGCGTTGTAGGCCTCGAGCAGCTGATCGTCGCTCAGGCCTTCGGTCTTGATGCCGGCCGAGTTCAGCGCGGCGAGGATCAGAGGCTTCAAGGGGTCGTCCTTTCGGTGGTTGGTGACCGTCTCGTATTCGACCTTGCGGCGGACCTCGACCGGTTCGCTTGAAAATGCTACGGACGCACCGTCCGAGCTGACCGAGTAGTCCTGGCGCCACATGCGCCCGTCGCGGTCGGTCCAGATGCAGTAGCGGTCGAAGACCTCGCGCACCCAGGCACCCTCGGGCATGAGCGCGTAGAGGCCGCTGGTGATCTGGTCGAAGCTGACGTCGCTCGACGAGTTGCCGAGCAGGCGCAGCAGCCAGGCCTTCATCCCGGCGGCGCGGCGGTCTTCGGGCTCGGTGGTGAGCTGCGCGCGCTCGACCTCCTCTTCCTGACCCTGCGCGTTCAGGAACATGCCGACGCCGTCTTCCGGTGTGCCTGCGCCCTTCTCGTCCAGCAGGATCGCCAGGTGGTCGTAGCTGATGTTCGTGGCGATGCGCTCGTACTTCTTCCCGCGGCTCTCGCCGGCGGCGTTGATCGCCTCGCAGATCAGGCCGGTGCTGACGTGAATCGGCTCGGTGTTCGTGCCGGCGATCGCTGCGTCGAGGCGCTCGAGCAGCCTGGCACCGGCGTCGCTGGCCTTGGCCTGCTTCTCGTTGACGACGATGTCGACCTGCGTGCGGCCGGCCTCGTGGCGGGCGTTCGTGCAGACGCTGCCGATGTAGCTCGCGAGCAGCGCCTCGCCGTTCGTGGCGCTGATGAACTGCCCGGCAGAGTTCTTCGGGTGCCCGGCCGGCGCCGGCTTCTGGTTCAGCGTCGGCGCGCTCTTCGCCAGCTCGTCGGCCGGGTAGAGCATGCCGTTCATGACCAGATCGTCGACCGCGCCGCAGACGTTGCGGATCGTGTAGGTCGTGCCGGACTTCGACACGTTCGCCGCGTTGACGGCGCTCAGCAGATGGACGCGCTTGCGAGCCATGGGCAACCCTTCAGGAGTTGCCGCGGGATGCTAGGAAGGGTCGTGCCTCGACTGCCAGGCCTTGCGCTCGTTCGCCATCGTGCTCTGCAGCTTCTTCGTCAGGATCGGCTTGCCGGCAGCGTCGAGCAGGCAGGTAGTCACGCTGCAGTGGCAGTTGGAAACAACGAGATTGCCGCCTAACATCAGGCCACTGCGCTCCTGAAAGTCGAACACGTGACCGCTGTACGCGAAGGCCTCGACCTGCCGAACCTCATCAAGCGATACGAGTTCGGCGAATCCGTCCTTGCACTCAGCCGAGCCAGCGGCATCGCGCGGTCGACCTTGACGCGCCAACTCGCTGCCGCCGGCGTTGAGATGCGCAATCGCAGCGATGCCCAGCGCACGCGCATGGGTCGACTTTCCCCAGGCGAGCGGCTCGCCAACGCCAGCGCGGCGCACGATGCCGCTCGCGGAAGGCCTGTCCACATGGGAGAGCGCGTTCTGCGCGCCCTCACTCGCAGCCGCCGCATCGGGAAGTACGAGCGCGAGATCGTCGAGGAACTCCGCCGCCGCGGCATCGAATGCGAACATCAGTTCCCGTTCGGCCCGTACAACCTCGACATCTGGCTGACAGAATCGCGCGTCGCCGTGGAGGTCTACCGGGCTCACCCGGGCCGTGATCTGATGACCCGCATTCACGAGCGCACCGAACGCATCCTCAGCGCTGGCGCTCATCAGGCGACGATCCAAGTCGCCTACCCGAAGGGTCGGCTGCACCTCGGTGCCGTATGCGATCAGCTGGTCGCCTTCGCGGAGTTCTGCCGCAGGCACCATCCCTCGGGTGGTAAGCACGGGGTGATTCGCGGTCACGGCAAGTTGGCGGCCGCCAGCAGTCACGAGACGAATGGCAGGCCCCTGGTAACGCGACTTGATGCCTGCGACGAATCGGCCTGAGACGGGCTGTTCGGGCAGGAAGCAGTTGTAGCGGTTCCCCCGCTCCGCGTAGAACGCCCGCACCTGCTCGCGCGTGTAAACCTTGCCGTTCCGGCTGGCGTGCCAGGGCCGCGTCGTCGGAATCAGCGCCGACGTCCAAAGCTCGCCGGTGCGGATGCCGAGTTCCGCCTCCGCCTGGTCATCCTCGGCGAGGCGCGCCATGCGCAGCGTGTCGGTGATGTCGCTCTGCGCGTAGGCGAGCGCCTTGGCCTTGCCGACCTCGAGCCGCTCCTGAATCAGCTTCCGCGCTGCCTTCGGATTCAAGCCGTCGGCGACCGCCTGGCCGATCACCTGCGCCAGCGCCGCGCGCTGCTCGGCGGCCAAGCCTGTCCAGTGCTCGTAGCCCTTGAACTTGGCCGTCGCGATGCGGTTGCGGTACGGCTCGGAATAGAGCACCGCCTCGAGGCTGCGCGCCGCGGCGTAGGCCGGCGACAGCGCGGCGAGGTTGGCCGAGGCCTGCGCGGTGCCCAGGTGCGAGGCGTCGTCGATGTAGGCGTCCCACCAGAAGAGGTGGTCGAGCGACTTGCCTGGCTCGGCGATCCAGCGCGCTAGGGTGGCCTGCAGCTCGGCGGCGATGTTCTGCAGCTGGTCGCCGGCCAGGCCGTAGCGCACCTCCGGGCCGCGCAGGTCGTTGATCGCGTAGACCGGGATGCGGTCGAACAGGGCGAGCACTTCGCGCTCCAGGGCGGCGAAGCGGCGCCGGATGTCGGCACCGGCCCGGCGGAGGATGCCGCCGGCGCCGGTCCGGTCCTTGGCGGTGCCCGGGATGATCGGGTCGCGCACCGTTGCGCGGAGCTTCATCGCTCGTAGATACTGCCGCGATAGAGAAGCGGAGCGCTCGCCGGCGGGAAACCTGTGTTCCACAGCGCGCGCAACACCAGCAGCACCTCGATCAGTGCCCACGGCCCCAGCCAGAGCAGGAGGAACGTCATCGCGCCGCCACCATCCGCGGCCGCGCGCCAGGCTGCTGCATCGGGTCAACGGTCTGCGTCGGATCGCCGCCCTCCCCCATCGCCGGATCGCCCAGCGTCGGATCTTCGGGCATGGCTTCCTCGTACCCGGTGGCCTTGCGGATCTCGCTCGCCGCGTAGACCGGTCCCTGCCCCGACTGGAACGCCCGCTGGTTGATCGTCGACATGCTCTCGGCCGTCGCGAACTTCTCCTCGTCGCCCGGGGAGTCGAGCGGCGGCCACTCCACCTCGAACTCGCCTGCCTCGATGACTCCGGCCGCCTGCATGCGCTGCACGAACTCCTCGATCATCGGCGTCAGGTCGTGCTGCTGGCGCGCCTGGCACCGGGCTGAGTAGTCGCGCTGATCCTGATCGCTCGCGAGCCGGCCGGTCTGCTGGCCGAAGAGGATCGTGAACGGCAGGCGCACCGAGGCAGCGAACAGGTTCGCGGCCACTTCGAACGGCTTCTGTGGGTCGGCCTGCTGCACCTGCAGCGGGTCGATGTTGCCACCCTGCGTGGCGATCACCGCATCGAGGTTGCGATTGATCGCGTCGGCGCGCTCCTGCAGCACCTGATGCACCGACTTGCCGGAGGGCGTCCCATCGGCGTTCTGCGTGATCGCCTCCGGGTTGGACGTCGGGTCGAAGACGATCTTCAGCGTGCGCGCCGCGTTCTTGATGAACGACTCGGCCGAGCCGCCGGCGATCTTCTCGAGGTCCATCAGGTGGTTGAAGCCGGCCAGCAGCAGCGGCACGCCGTCGAAGAAGTCGCCGACCGAGCCCTCGGCCAGGATCTGCACGCGCGACGGGTGCACGTCGGCCCACTGGTCAGGCTTGCCTTGCGTGTCGCCGACCTGCGCGAGGTCGCGCGTCTGGTACTGGAACATCGCCGGCTTGCCGTAGTTCTCCGCGTCGGCCGGGTCCGCGTGCCACTTCGTGACCTTGATCTGCGTCTCGAAGAGCGGGATCACGTCGACCAGGTCGCGCGCAGTCTTCATCGGCTGGTCGAGCCGCTGCCCGTCGGCCACGCGGTAGATGATCGCCGCGTAGCGCCCGACCATGTTGCGGCGATCGAGGTCGCGCAGCTTCGACCAAAGGCGACGCTTCTTGAACAGCTTCTCGACCTTCTTCTCCCACGGCGTCTCGTCTTCCGATCCCTCGGGCTTGATGCGCGGCCGCTCCTGCCAGCACTTGTCGAGGATGCGATGCACCGCCCCGTGGCCCGCGCCGCCGCGCTCGTAGGCCTGGCGGAGCTGCTCGGCCGTCACCTGCTGCGGGTAGCCGTACTGGTCCCACGCTGCCGGCCGCTTGGCATCGAGCGCGCCGCCGAGGAACTGTTCGCGCGCGCGACGCAGCGCGTAGTCGGTGGTGTTGACGGTGATCTCGGGCATGGGCAGGGATGCTAGACAGGCTCAGAAAACGCCGGCCCGCGGCCCGATGAAGTGCCCGTAGGCCTCGCTGCAGGCGTCGGCCTCGTCGTCGTGCTTCGCTTCGGGGAAGGCCTCAAGCGCATCGAACAGCCAGGTGTTCCACGCCCCTCGCAGGACGTCGACATTCCCGGCCTCGCACTGCGCGCTGAAGGGCGAGAAGCGTGTCGTCTTCTCGCCGGTCGGCCGCGTCGCCTTCGCGTGGTAGCCGACCAGTTTCAGCACCAGTGCCTGCGCCTGCGACTTGCCGGCCTGCCCTGGGTCTTGCGGGATCCTGATCACCACCTGCCGGCCGTCGCTGCTCGCCGTGTTGATGATCGCCTGCTCGACCTTGTGCGGCCCCTCCTGCATCCGCGAGGCGTGCAGGATGATGAAGCGCTTTGTCGATCGGCTGCGGCCGAGCTTGATGCTTGCCGTCTGGTCCGGGTCGTTGATCTCGGTCTTCTCGGTGGCCGCCAAGTCCCAGCCGCGCACGATCTCAAGGTCGGTCGGCGCCTCGTCGACCACCTTCACCCACTCGCGCCGGAAGTACATGCCGGCGGCCGGTCGCACCTTCCAGTTTCCGCCCAGCAGCCGAGCTCGCTCGACCGCGCTCTGCGCCTCGAGGTTCGCCTTGTAGCTCGGGTCCTTCGCGAGCAGGATCTTGTTGTCGGTCAGCTTCGCCGGGATGAAGGTTGCCGACTTCGGCTGCGGCTGGTCCGGGTGGTCGGCCGGCAATTCGGCATTGCCGAAGCGCTCGACCAATTCTTCACGCGATCCAGCCCACACGATGGCGTCGCTGATGCGCAGGAACCAGCGCACGACGCCGGAGCGCTCGGGGATCGGCAAGCCGGTCTCTTGGTTGATCCACCAGGCGATGAACTGCGCGACCCAGCTGTCTGCGTCCGGGTTCGTCGTCGCCCGGATGTAGGGC
>ERZ650304.496-NODE-496-length-20601-cov-12.192690_pt1 | contig 20601 bp, 15 predicted proteins | sample MGYA00376240_ERZ650304 | MGnify/ENA primary metagenome ERZ650304 (study PRJEB26733, sample SAMN07839271) | wastewater metagenome | biome: small river; feature: stream; material: water | place: USA: North Carolina | collected 2016-03-01 ... | reverse complement strand
CCAGCGGCGCGATCAGGTGCAGGCACAGTGCGATGATGATGACGATGCGCATGGGTCGTCAGAAGTTGCGGGACATTTCGATCCACGCACTCGAATGAGACGAGTAGCGAACGAAACGCATGATCGCGTTCACAGGAACGGGGGCGATATTGGTGCCCCCTTTAAGCGAGAAGTTGCCGCCATGGTTTATGGTGGTATTGGCATCCCCGAAAAGCACGATCAAGTCACCATCACTTTGCCCCGCGGGCAGCGTGAAATTCGTGACCGTGGTCGCTCCAGCCTGTGTTAGGTACATGGCGCAAGTGGCCACCGTTGGCGTCGCGCCGGTAGCTGCTGCGAACCGAAGCGACATCGGCATGCCCAGTGACAACCCCGCAGCTGTCGAGACTCGCAGAACGTCCAGTGAGCGGCGGCTGTCACGCCAAATGAGATCGTTCGTGTTCGTGTTGTATTCCAGGTACGTCTCGTGCGTACCAATCCCCGCTTGCATCGTCCAGCGCAAGGTGCCGGGGCCATACATGCCGAAGTTCCCCGCCTCGTCCAAGTCCATGCGGGTGCTGTCGATGTTCAACGCCGCCTGTTGGTATACCCACGTAACAGCGCCGTCGCTGACAGTACCGGTGCCCGTGGGCGCGGAGGCGCCGGACGTACCGCCAGCAGTGGTCTTGTAGACCTTGCCACCATCGCTGATGCAGTAAGCACCCGCCGCGTACACGGTAGCTGTAGTCCATTCCTGCGGGTTGGCTAGGGCGACCGCGCACGGTGTCTGGACGCGCCAACTCACGCGCCAGCGGTTTGTGACGGAATCGCGACCGAACTGCTGCAACCAACCCAGCATCGGATCGCCGGCGTAATCCTTGCCGACGCCGTGAAGAAGCGTTGCAAGTCGATTCGTCGCGGAGAAACTGCCCGCAGTGCCGAAATTCAACAGCATCAGTGCTGGGTTGTGCGGCGAACCGACGATGCTTTGCGTGTCGTCGCTGACCGTGTCCCCCGAGTACATGATGCGAAACTTGTTCTTGTAGGACGGCGGTTGGCCCCAGTTGATGCTCGACTCGTCGTCCAGCATCACGCCAGTCGGCACCGCAGCGTAGACCGTTTCGACGTCGAACAGGGTGTTGTACGGGATCTTGATCCAGCCGCGGAACGTCGCAGCGCCGAGCGCACTCAGCAACGTGACTAGTGCGGTTGTGTGGTTCGTGATGCCGTCAGGCGTGATGCCAACGTCACGCACGTCTAGCACGTCGCGCACTTTGGCCTGGGCGGTGCGCGTGACGGCGCCCGGCAGGTTGGCGATGAAACTCTGCGCGTCCAGCGGGCCGACCGCACCGCTGTAGGCGGCAGCGATGGCACTGGCCACCTGGGTGGCCGTGAACGGGGTTACGTTCGGCTGGCCGGACAGATCAGCGAAGCACAGCAGCCGGTCATATCGGGCCGCACGTGTTGGCAGCGCTGTCACAGGGAAGGGTCCGTCCGGAGGGATCGTCAGCTGGCGCCCCAGCTTTTCGGCCAGCTGCTGGGACAAGATCGCCTGCCGATCGAACGCGCGTTCGTGCACTTCAGGCAGGAACCGGCCCACGTTGGAAAACGCCGCCGGTTGGCTGTACGCTGTGGCACCGATCGCCACCAGGCTGGCCGGACTGGCCATGGGGGAACCGGACAGCGGGTACGTGATGTACCCGCCCGGGTTCGCGTCTTGATCAGCGTTCAGCGTGACGGTAAAACCGGACGTGATCACCGAGGCCACGCCAGCGGCGTTCGTGTACGTCACCTCCAGGTCAGCGGCGCTGAACACCTTGAAGGTGAACGGGAACTGGGTAGTTACGCCGTTGCCGTAAAACGGCCCGGCGCGGCGGTCGGTGGTGGTGACTGTCATGGCCTTAAAGTCTCAAGGCCCGCCCCCGCTTCGCGCATACGGCTAACGTTTGGAGTCGGGGCTCGGGGTGCCCGTTACCAGGCCGCGCGCAGCGTCGGGCACGCTGGTGGGCTCGATACGGTCCTCGGCCATGCCGGCCAGGTAGCCCGCAGGCCGCGCGATGGCATTGGCGGGCAGGCCCGTGGTCAGGCTGATCAGCGTGGCCACATCGCGCACGGCCTTGCGTGCGCTGCCATCCTCGACCACCGCGTTGTAAACGCTGGCCGGTGAACGCACTGCGCTTTCCACCATGCTGACCGCGGGCGAAGTGCTGATCCGGTCGTCGTATGGCTTGTCGTTGAAGGCGTTCATGCCGGCGTTGATCGTGGGCCCGGCCACCGGGACCATGCCCAGCGCGGCGCGCACGTTGCCCATGACCAGCACAGCCATCAGCCAGTCGTCCAGGGTTTCGCCGTCTTTGTCCTCGTCGCCTGGGCCGCCCCGGAAGGCCTGCACGATCAGCTCGCTGACCATGGCCGGCGCCAGAAAACCCAGCGTGAACACGTACAGCCCCCGACCCATGCCCTTGCGCAGGCCCAGATCGTGCTGGGCTTTGGCGAACTCCGTGCCCAGCAGGTTGGCCTGCATGTTGAAGTACCCAGCGAACTGGGTGAACAGTCGCACGAAGGCGTTGCCAGTTTCAAAGCGGCTCACATCCTCGGGCAGCGTGCTGCCCTGGGTCTCGCGCACGGCCGCGTCCGCGATGCGGCGGGCGTCCTGCTCGGTCTGCCCGGCCTCCAGTGCCTGGTTGTAGGCCCCGGTCCACACCACCGGGCCGATCACGTTGTCCACCGCCGACTGCATGAAATAGGCGTGTTTGGCGGTCCAGGCCTGGGCCTTGTCGTAAACGCTGGGGTTCAGCAGGATGTCGTTGATCGCGTCGTTCATCTGCGCGACCTCGTTGTCCATCCGGGTGGCCATGTAGGGCGACACGTCGGCCACGGCGCGCACGAACTGGCGCGGCGCCTTGACATAGTCGGCCATGGCGCCCACCAGGTAGCGCGGCCGCACCTTCACCGCGGCGACGCTCAGGCCGGTGACCTGCTGGGCTGTGTTCACCACGTTGGCAAACATCGCGGCCATGCCGGCGCGGCTGCGCGCCAGGCTGAAAAACCGCATCAGGCCGTTGTCGCCGGGAACCGGGGTTTCCACGGATTGGCGCGCGGCGCGGTTCAGCCACGGGGTCAGCAGGCTGTCGAACGCAGCCGGGTCCAGGCGGTGCAGCGGCGTGCTGACGGCCTTGCTGCCCAGCACCTTGCGCACCTCGCGCACCGGCTGCTCCAGGTGGCTGAACAGCAGCACCTTGTCGATGTGCTGCGACAGCGTGCGCAGATCCAGCAGCAGGGGCTTGTTGTTTTCCACGCGGGTTTTCGTGAACCCCCGGTTGGTGGCTGGGAAGGCGTAGGCCAGCGTCTGGCTTTCGTCTTCCTGCAGCTTGCGCGTGGCCGCGTCCTTGACCACCTCGGGATCCATCATGGCGGGCACATAGCCCCCGCGATACTCGCCGAACGGCGTGGTGAAGGGGTCCGCCGTCACCTCGTCAAAGTAGCGGCCGAACACGTCACGGTGGGCTTTCTGGGCCAGCGGCTTCATGCTCTCCAGCATGTCCCACACGCCCTGGGCGAAGTCGTAGTCCGCCTTGGTCAGCACGCCCTGGTCGATCATGCGCTGCAGGAACGCGTCCCACCGGCTGGTGTCCAGCACGCCCTGCTCGTTTTCCGTGGCCCAGCCCCGGCCCAGCAGCAGCTTGCGCTTGTTGGAGGTGTTGCCGGTGTGCAGCAGGGCGTGCAGGATTTCCGCCTTGCCCGAACCACCACGGGAATACCCGAAGGTATAGCCCAACTCCGGGGCGTCGATGCGCGCGCGGCCCACGTCCAGCCCGGCCAGCAGATCGCGGTATTGCTTCAGGTACCTGGCCCGGTCGGTGCGGTAGCGGTCGGCGGCTTCCTTCACCGGCTGCCAGATGTATTTGCGAAACGGGCCCATGTCGGCGCCGTCTTTGGCGCCCGTCCACGACTCCACGCGGCGCAACGCGGCCCATGCCGTGCGGATGCGCGCCACGCGGCGCTCGGCGTCCGTCACGGCCATGCCTTCACCGGGCACCCGGTCGGGCACGCCGATGGCCTCCATGCGCTGCACCAGCGGCAGCTTGGCGGCCTCGATGTCGATCAGCTGGCCGTCGATCTCCACCTGACGGCTGCGCTTGGCCAGGAACCACAGGCCCTGGATTTCCTCCAGCAGTCCCCGGAACTCCTCGACGGTCAGCTGGTTCAGCGGGCGGGCGTTGACGGTCAGGGCGTCGATCTTGTCGCGCAGCACGTTGAACATGCCGGGGTCGTTTTCGGCCACGGCCTTCAGGTAGCTCTGCGCGGCTTCGCCCTTGGTGCCCAGGCCGTATTCGGCCAGCACGGCGCGGGCGGCCTGCACCACGTCCCAATCGCGGGTTTTGATGATCGTGTCGCGGTCACCGCGCAGCACCTTGCGGAAGAACTCCACACCCTTGCGCACCTCGTCTTGCGCGCCGTAGGCGGCTTTGGTGGCGTAGTTGTTCACCAACTGGTTGCGCTTGTGCACGGCTGCCTCGGCCAGGTCTTTGCCGATAGCCTGCCCGGCCAGCTTGGCGCTGCGGGCTTCGGCGGCGGCGTATTGCTTGGGGCGCAGGTTTTTGATCTGCTGGCGGGCGATCACTTGGGCGGCGTAGTCCTGCGCGGCGCGCGCCATCACGTTCACCGTGTCGCGCTGCTTGACCAGGCTGTCGCCCGATTCGGTCACCTTGTTGGCCTTGGCCAGGGCTTTCATCTCGTTGGCGATCACGCGCGCGCGCAGCTCGTTGTGCACCGCATCGTCGGCGGCGCGGTCCAGTGCTTCCTTGCTGGCGATGTCGCCGTACCGCTGGAGCATCTCGAAGTCGGTCAGCTCGTCGATCACGGCGGCCGGCGGGGGCGTGATAAGCAGGGTTTCCACCAGTTGCTGGCCGGACGGGAAGCCGAAGGTTTCCGCCACGATGTCGGGGTCAATGCCGCGTTCCTCGCTGGTCATGCGCAGTTTGGACAGGCGGTCGTAGGCCTGGGGGTTCATCGCCTTGACCATGCTGCTGCGCAGGCGGCCACTGGCCACAGCGGGCAGATCAAGGGCCTCCACCGGCATCTCGCCGGCAGCGTCGGCGTAGTTCTTGCGGATGCTGTAGCGGTCGATGCCCCGGCGCTGGTCATCGAACAGGGCCTCAAACTTGGCCAGGTCGGCTTTGCCGTTTTCGTCCGGCAGCAAGTACCCGGCCTCGACCAGCCGTTCAGCCATCGCGTCGATGGACAGGCCGCCATCCTTGCGCACCACCGGCGAACCGAACACGCCGGAATCCAGCTTTTCCTTGGCATCAATGCCCCACTGCTTTTTGACTTCGGCACGGTCCAGCCCGCCCAGCTTGGCTATGGCGGTGAACAGGTTGTCCACCTCCTCGCCGGTGGGCTTGATGTCCGGCCCCCGGTCCACGCGCTCGGCCTTCCCCGTCAGGAAAGCCCACGCCCGATAGATAGGCTCGGCCATCACCTGGGCACGCACTTCGCGCTCCACCTCGGCCCGCTTGTCGGCGGCCTCAGCCTGGGCGGCCTTCAGAGCCCTGTCGCGCGCGCGGGACAACCAGCGCATGTCCCGCATCAGCCGGGCGTCCAGCTCGGCGCTGGCGCTGGCCGTGGCGCGTTCGGCCAGGGCCTGGTATGCCGCGAACTCGTCCGGCGTCATGCCGGCCTGTTCGGGCGTCTGGAACAGCGGCCCCATGGCGCGGGCGGCCTGGGCATCGGCGATGGCAGTATCGCTGGCCAGCATCCGGTCCATGACGGCGCGCACGTCGTCGGTCAGCTTGACGTCCAGATTGGTCAGGGTCTTGTACACCCGCACCAGCCACGCGCGAAACTGCGCGAACAGGGTCTGGAGCTCCAGGCTTGGGGCTTTGCCCTCCATGGCGTACCGCTCGAAACCGCGCGCCCACTGCTCGTGGTAGGGGCGTTTTTCCTCCAGCGGCATCATCACCCAGCGGTCCAGTGCGCTGCTCTGCGCGTCAGCCGTGACGCCAAACCACGTCAGGATGCGGTTGAAGTCGTCCACCATGCCGCGCTCGGCATCGCTGACCGACTCGCCGCTGCTGATCTGGGTCTGAATCTTGGCGGCCAGATCGGCTTGCACTTCCAGGAAGAAGTGGCCCGACTCGTGAATGAAGGTGGACAGGTCCGCGCCCTGCAGCAAGGCGATCACGCTGGGGCTGGCGGTGATGTCTCGCCCGAAGGACAGGGCACCGCGGGCGCCTTGGTTCAGGATGCTGGGGTCGGCCGGGTCGAACGTGCCGCGGTTGCCGATGGCGCTTTTGATCTGCTCGGGGCGGAAAACAACGTAATCGCCCCTGGGGTCGATAACCGCATCGTGCCCCGCTTCGCGGGCAGCTCGCACAACCCCCGGTTCGCGCGAGGCGCCCCGCTCCACGGTGAGCGGGTTTTCTGCGCGCAGGTAAACAGCGAGCACTTGCCCGCGCTCTCCGGCCGCATAAGCTGAAGCCCCGTTGCCGCGGCTGTAGATGGCTTCCCCCGCGTAATGCGATGCGTTGCGAGCGTCTCGCGTAAAAAACAGCCCCTCCATGCCCCCAGCGTCGCCAATGCCTGAGCCGCGTTTCGCAAGGTCAAAAGCGTCGAAGTCAGCTGCCGTCCCGTGATACACCACCAGCGGCTTGCCATCGGAGTCCACCACCTTGCTGTCACCGAACCAGGCTTTGAACTCTGGCGTGTCCGGTGCCGCCTGCTCCAACCGCTGCCCGCCCTTCACGTCCGTGCCCGTCACCCGCAGCTGGTACCGGTCCAGAAACTCAGGCAGCGGCACGCCAGCGCGCAGAGCCTGCACGGCGTAGAAGTTGCCCAGCAAGCCTGCGTATGCCTTGTTCACCTCGGGCCGGAACTTGCCCACGGCGTCCAGTTGCTGCTGGAACTGCGCGGTGGTGTCGGCCACCTGCTGGCGGAAGGTCGCCGCGTCCTGCTGTTCGGCCAGCAGGGTTTCCACCTGAGCGCGGATGCTGTCGCCTTCGGCGGTCAGGTATTCCTGCGCCTCGACGCGGCTCATGGCCGTTTCGCTGGCGCGCAGGTGGTCAATCAGGGGCGTGGTGATCTCTGGCCCGGCGGCGGCGAGTTCGGCCACGGGCACGCGCACGTCCGCGCCCGGCACAAAGCTGGCCGCCTCCAGTTGGGCCGCCATGGTGGGCGCGAAGGCGCGCAGTTGTTCAATACTGATCGCGCTCTGGTTCAGCGTGTTGGCGAGTTGCTGCGCGTCCACGTAGAGCTCGGCGGGCACCTGCCCGTCATCGGCCAGGGCCTGCATGTAGGCGTTGAACGTGCCGGGGTCGCGCGCGCGAAGTTTTGAGGCCTCCATCAGCCTGGCCACTTCGGCCATGTAAGCGGCGGCGCGCTCGGCCTGGTCCGCTGCGCGGCGCTCGGGCGCCAGCTTGCCCGCTACGGTGTTCACCGCGCCCATCGCACCGCCCTGCACGATGGTGGCCAGCAGGGTCTGGTAGGCCGCGTCCGGGCGTTCGGCAATGTACTGCGCCCAGGTCTTGTCCGGGTTGGCGATGGCCGTGTCCACGGCGTCCTGGGCCAGCGTGGCGAGCTGTTCGGTTGGCACTTCGCGCGCCAGCAGGCCCTTGACGAACTCGGTGGCCCCGGCCTTGCCCAGGCGGTCCACCATGAAGCGCATGGGCAGCAGTTCGGTGGCCACCTCGATACCACCATCCAGCAGCGCACCGGCGCCAGCCTGGCCCGCCGTGGCGCCGCGCGCCCGGTATTTGCCGTAGGCCTCACCGCCCACCTGGCCGTATGCCACGGCCAGGCCGGGCAGCGGGTTGCCGGTCAGCACCGACAGCGCCAGGCCGGGCGCGTTTTGCACCGTGCTGACGGCGCCGCTGTAGATGCCTTGGCCGGTGCTGGTCTCGAATGCTGGATCTGCAGCTTGCGCGCGGCTGGTGGCGCGCTCGTACCGTTTCAGCGGGCCGCTGTTGTCCAGACCCAGCAGGTCCGCAGCGGCTACGCTCATGCCGGCGCTGGTCGCGCGCAACCGCTCCACGTTGAAGATGCCGCCCAGCACTGACCGCACCGACGGCGCCGGGCCGCGGCTGGGACCCATCAGCGGGCCGTTGTCGATGGTGACGCCCTGCCCCACCAAGGCGCGGGCCGTGTCGGCGTCCAGCGCGGGGTTCAGCTCGATCTGGCGGCGCACGGCGTTGCCGAACTCCACGCCCGACATCACCGACGGCTGGGTCTGGGGCAGCCGCTGGGTGCCGCCATTCATCATGCGGCGCACCACAGACTCCAGCCCCGACAGCACGCCGCTGTCGTCGCTGGCCAGCTTGGCGAAGTCGGCGTCCGTGTACCGCTGGCGCAGCACCGGCGCGGCGGCCGTGTCGGTGTCCAGCTTTTTCAGCGTGGCGGCGCGCATGCTGTCCTGCGGTGCGGCCTCAACCACGCCCGGGTGCACGCCCAGGAATTCCGCTGTTTTCCGGGCCTTGGCCACTTCGTCCGGGTTTACCCCCATCGCCTGCGACGCGGCGGCGCCGAAGCGCGCGCGGTCGTTGGACGCCTCGGTCTGCATCAGGCCCAGGTACTTGGACGGCGCGGCAGCACCGTCACCCTGCATGGTGGCGGCGTAGTTACTTGGCATCGGGGATCAGGCCGGCAGCGGACGACTTGCCCTTGAGATACCACCGCTTGAGGTTGTCCTCGGTGGGGGCGAAGCGCGGGTCGTTGGGGAACTTTTGCGCCATGGCGCGCAGTCCGTCGGCGATCTCGCGCCGGTCAGACGCTGGCACGACCACGTTTTTGATGTCCTCGGGCTTCAGGGCGATGACCGGCACGTCCTTGGCGCTGCTGAACCAGCCGTCCACGGTCACGGTGCGCGCCATCTCCTGGCGCATCAGGTTCATTTTCTCGTCGCGGGTCAGTGACTTGTTGCCGCCTTGCTGGGCCGCGCTGATCATCTGCTCCACCCGGTAGCGCAGTTCGCCCACCTGGGCACGGTTGGCCGTGCGGAAGGGGTCAATGCCGATCTGCTGGGCGATGTGGTTGAAATCGTCCGTGTCCATGCGCGCCTCGGCCAGCTTGGCCGGGTTGTTCAGCGTGCGGCGCTTTTCCATCAGGTCGCGCGTCAGGTCGTTGCCCAGCGTGGGCAGCAGGTTCAACACCTGCGCCTCGGTCATGCTGCGCAGCGTGTCGGGGTTGCTGTACTGCAGGTAGGCGCCCATGCCTTCGCGGGCCATGCGGCGCTGGCCGCGCGCCTCGGCGGCGTCCGCGCGCGACTCCTGCGCCGCGGCGCGCTGCTCGTGGCGCAGGGCCCGGCTTTCCATGAAGTCCACGATCTTGCGAGCCGACTCGGGCGACAGGCTCAGGAACGACGGCATGCTGCGGATCTCGCGCGCGGACTTCCCGTCCAGAATCGCCTGGTTGACGCTGGCCTCCAGCTGGTCGTCGCGCTCGCGGCGCGCGTCCTTGAACGCCGTGGCGCGCTCGCGCAGGGCGCTGATGGCTACCTTCCGGGCCTCGTCCGCCAGCCCGGACTTGCGGACCTGTTCCTCGAGCTTGTCCAGCTGCACCGGGTCGCGATCGGACTTCGGCCCCAGCGTCTGCCATGCCTGCTCGGCGGCCTGCTCGCCCAGCCGGGTGGCCGTGGCCGTGGCGGCGAACCCGCCGACCTCGGCGTGCTGGCTGCCCTCGATCTCGGCCTTGTTCTTCTCGAAGTAGGCGGCGGCCTCGTCGGGCCGGTCGCGCACCAGCCCCTGGATCACCTGCTTGTGCAGGTTGGTCAGGTACTCCATGCGCTTCGCCTCGGCCACCTCCGGCGCCCAGCCGTTCAGCTGTGCCAGCACCTGCGTGCGCTTCAGGATGTCGCCCTTGGTGGCCGTGATCAGGCTCGCGTCGGTCGGGTTGGCCGCCGCGAGGTTGATCGAACCGACGATCGAGGCCGTGGCCGAATTCGCCAGCGACTCGCGGCGCTGGCCGGCTTCGTGCTCGCTGAACACCTGCACACTGCGCGTGCGCAGTTGCTCCATGGTCTGCCGGAACAGCCGCTGCTGCACCGGGCTGGTGAGGCCTTCGGACGCCTTGGCGAGGTTGTCGTCCCACCAGCTGGCGGCTTCCTTCGCGACGCCCCATGCGGCTTGCCCGCGACGCTGGCGGGCTTCCGCTTCCCACTCGACGTAGCGGTTCTTCAGGTCGGTCTCGGCGCGAAACACCATGTCCGCGTCGGTGCGTTCCTGGATGGCGGCGCCCACGTCCTGCAGCTGGCGGCCGAAGTCGGCGGCCTGCTGATTGATCACCGGTTGCGGGTTGGTGCGGGACAACCCTGCACTGGACAGGGGCTGGTCGCCGATGGTCGGCCCGGTGGTGGCTGGTACGCGCGGCATCAGTACACCCCGATCTTGCGGCGGTCGCCCTGGCCTTCAGGGAAAAACGGTGGCGGGCCGTAGGGGTCCCGTCCGCTGGGGGCTGTTCCGGTGTACCAGCGGCCGGCCACCTTGCCCGCGCTGGTCAGCAGCGACCCCGCCGTGGCCATCAGCGGGCTTTCGTTCGCCGCGCGTGCGCTGGCCTGCGCGGCCTCGTAGCTGAAGCCGTTGGCCTGATTGCGGATCGCCCACGCCTCTTTGGCAGCGTTGTCCGCGATGGTGTCGGCGTCCATCTCGCCGAACAGCTCGGTGTCGGACAGGATGTTCAAGGCAGACCCCTGATTCAGGTCCACACCATTGGCCGCCATGGCCGCGCGCTGCGCACCCTTGAGCTGGCGGGTCTTGCTGCGCTGCACGCTGACGGCGCGGTCGCCGCGCGCCAGGGCGTCGTCGGCCTGCCAGCCTGCGATGATGGCGTTGTTTCGCGCGACCTGTGCCTGGGCCTCGTAGGCTGACCGGGTGGACCGGCTGTTGCTGAAAGCCGTGGCCGCGCTCAGGCCTGCGCCCGCGACCTGGATGGCTGGGGCTGCAGCGCCGATGGCGGTGGAGAAAGCAGCGGTTTCAATGCCCATGACGTAGTGACTTCACCATCGTGTATCCGGCGAGTCTGTAGCCCAGGCGCTCATACGCGCATACGGTGGCCTGCGCGTTGATCTCCGTGCTGACGCCGATGGCCAGGTCCAGCACGCCCTGCTGCACCGCCCAGGCTTCCCAGGCGTTCACCAGCCGCAGAAAAGCACGCCCCCCCCTGTGCTCGGGCTTGACGTACACCGTCAGGTCGGTCAGGAACCGCTCGTCGTTGAAGAACCGGGGCTGCGTCACCACCACGGCCATGCCCACCAGTGCGTCGCCGGCCGTGGCCACGAACATGGCGGCGTCCTCGGACAACAGCGTGCCGCGCAGCCGGGCAGCCAGGTCCACCAGCTTGCGCTCGTTGAACGGCATGTCGCGGTACCGCGGGCTTTCGTCGTGCAGCGCGCGGCCCATGGCGACCATGGCCGGCACGTCTTCAGGGGTGGCGCGGCGCACTTCAGCCACCGGATGCCACCTCCAGCACCAGGGCCTGCAGCGTCAGCGGCAGGGGGTAGCTTTGCCGCACGCACAGCGACCCGTCCAGCTGCCACTGCGGGCTGATCTTTATGTCCACCACGCCGGTGACCGGCTGCTGCGCCGTGCCCAGTGGCTCGGTCGTGCGCTGCGGGTATTCGAGCAGCCTGTCGAAGCTGGGCCCAACCTTGACGCCTGAAGACACCAGCATGCGCAGGCTCACGCCGTTGATGTTCTTGTCCGAGCCCTGCCCCAGCGCAGCGGCGCGCTCGTAGGCCCACGGCAGGGTCTGCGCGTCGGCGTTGTAGGGCAGGCCCACATGCACCTTGCTGGCCGGCGCGTCCAGCGTGATGGTGCCGCCGGTGACGGTCTTGGGCCCTTCCACGCCACCGTCAGCCAGCACCGTGACCTGCGCGCCCTCCAGATGGTGCAGCCCGGTGATCGTGCTGGTGGCCGCGCCTGTGTAGGTGGCGCCCGCGTCCAGGAAAAAGCTGTCGGCCAGCGTGGCAGCCTGACGTGAACGCATGCGCTCGATGTAGCGCACGCTGCGCCCGTTGATCGTGCGGCGCACGATGGCGTACACGCCGTCCTCGTCACCCTCGGCCACGGCGCAGATGGACTCAAACACGCCAGCCGTGGTGTGCTGGTGCCATGCCTTGACCTCGTGCTCCGGTACGTGCGTCATGCCCAGCAGCACGCCGTCATTGCGCACCGCCCACAGGATCTGGGTCGGGGCCTTGCTGTAGGCCATCTGCAGCGTCGTTTTGTAATCGAACAGGTGCGGCGCCATGATGGTCACGTCTTCGGCCTCGTAAGCCTGCGTTTCCCACCGGTACGACAGCTCGCGGATGTGATTGCCGCGCGCCGGTGCGTACAGCACCGATCGACTGGTCACCACCGGCTGCACGCCGGACGCGCCCACGTAGCCCTGGGGCTTGGGCCGCACGCTGGTGGGCGTCAGCGCATCGCTGCCCGCGGACTCGATGCGCCACTCGCCGCCCGACGTCAGGGCGATCAGGTCATTCAGTGGCACTAGGTGGCGCACGTACTGCGCCTCGCGCGCCACGATGCGCAGGCCGATGCTGTCGTCGTCCTGCGTCGGGATGCTGTAAGACATGTTTCGCTCGGTGCCCGAGCGCGTCATCCAGATGTTTTGGGGCTTTTCGTAGGTGCCACCGAAGCAGCGGCGCTGTTCAAAGTAGCTGACGGCCCAAGGGTTAACGCCGCTGCCCGTGACGGTGGGCACGGCGAAAGTGGCGCCACTGCCCCCGGCGGCATCGGTGACGGTCACCACGGGTGACACGTAGCCGCTCCCGCCGGCCACCACGCGCACGCCGGTGATGACGCCGCCGATGACCACGGGCTCCAGCACGGCGCCGGTGCCCGGCCCGCTGCTGTCGGTGACGGTCAGCGTCACGACGTGATCCACGATGGCCGAGGCCGTGGCGGTGGCCGTGGCGCCGGTGCCCGCGCCGTCGGTGATCGTGATGGTGGGGCTGACGTACAGCGAACCGCCCGTCGTCACGGCCACGGCTGTGACCACGCCAGCGGTTTCCGTGACGTTGAACGTCGCGCCGCTGCCCCCGCCGGCCGCGCTGGCGGTGGGCGCCACGTACCCAGAGCCGCCCGCCGTCACCGTCACGGCCGTGATCGCGCCGCCGGTCTGGGGCACGGACCCGTAGCCTGAACCGCCCGCCGTCACCGTCACGGCCGTGATCGCGCCAATGGCGAACGGATCATTGGCCAGCGGCGGGGTCTGGAGCATGTCGGGCGTGACGTTGTTGTCCCTGAAAAGCGATCCGTCGGTCTGGCCGATGTAGCCGTACAGCCCGTTTTTCAGCTTGTAGACGTTGTACCGCAGACCACCGGCCACGGTGCTGGGCTGAATCTCGTTGTACTGGCCGGCGGTTGCCAGATCGTTGGACACCGTGTCCGGCGGTGACGCCAGCGATTCCTCCAGCGTGTCGGCCGCCAGGGCCGTGCACACGTAGGTGTGATCTTCGGGCGTCCCGCTCGACCCCACCGCCGTGGCGGCCGGCGCGGCCGGCGTGCTGATCGTGGGCAGAAAGCTGATCGTGCTGAGTTGCCAGCTGGCGGCCGACAGGCGGCGCAGCTCGCGCGGCGCATACGAGGGGTGGCAGATCGTCATCACGTCCGCGCTCTGCACGTAGTGCAGGTCGAACAGGTCGTTTTCCAGGTACGGCGTGGCCAGCTCGTACACCCGGGCGACCACGCCCCCGCCACTGTAGGCAGCCAGGGCGGCCGTGCTGATAGGGTTGCCAAACAGGTCCGTCAGGGTGAACGTGTTGGTGGTGACGCCCTGCACGATGCAGCACCGGCCCGACAGGCTGGTCATGCCGCCCACGGACGCAAGAAACACCCAGTTGTCGTTCTGGTAGCCGTGAGCAGGAACGGTGAACACGCCGGGGCTTGCCTGGGTGATGCCGTTGATAGTCTGCCCCGCCTCCAGCAGCGTAGCGCCGTTGGTATGGAACCTCACGTACTGGACGCCGAACTCGACCACGAACGTCTGCGCGCTGTTGTACGTGAAGGGGATCAGCGCCGCGCGGCTGTTCTCGTATTTCGCCTTGTTGACGTAGGCAAAGCCGGGCCGGTTGTCTATCGGACCCTGGGGCGTCACGATGAAATTCAGCGCCTTGGCCACGCCAGTCTGGAACTTGCCCAGGTCCAGCCGGCCAAACAGCTGCGGCGACAGCTCACCAGCGGCGAATGACCGAAGGTACGTCTTGGCGGTCATTGCAGGCGAAAGCCCCCGCGCGCGGCGATGTGCGACGGCAGGCGGGTGGTGTAGGTGTTGCGCTTGCCGGTGTTGGCATCAGCCGCGGCGGCTTTGCGGTATTCGATGTCGAACCACTTCAGCTGGGCCTGAGACACCTGCATGCCTTCGCTGCCCTTGATGATGGGCCCGGCCAGGTAGGCGGACAGCAGCCGGGACAGTGTCAGCGTGAAACCGGGCGTGAATTTGGACGTGTCGGTCGTCACCGCGATGTACCGCAGCACGGCGGTTTCCACGTTGGTGAACAGCACCTTGTCGCCGTCGGCGTCAGTCTCGACCAGGTAGGGGTGGCTGCCCGCGTCGGTTTCCGTGCCGTAGTAGATCTCGGGTGTGCCCGGCAACAGGGCCGACAGCGGGCGGATGCAGTCAGCCGGCAGCTCGTAAGCGAACGACCAGTCAAAGGGCGATGGGTTGTCCGTCACGGCCAGGGCCACGCGGCGCGTGGCGAATGTCCACGGGTGCGCCTCCAGCAGCAGGTCGCGCGCGAACGGATAGAACCGCTTGCAGTGCGCCGCCTGCACCGAGCCGTCAGGCGGCGCGATGCTGGTGACCATGGCCTCGTCGCCCAGATGCGACAAGGACAGGTTGCAAATATCAACTTCGCTGGTAGACATGGCCCGTTCCTGTTGGAAAAAGGGCCGCACGCGGCGGCCCTTGGTCTTTGTCCGCCCGCCTTCAGGCCAGGGACGCGTCGGTCTTGTCGGGTTCGTCGGCGTTGCCGGTCAGCTGCGCCGCTTTGCCCTTGACCGCACGCTGTGCCGCCACCGGTTTCAGGTCGCCCGCTGCACGCTTCGGGGGCGGCAGGGGTTTGTCGGCCGGCTGTGCCCACTTGGGCAGCTTGGCCTGCCCGTCCTTGCCCAGCGCCGTGACGGTGAAGCTGAAACGCTTGCCGCGCTCCAGCATCGCGCCGTCACGAAAGCCGCGTTCGACGGCGATCAGTTGGACGGTGTCGCCTACCCTGAGTCCTTGCTTGTCAGACATGGACACCCCCTTTACGCGACGTTGTCGGCGTAGGCGCGCCAGACAGCCGGGTCGGCGGTCAGGAACGCGTTGATCTTGCCGGCCGTCACGGTGGTGGTCGCCACGGTGGCAAGAATGCCAAGGTAGCGTTCGTAGCTGCCGCGGGGCAGCTTGCCGCAGTAGATGACCCCGCCCGCGTTGAGCTCGGCGGAATTGGCCGCTGCGTCGTCTGTAACGAACACCGGAGTGGCGATGTGCGTGGTGCAGTCAGCCACCACACCGGCGCCCAGCGTGGCCAGGGAATCGGACACGAGGAAGAACTGGATGGTGCCAGCGCTGCCACCGGTGATGATCTCCGTGTCGGTCTGGATGACCAGGAACAGCTCGCTGCCAGAGATGTCCACCGTGGTGTTCGGGGACGTGGTGGCGGGCTTCAGGTCGATCACGTCACCGATCAGGGCCGTGCCTGCGGAGGCGGCCACCGATACGGCGTCGGCGAATTCGTTGCGTTCGTCCAAAATCATGGCGTCGTTTCCTTTCAGTGTTTAGATGCCGGATTCGGTGGACAGCAGCTGGTCCACGCGGCGGATCGGGACGCCACGGAAGCGGGTCACGAACTTGCCCTGGGCCTCCTCCTGCGTGCGGAAATGCAGCAGGGGGTCGCGGTTCATCTGCAGGTCGAACGCGTCAAGCGCATCGCGGTTCATGTAGATGGCCGGACGGCCCATGTTCAGGTTCGGGATACGGCGCATGGCCTTGGCCAGCAGATCGCGCAGCACCGGGCCGGTGGCGCCGGACGCGACGACGTCCTCCAGGTCAAAGTTGACGCGCACGATGTAGCGCCAGTCACGCACGACCATGCCACAGTCCCACTTGTAGTGGGTGCGGTAGGCTTCCATGCGGCCGCCGGCGCCGTCCACGTTCTCGATGGTGATCGCGCCCTTGTCGGTGATCTTCAGGCCGGCTTGCGAGCCCTTCGGGTAGATCATGTGGCAGGTGTTCGGACCCCACACCACCACCCAGATGGACGCGTTGTCCGTGCTGTCAGGCGTGGCCGCCGACGTCAGGATGTTCTCGCCGTTCACGGCCGACTGGTCGTTGAAGCGCGGCGCCAGGCCGGTGAAGCCTTCGGGTTCGGTGGCCTCGTTACCGTAGAACATGTAGCGCGCCAGCTTCTGGCCGAAGCCTTCAACGATGGCGCTTTCTTCGCTCAGGCGCCAGGCGGCGCTGTTACCGTTCAGGTCGGCCAGGGCGCGGTCCACCTCGGCGTAGTTTTCCAGCATGCCCAGGCCTTCGCGGACCTTGACGCTGGTGGACTTGCTGGGCTGCACGCCGCCGTACAGCTTGCGGAACGTGGGCTCGGGGATGCCGGTGCGCACACTCGTCGTGTGGCCGGTCAGCTCGTTGGCCTCGATCCAGACGGCATCGTCCAGCACCTCGTTGGTTTGCGACAGCATCTCGATCACGGGGATCACGTTGCCGTTCTTGTCCAGGCGACTGGTCAGGTCCAGCAGCGTGGGGTGGGTAGAAGCTAGGGTCGTCATGAGCTACCTTTCAGGGGTTCATGTTGGATTGGGAGTACATGGAACGGGCGTCTTTGGCGGGGGCGCCATTGCGGCCCGGGACGAAACCGTCCTGGCTGATGGCTTGGCCAGCGCGAAACATGAAGCGCAACACCTCGGGGTGGTTGCCCAGCTTCGACTGGTTCAGCAGGGTGCGCAGCTCGGGAGTGCCGAAACGATCCAGCGCGGTCTTGGCAACGGCGAGGTTTTCGTCGAACTTGTCGCCGCCGAATTCCTTGTCAGCCTTCGAGTCAAGCCCCCACTTTTCAGCTTGGGCCTCCACGACGGACTGAACCTGGGCGACGGTGTTCTGCTGCATCTGGGCGGCCAGGTCCACGAACTTCTGGGCAGTCGCCTGCGGCAGGTTCGTTTCCTTCGCCAATGCCGTGAACGCATCCATGACGGGCGCGTCCAGCGTCAATCCCTCGGGCAGCTTGAAATCCTCGTACTTTTCGGGGGCGCCTGCGGGCTCGTCTCCCTTGGGCTTGTCGCCGTCGGGCTTCGCGTCCACGGGTTTGCCATCCGCAGCGGGCTTGTCGCCGGCCGGTGCATCGCCTGCAGGTGCATCACCCGCCGGTTTACCGTCCGTGCCGGCAGGGGTATCGCCTGCGGGTTTGTCGCCACCGCCCAGCAGCGTGTCGGCGGCCGGGGTGTCACCACCTGCGGGCGCATCTGCTGCGGGGTCTGCCATGAAGGCCACCAGGCCGGTGCGGCCCATGTACGCCAGCAGCCGCGCGTGCAAGACGTGCAGCAGCCGCGAACCGGGACGTTCAGCTGGCTTTACCTTCGGTGCGTTTTTCATGTTTCGTTGCTTCCTTCTGCATCTCGGAAAAGCGATTCGCGCAGTGCCGCGTGATCTCGTCCACCAGCTTCAGCCCCGTGTTGCGCTGCCCCTCGGCAAAGGCCATGGCCAGCGGTTCCACGTTAAAACTCGACCGGTAGATGCCCGAACTCGTCAGCAGGCGCCACATGAAGCGGCGCCCGCGCTTGTCGCCCATCAGCCAGTGCAGGTCGTCAATCTCGGTTTGCCGCTCCAGTTGGGCCCGTTGGGCTTTCTCGGCGCGGGTCGTTGAAAGGTGATCTGCCTCTGACACGCTGGCAGTGTCCGGCGCGGTTTGCGTTTCGCGCATACGCCCCCGGCACAAAGAAAAACCCCCGACGCCTTCCCGCACCGGGGGTTTGAAGGCCGGCTCGCACCGGCTAGGAGACTCCAGCCAACTGGATCAGGGATTCATGGCTGAATTGTTGAAAACCTTGGTGGGGTCGGCTTGGGCGCGCGACAGTGCCATATCGGTGATCTGCAGCTCGGCGCGCTGTTCCTTGTCGCCGTCCTGCTGCTGGGTCGCGCCGGTGCTGGTCACCACGACGCGGGCTTGCAGCATGAGCTCGGCGCCCACTTCGGGCGGCGAGGTGTAGCCCAGCTTGACCAGCGTGTCGTTGTCCATGTAGAGGCACAGGCCGTAAGGGTAGGCCGGGCCGTCACCGGGTTTGACCTCGTAAACGCTGTCCGACTCGGACTTTGAAAGCTTCATGTTCTGCACGGTCAGGCTCCTGAAAAGCTCCTGACCACGTTGGTCAGGGCGTTGTCGGTGGACATGTCGGCACCGGCCAGGTCTTTGGCCGTGGCGGCGGCTGCGGCGGCATCGGCCTGGGCCTGGGCGGCGGCCATCTGCTTGGCGCGTCCTTCGCGGATCGCGGCCACCTCGTCGTCGCCGCGGATGACTTCGGGGTCCACGCCCACGTAGGCGGCGGCCTTGTCGATCACGGCGTCCGTGTCGATCTTGTCCCACACGCTGGGGTCTTGCTTGGCGGCCGCGATGGACGCGGTAGCACCAATGATGCGGTCCACGCCGGCCATGCTCACGGCCCGCTGGGCTTGGGACAGCAGCCCGATAAATTCGATGTTCAGGTCCATGCCGCCGGCCAGCTCAGGCGGGGGCGGCGGCAGTATGCCGGCTTCCATGCAGGCGTCGAACGTGATGTCCACGACGGGCGCCAGACCGTCGGTCTCAATGTTCTCGACCACCGGCCCGAGCATCAGCAGCTTTTCCTCATGAATCTCGGCCACTTCCCGGGCGGTCATCTGGCCTTTGAGCCCCTGCATGTTTGACAGGAACAGGAACAGGTCGGCATAGAACGCGCTGTTGATGCGCGTGCGCACGTCCTGCAGATCACCCAGCAGGTGGTCCAGCCGCAGGTTCACGTCGAAGGCTGAACGCACGGCATTGCCTGGGCCCACCGTGTCCACGTAGGTTACGCCGCCGGGCAGGAAATCGCTGTCGTCGTTGTTCTTCAGGCTGGTTGGCACCTGCAGCGGGGGCTTGACCATGTAGTCGATCGCCTGGCCCTTGCGCAGCTGCTGCTGCTGCAGCTGGAGGATGTCGCCCAGCGCGACCATGCCCGGGCAGTTGCTGCCGTAGATGTCCTGTCCGCGGGTGAACCACCGCATGGCCACCACCGGGAACCGCCGATAGCCCGACTCGGACAGCAGCATGTCGTCGTTGCCGCCGGTCTCCAGCATGATGGACTCGAACGGCATGTTGCGCGCGTCCAGGCGGCGCGTGTCGCGGTCTTTGCGCGGCTGGATCAGGTGCGCGACCGGAATCCATGCATCCACATTGTGGCGGTCCCACATGTTTTTGATCGTGGGCGATACCACAGTCCAGTCTTCCCGCCCGCCTTTCATGACGTAGCGGCGCACGATCTGGTCCACGGTCATCTGCAGCTTGCGCGACATGGTGTTGACCACGCCCCGGTCATCGGTGGACAAGCAGTATTCGCCCACGGTCATAGGATAGAAGCGGATCACGTCCTGGAAGTCGGGCAGCACCACGGCCGGCGCGGTGCCGTAGGCGCTCAGCTCGGCGTACATGCCGTGCAGCGCCCGGTAGGTGTTGGACCGGCTGAACACCGTGCGCAGCTTCTGCGTGACCTGGTCCAGCCACAGCGAAACGGCTTTGACGTTCATCAGGTCGGTGTCGGCGGTCTCCAGCTTGAGCCAGGGCCGGGCCGGGCTGGTCATGCCGGACTGCATGCCGGCGGCCAGCGTGCCGATAGCCATGGTAGCCGTGTTGTCCAGAATGTCCTCGTTGCGGCGGTCGCCGCGGTTGGCGTCCGTCGAATTGAACTGGCCGGTGCGCGGCAGCAGCACGCGGTTGATGTCCTGCCAGTGGGTCATCCAGCTGGAACGCTCGGTCTCCAGCGCACCGATGCGCTTGAGTACCTTTTGTTTCGTGGTGATAGGGTCAGCCACTATTCGCCCAGCAGCGTGTTCTTGCCCAGGTTGAGCGTGGACGCGTCAATGCCAGACGGTCCGGTCAGGAACGTGCCAGCGTTGCCCGCCTTGGCACCAGCCGCTGCGGTCAGCGCGGTGTTCTGTGCATTGACCACGGCCCGGTCGGGGCCTTTCGCGGTCTGGGGCTTGTCGGCGGCCGTGACGGGTTGCACGGCCGGGGCCTTGGGCGTCGTCACCTGCTTCGCCAACAAACCGGCTCCAGCAGCTCCTGCAACGGTTGCCAAGGCGGGGGCTGCTGAACCAGCAAAGGCAAACAACGGCTCGAGGCCAGTGCACATGGTTTATCTCCGAGCGGTTGACTTGTACGGATTGTGTTCACGCCGCTGCTTGTCGCGCATACGGGCACGCTCTGCCATGCCGATCGCCTTTTTGGAGACCGGGAAAGCGAAGCTCAGGGCCAGCGAGTCGCCACGGCCAGGGGACGGCAGCCCGCGGGCCTTCATGTCTTTTTTGCTCTCCAGCTGCACCGTGCCGTCCAGCGTGGCCACGGTCTCGGGGCTGATCAGGTCGTCATAGAGTACCTGGTCGTTTGGGTCGATCGCACCGCCAGCTTTGATCCAG
>ERZ650304.495-NODE-495-length-20617-cov-10.755423_pt1 | contig 20617 bp, 17 predicted proteins | sample MGYA00376240_ERZ650304 | MGnify/ENA primary metagenome ERZ650304 (study PRJEB26733, sample SAMN07839271) | wastewater metagenome | biome: small river; feature: stream; material: water | place: USA: North Carolina | collected 2016-03-01 ... | reverse complement strand
GTTGTAAGTATATTCAGTATATTTGAATAAATTATAAAATAAAAACTTGCCAACACGGTGAGTTTTTTGGTATAATACAGGTATGAATCCAGGAAGACCAACATTACTAGACGATCACCTCTATCGGAAAATTAAAGACTTAGTTTTAGATGGTATGAACCTACGTCAAATATCAGAATCATTAGAAATTCCTTATGCTACAATGAGAGATTGGGATTATGAGAACTATAAAGGTTTCTCCGACAAACTCTTATCCTATAAGCATGAAAGACTATTACAGAAAGCTGAAAGTAATTTAGAAGTGTTACTAGATGCAGAAGATGATAGACTAAAAGGTGATATGACAAAGTTTACACTTGAATCATTAAACAAAAGATTCTATAGTAAACGTATGGAGAACACAGGTAAAGATGGTGAAGCATTACCAACACCAATACTAATGAACTATGTATCAAGCAACGACATCACTAAAGAAAATAAGCCAGATGATCAAGAAGATACGGATAGTACAGGGGGGAACATCAGCTAGTAAAACAATATCCATATTATTATGGCTTATTAACTTAGCTCAATCTGATAAAAAACCAACACTAACTTCGATTGTATCTGAATCAATACCTCACTTAAAACGTGGGTGTATTCGTGATTTTAAAAACATTATGATAGCACACGGCTATTGGAAAGATGCACTATGGAACGCAACAGACAGTATCTATACATTCGAGACAGGAAGTAAAATGGAGTTCTTTTCTACCGATAACGGAGATAAACTTCGTGGTGCAAGACGTGACAGACTATTCATGAACGAAGCAAACAACTGTACACTAGACGCTTTTGATCAACTAGAAGTACGAACAAAAGAGTTTGTTTACTTAGACTACAACCCAACCAATGAGTTCTGGTTATTCACAGAAGTAATACCACACCGTAGTGACTGGGAAAAGATAATTGTTACCTATAAAGATAATGAAGCACTGTCATCTGAAATCGTTGCATCTATTGAACAGCGACAGAATAGAAAAGGTTGGTGGCAAGTATATGGAGAAGGACAACTAGGAGAAGTAGAAGGTAAGATTTATAAAGACTGGCAGATCATTGATGAGATACCACACGAAGCAAGACTTGAAAGACGTGGGCTAGACTTTGGATATACTAACGACCCTACAGCAATTATAGATATTTACTATTACAACGGAGGATATATCCTAGATGAAAAGTGTTACCAAAAAGGAATGAGTAATAAACAGATTGCAGATGTTATTAAAAACTTAGAACAAGTATTAGTAATAGCAGATAGTGCCGAACCTAAGAGTATTGATGAGATAAGAATGTATGGAATAAATATAATGCCTGCAACAAAAGGACCTGGTTCAATCAACCAAGGTATTCAATACATACAAGAACAAAGAATATCAATGACTAAACGTTCTGGCAATTTAATTAAAGAGTATAGAAACTACTTATGGTCTACAGATAAGCAAGGAAAGATATTAAACATACCAGAAGGAGGGTTAGACCACGCACTCGACGCAGTAAGATACGCATTTAATTCAATTTCTCCTCATAAAAATAACAATAATGAAGAGTTTGATTTACTTTTCAATAATAATGCACCACTTTACAGTGATATTGGAATATAAAGTTGTTGTTTTATTCAAAAGTATGATATAATTCAGGAGTAAAAATAATTATATGGAGGGAAACATATAATATGATCACAAAACCTAAACGAAATAAGATAGTTAGTCAGGCATTAAATGAAATTCAATTCGCACGTACCTATAAACAAGGTATTGTTTGGCGTTGGTTTAAAAATGAAGACCTATACTACATTAAAAAAGATGGTCGCTATGATACATCAGAAAGAACTTCATCAATTACAGCAGAAGGTGCTAATGTAAACATTCCGTCAGCAAAACTATTTGCTTTCGTTGAATCATTCCTATCTAAAATTGATAGCCCACTCTCATTCAAGTTTGCTAAACCAACCATGGCAGATTATAAACGTGCTAAATTACTTAATGCACTCAAAGAACAAGATGCAAGTAATGATGATTGGAACTATAAAGACCTTGTAGGTAAGGTAAACGCTATTCTCTATGGACGAGCTATATTCTCATATTATGCAGATAATGATTATGGTTATTGTCCACACCTTGAAGTTATTGATCCCTATGACTTCCTTATTGACCCGTCAGCAGGTGGTACAGATTTAGATGACGCAATGTACTTGGGACGATATAATATTCGTAAAACAAAACACCAACTTACTAAAGGTAAGAAAGCTGGTAATTACATTAAAGAAGAAGTTGATGCACTACTTGGTGGATCTGGTAATGATGCCAACTCACTCACACAAGAAGACATTAACAAACAAAACAAATATTCTTATATCTCATCACCTGGTAATCGTACTATCAACAACCCAGATGTATACAAGTTCTGGGAATGGTATACAACTTATGATGGTGAACGATACTACTTGTTAATGACTAACGATGGAGTATGTATCCGTTGTGAGAAACTAAAAGACTTGTTTAAAGTTGATAAGAAACTAGGAGATGCAATGTATCCATTCTGGTCATATGCTTTCGTTCCTAACGAAACAGAGTTCTGGGTTCCGTCTAAAATTGACTACATTCGTGAAATATTCCTTGCACAAGGTGTATCAATCAATCAAATGCTAGACAACGCAGATAGAATCAATAAACCACAACGAGCAGTAGATGTATCAGCTATCGAAAGTGTAGCAGATCTAATCTATAAACGTAATGGTATTATTCGTATCAAACCTGGAGTAAACGTAAACAATGCTTTCCAAATACTAGAGACCCCTTCACTTACTACACCTATTTCTGTGTATAACACACTGGAAACTATCCAACAGTTAGAATCAGGAATTACAGCAGCATCAAAAGGTATTGCTGATGAAGATAAAGTAGGAATCTATGAAGGTAATCAAGCTAACGCAGCTGATCGCTATGGAGTAGCTAATAAATGTTATTCACAAGGTTATAAACGATTTGCTGTTCTATGGAAAAACGGAGTAGAAGATAAACTTACTACTAAACAAGCAGTTAAGATATTAGGTCCAAAAGGTCTTGAAGAAACATTCTTTATCTCTAAACGAGATGTTAAACCACAAGCTGATTGGAGTATCATTGTAGAAGCAACAAACGCAGAAGAACAATCAGATGCTATTGATAAGAAAAACAAACTAACATTCTTGGGAACTTATAAAGGTGATCCAACTGTTAATCAGAAAGTTATCTTTGAAAAAGGTGCAGAAATTGTTGGCTACACTACTGAAGATATACGACAATTCCTTGAAGTACAGGAATATGGTGCAGCAGACTTAATATCTGAAGCAGAACGTGATATGGAAGACTTGCTAAACAAGAAAATTATCAATCCAAATGAACGTGCTGATACTGCATATGTAACTCATATTCTTTCTTATATGCGAGATCATAAGGAAGATATGGATGAAGAAACTTGGCTACTATTCATGGATTATATTCAACGGTGTGAAGAAGTGGTTACCCGTAATATGGGTACAAAGATAGTGAACAAGCAAGCTGAAATGGGAATGTTGGGAGCATCACAAGGTGGTGGACAACTTGCTTCGGTCGAACCAGAGGTTCAAGGTCAGACTGAGGGACAATTACAAACTAATGAACCTACTGGACAACCTCCACTATACTAACTATGTTTAAATATAAAATTGTAGAAACAAATGAAGACCCAATGGAATCAATTATTGAAAAGTCAGGTGTAACTACAAAATTTACACCTAATCAGGTAATTGAACATTTAGTTTATACACGAAAAAAACTTAAAGAAGCAGAAGGGCAACTATTTGCAAATGACTTCCAAGATAAAATCGCAGAAGAAATGATTCCAGCAATCAAGGACTATAAACCAGAAGAATTACAACTAATCATGATGTATGCTTCACGTCAAAGTCAAAGAGAAGCACTGGAGTCACTTATTAAAACTTCTAAAGAAACAATCGAATCTTATACATCACAGGTCGAATCAATTAACAAAGCACTAAAGCTCAATATTGAAATTCCAGTAGAAGCTGAACGTGTTAAACAAGATGAACAAGAAGGAATTGAAAAAGACGAGACAGTTATTGGAACTGAAGCATAGTGCAAATGGTAAATATCTTATTGATAATACTAAACAAGTAGCCATTGGTTTAATTGAAAGATTATCACGAGAATATCACTCACTAACACACACAGAATTGATCGCATTATGTGCATCACTTCAAGCTAATCTAGCAATCTATTCATTACTTAATGATATAGAAAAAAATCTTGATGCTATTACTGAATTGTTAAAAGCAACAGGAGTAGAAATTGAAGAAGAAGATTAAAGCACTGTGTGGTGCTTCCTGGAAACAAACGAAATTACCACTCCCTCCCAGTAATTAGTTTATTTCTAGGAAATACCATATAGTATTTTTCAGAGAAATATGGTATACTTTACACATCAGGACGAAAGTCTTTTGCGGAACGTCACTCCGTAAACTAATTGACGGGCAGTTATGCCTAAACTAATTACATGTCACAATTTGAAGACATTATGAGCTTATCAACAGAGTTAAGTGTTGAAGAAACTGCACAGGATACTCATGAAGAAGTAGATGATACACCACAAGGTGAACCACTAGAAAATCTAGAGACATTATCTGAAAAAGCAGAAGACCGTGTACCATTAAAAAAATACATGGAAGAGAAACGTGCTAGAAAAGAATTAGAAGAACAAGCTCAAACACTTGCACAAGAGTTAGAACGCATCCGTAATTCAGGTGCTAATACTCGTGAAGTGAACTATGACTTATCTCGACTATCAGAAAAGCACAATGTAGATGAAGACGTATTACGAGATATTGTAGAAGCATCTTATGCTATCAACAAAGATCGGCTTAAAGCTGAACTCGAAAACGACATCAACCCAAAACTTGCAGAATTTGAATCAATGAAGCAAGAAAAGCAAAAACAAAACTTTGAAAATACTTTCAATAGTTTACTAAACGAATCACTTGAAGAGATGCCAGAATACTCTGACATTATCGATAAAGATGATTTAAAAACATGGATTACATCAGGTAAATATTCTAAACTTACCTTACCACAACTTATCGAACAGAAATATGGAAAGTTCGTTGGTTCTAAAAAGTCTATTGACGGGGGTTATACTCCTGGACGAGAAGCTGTAGTACCAAACCCTGAAAATATGACTGATAAAGACTGGACCAACATTGAAAATGACCCAGCTCTAAAAGATAAATGGAAAGGTTCACTAGAAGATAGACTACGAAAATTCATGTAAAAAGGGAGGGGTTATTATTTAAAATTATTTAACCCAAATATTTAAGAAATTTAGAGTTATATGCCACAAAATAAAGGATCTATACCATGGAATAAAGGAAAAAGAAACCATCTTTCAAAAGATGTTCTTAAAAAAATGTCTTTATCACATAAAGGTCAAAAATCCTTTGCTGGCAAAAAACATTCTGATGAAGCTAAACTTAAAATGAGTAAAGCTAAAATCAGAAAATATACTAATATAATTAAATATTAAATACCGTGGCAGCAAACTTAGACGCTTTTAAAACAGCATTTTCTAATACTTATCAGGAAGTTTTCCAAAAAGTATTAGTGGCAATGAAAATTGCAAACACACGACTATTATCAGACTTGCACTACGGAAAAGCTATTGAACGTGTAGCAGTAGATATTTCAGCAGCAAATGTTGAAGATATTACAGCTTATACCGACATGACTTCACAGGTTGTATCAGATTCAGCAGAAACTCTTACTGTAAATCAAAACAAAGGTATCATGTTCCAACTTTCTGAAAAAGAAATTGTACAAGCTGGTCCTTTGAACCCTGGAGAATTTATCGGAGCTAAATTGGCAGAAAAAGTTGCTATCTATGTAGACGGAGACGTTCTTGCACAGACAGTAAACGCTGCTTACGCTTTCGATGCTGGAGACCTTACAACAATGTCTTCAACTGGAACACCTATTACTATCAACAGTACTACTGCTCCACAAATGGCTATGCGTATGCCTGCTAAACTACGAAAGAATAACCAAACTCTTTCTAACATGGCTTTCGTTATCGACTCATATGGTATTTCAGACTTGTTCCAATACCTATTAGGAAAAAATGCAGACTTCGTAAACTCAATGTTCCAAAACGGATATGTTGGTGAACAAGTTGCTGGTGCTAAAGTATACGTATCTGAAAACCTTACTGGAGAAGCAGTGCTTTCACTCGCTACTAACGTAACAGCTGGAGACACTATCACTATCAACGGTGTAGTATTCACAGCTCGTGCAGTACCATCTCTCCCTGGAGAATTTGACGTAGCAGGTTCAGCAGACGCTACTCGTGCTATTATTGCTAACGCAATCAATGGTTCAGCAACTGGAAAAGACTCTGCAACTGGATACTTTGAAGTATCAGCAGCAGATCGTATTACTCTTTCAAAAACATTACGACTTACTGCAACTAATGACGATACTGCAAACACTTTGACTATCGTTGGAAAAGGTTCAGGACGATTAACTGTTTCTGAAACTCTTACAGATGGAACTGACGCTTGGACTAAAAACTTCATCCACGCATACTTCGGAAAAGAAGGTGCAATTGATGTTGTTATCCAAAAAGACGTTAAGGCTGATATGCGACCAGAACCAAAACAACCTACTACAAACATTATTTCTCGTGTATTATACGGAATTAAAACTTTTGCAGATGGAAGTCGCAAGTTCCTAGATGTAAAAATCAGTGCGTAACACACTCTCACCCGTTATGGGTGGAGTGAGGTAGTGAATCGACCCACTATCTCACCCTGCTCATAACAACAGGATATAAAACATATGTCTTTAGTAAACACATCAGATATTATCCAGAAGTTTGAACTATTTATCGGTGATTCTACCGAGCTTTCGACTACAGAAGAAGTAGACTTGGCACAAAAGATTTATAATAAAATTCTTAATTCAGATGAATGGGAGTTCTTAAAGAAAGAAGCTACTGGAACGATTAGTGGTACAGAAATAACACAACCTACGGATTTTGATAGAATGACATCAATTCAACGTATCTATCTAGGAACAAATAAGAGAGAATTTGTAGAAGTTCCTTTTGACCGCAGACGAGAATTTGATAATCAGAATGGATATTTCTACTATGATGCACGACAAGGTAAATTTATCTTTACTGTAGCACAGTCAGATACTTACTCATTTGATTATATCTATATTCCAGAAGCACTCGATACAACAACATCAAATCCAGTATTCCCAGTACGATTTTGGGATATGGTATACCATGGAATGTGTTTAGATTCAGATATTATCAACCTATCAGATAAAGCACGATCATATGCACAAGTAAATGAAGCTAAATACGCATCATTACTTGCAGATATGCAGTCATGGAATAAGAAAATTAGTGGATATAACACATACTAACTATGGCAATGAAAGAGTTTAAAACATCTGGATTTAGTTCTGGAGTACAGAATAAAATACCAACTGAAAAGATTGCACAAGATGCTGCATCAACTTCACTAGGTTGGATAACAGAAGATGGAAACATCTTTCTTTCGTATGGACGACAATTAGTTGGATCTGATGGACCACAAGGTGGTATATTTGGAGAGATATTTGCACCTAAAAAAGATGGTACTAGAGTACACTTTAGAAAAGCAAATACTAAAATACAATACTTTAACGGAACTACATGGGTAGACGTTATCACTGGATTAACTGCTGGATCTAATTATACTTTTGCACCTTACATATCACTTGCAGGAGCATATGTGTACTGTTTTGGACCAGATGGACTCTATAAGATAGCAACAGCAAATCCAGGAAGTTATAAAGATATGTTTGATGAAGCTAAAAACTATAAAGGTTTTGCTATCATTAACCAACAACGTACTATCCTATGGAACAGATCAAATGGTAACGTAGATAAAATGGGTCTTTACTTATCAAAGATTGATCCACAAGGAACAAACTATTCAACTGTAACCAATGAAGTTGTTGGAACAGGAGATGGAACTACAAAAACGTTTACTGGAACACTTGCACAGGCAACTGGTAAACGATTTGTATTTGGTTGTACATTATCAATGTCAGACGCATCTATTACTGGTAATGATAGTTATGTAGGAACTATCACAGGTACTGGAGTAACTGGAACTATTAACTATGCTACAGGTGCTTACTCACTTACATTCACTACTGCACCAGCCAACGCAGTTTCTGTACGACTTTCTTACCAATATGAAGATTCAAACACAGGTGGAGTAACAGACTTTACATTCTCTTCACCACGTCAGGCGGCAGAAGGAGATATTATCTCACAAGAATACCTCGGAGAACCAATCCAAAACGTAATAGTATTTGAAGGTAAATATTACTCAATGAAAAAAACATCAGTATATGAGTTAGACTTAACAAATAATGATACTAATGCTACTAACTTGGTATATCGTGTAGATATTGGTATTCCCTCAATGCGTTCTGCAATCTCAACTGGTAAAGGTATTGTGTATATGGATACAGCAAATCCAAGTAAACCAATGCTTTCAATCTTACAGCGTAATCAAATCGGTAACGCACTTGAGCCAGTAAACTTAACACCACTATTCAGATGGGAAGATTATGACCTAGATGATTGTGTACTTGATACGTATGGAGAAAACATAATTGTATCAGCAAAAACACGAGGTTCTGATGGTAATGATATAATGTTCCTAATAAACACACAGCAAAAATATTCAGTAGATATATTACCTTATGGTGCTAATACATTCGTAAAAGAAGGGGGTAGCTTATACGCAGGTGATTCATTCTCTGACACTGTTTATGAAGTATTATCAGGATATGATGATCTAGGACAAGTTGTACCTAATCAGTGGACTGGTAAAGATGAAGGTTATGGAGATGATATTCTAAAACACTTTAGATATTTTAAAGCAAAAGGATTTATTGACCCAGGACAAGTAGTTGAAATATATGTATCTTATGAAAATGGAGACTTCCAACTTATTGGAACTTTACGTGGAGATGCAAGCTATGTAGATATTAACGATCCACAAGTAATCGGTGGTGGTGAAGTAGGTAACGAAACACTCGGTGGTGGAAATCAAACAACTGTATATCCTTACTACATGCAATTCCGTGTACGAACACCAAAATTTAGAACACGAAAGTTTAAATACGTAGCAACTGGTATTGGTTATGTATCAATAGAATCACAAACTGACTTTGATATATTAACCTTTGACCAACGTATGCCTAGACGATTCCGTCAGAAACAACATGTGTCACTTGATGGTACACAAACAGATCAGAATAACTTTGCAAACTAATGTAAAGTATAGTATAATTATAATTAACGGGGAGGTGATAACTTATGAGTCAATCACTATTAAAAATCGCTGCTGATTTCACAGTACAACTAGCTTCCGCAGTTGCTATTGGTGATACAACAGCTACACTTTCGTCTATTGCAGATGATGATTCCGTATCACTCCCAAGTGGATTATATGGTTTTACCATAGACAATGGTCAATCAAACAAAGAATACATTATTTGTAGTCTTTCTGGTACAGCACTTACAGATATTAAATCAATTTCACGACAAGGAGCATCAACTACTGGTTTTACAAAAACTCATAGACGTGGAGCTAAAGTATCTATTACTGACTGGGCTATTTTAAAAAGAATATTAGATAATCTTAATGGTACAACTGGATTTGATTCAGGAGTAAACCTAGGATATGATGGTACACCTACAGGATTAACAGGAAACCAATTTGCAACCGTAAACTATGTTTTATCGGTTGTTAATGGTGGTACAGTAACTTTTGACAAACAAGTAATTGCTAATCAGACAGCAGGTGAAAACCTTACAGCAAATGATATTGTTTACTTTAAAGAAGCAGATGCTAAATGGTGGAAAGTAGATGCAGATTTAACTGCAACTTTTGACCAATTACAAATGGGTGTAGCACAATCTACAGTAAGTTCAAACGCTACAGTTACTATTGGAATCTCTGGACCAATGTCAGGATTTACTGGATTAACTGCTGGATCTAAATATTACGCATCTAACACTGCTGGAGCAATTACAACATCAGCAGGTACTTATTCAGTATTCGTTGGTTGGGCTTTATCTACTACTGTTCTCTTATTTGATTCTGTAGGAAAAACTTTACCTACTCAGAAAGAAAAAGATGCAATGTCAGGAGGTGGTACATTTGGAACTCCAAGTGCTACAAATAAGTTCTTAACTGAACAATATACAGGGCTAAGTATTTTACGAAGTACACAAGCTGACGGAGATCTTACAATATCTTCTGGGACAACTACTATTGACCTTGGAAGTGAAGCAGTAGTAATAAAAAACTACAAATCAATAAATATTACAGGAACAGGACAAGTAGCTTTCTCAAACCCTAACCAAAATGGAACTACGATTATCTTTCTTTGTGATTCATTTACAAACACTTCATCAGCATCACCAGGAATAGGCGCAAGTGGTTTAGGAGGTGCAGGAGGTGCAGGGACAGTATTTACAGCAAGCGGTGGTGGAGGAACTGTAAATGTTTCAGGTCAAAATAACGGAAGTGTTGCTTATGGATTAGCAAACTACCAAGCAAATTTTGGGACTTTCGGTGCGGGTGTAAGTCCTGTAGGAACAGGAGGTACAATTCCATCCTTACGTTTGTTTTCTTTAGTTACTAACCCTTACTTTAGTTCTTTTTTTAGATTTGCACTACCAGGAGCAGGAGGAGGTTCTGGAGGAGGTCGTTATCTAAACTCATCAGACGGTTCTTCAAACACTACAGGTGCAGGAGGTCGAGGAGGTGGATCATTGAACATAATTTGTAATGGTAATTGGAACTTTACAGGAAGTATATCTGTGGCAGGTCAAAATGGTTTAAACGGACAAGGAAGCCTTACTGGTGATGTTCTTTGTGGAGGTGGAGGTGGAGGTGGAGGTGGAATGTTTTACGCATTTTATAGAACACTTGTAGCAAACTCAGGTTCAGTTATTGTTTCAGGAGGAACAGGAGGGAATGCTGTAGGAGACAACGCTGCAGGATCAGTAGCTGGTGGTGGTGGAGGAGGAGGAGCTACAGCAGGAAGTAATGGAGTTTCCTCTACTAACGGTGTAAAAACAGGAGGAGATGGTGGTTCAGGAATAAGTTACATAACTCAACTATTTTAATATATGGCTATATTTAAGAAAAAAGAAGGAGGAACAAAAGTAGGAAATACACTACGAGCAATCGGTAGTATTTTCAAGGCACCTGCTAATTATTCTGCTCCTAAAGTACAGATAAATAAACCCTCTGTACCAAAAGTATCAGCTCCAAGTGTGTCTGGTTTATCAAGTGGTGTTAAAAGTGCAGTATCAAATATTAAATCAGGTGTATCATCTATTTCAGCACCAAAAGCAGTAAGTTCTGTTGGTGGAATGTCTATTGCAAAGCCAGTAACTAAAACTGGTACAGCATCAACAAGAATAAATACAGGTATTACGTCTGGTCCTAACCAGAATATGTCACCAGCTATCAAAGAACCAAATATGTCACCTGCATTTATTGGTCCTAGATACTCTCCATATGGTGGTATGTCTACTGGCGGTAAGGGTGGATCATTAACAATTAAGTCAGGTACAACAAAACCTAAAACAGGGACTCCAACATATACTAGAACTACTGGGACATCACCAAATAATCCAATTACAGCAGATGTAATGTCTAAAACTGCAGCACTAGGAGATATTTATAGCGGTGCAGATTATGGAGATATTGGCAATCTTTATAAAAGTTATATGTCAGGAGGAGATATTGTAGATACTTCCTCAATCCGTTCACGAGCTATCGCAGACGTACAAGATCGTATCAATGCACTTAATCAGGTATATGACCAACAACTATCACGAGTACAACAAGAAGGAGTAGGTCGTACTGGAGAAACTACAGCAGCACTTGCAGCAAGAGGATTAGCAGGATCAATGCGTGGTGGAGCTATTGCAGACCTTACACGAACACAAAATAGACAACTTGAAGCACAAGTAGATGCAGAACGAAATAGTGCAATTCAGGGTATTCTAGCAGATGCTAACAAAGCAGCTATGCAAGAAATTCAATCTAAAACAGAAGCACGACTAGGTGGTGCATCAGCTCTTATTTCATTCTTGAAAGGTTCTGACGAACGAAAACAAAACTATATAAATAGTGTAGCACAAAACCTTATTGCTACTGGTGTAGATTTAGAATCTATGACACCAGAACAAGTACAACAATTAACACAAGCTGCACAAAAAGCAGGTGTATCAATGAATAACATTATTGCTGCATACAATGTAGCTAAATCATCACAAGGTACAGAAGATGGATTCAGTCTATCATCAGGTGAAGCTCGTTATGATTCACGAGGAAATCTTATTGCACAAAATGCAGGGACATCTAGTGGATATGCATCAACTGGTATTATATCACCAGCTGCACAAGCACTGGCTGATCAAATGACTATTGGAAAAGCTCAATGGAGTAATATTCCAGCAGCACTGAAGGGAGAGGTAGCTATCGCACTTAACCAAAGTACAGGAGGTAAACTATCACCAGTATTAAGTAATATTAGTGAATCTAAAAAATTAGTAGATGAGTTACTTGCAAATACAAAAGGATTGAAGGGTGCTACAGGTACACTTAGATTAGGTGCAGCGTTTGGCGGTTCAAATGCGTCTGATTTTAGAGCAAAAATTGACAGAATTAACTCACTTCTATTCCTAAACGCTGTCCCACAGATGAAAGGAATGGGTGCATTAACTGAACGAGAAGGTGCTAAACTTGAATCTTCAGCTTCAACACTTAATAACTACAAGCAAAAAGAATCAACCTATCTTAATGAACTAAAGAGATTATCACAAAAACTAGGTGAGTCTTATCAAGCATTAGGTGGAGACAGTGTTATGCAATCTAGTCAGTCAGTATCAGGAACATCATCAGGTGGAGGAACATTTGCAGAAGCATGGTAATTAATAACAAACTATGGATAATCAATTAGACCCACAAGCACTCGCACTCGCTAAAGCAATTAGGCGAACGGAAACAGGAGGACACAAAGACCCCTACAATGCACGAGGTGCAAGTGGGGAATTTGGTGCTTTCCAGTTTATGCCTGCGACTTATAAAAGTCTTGCACAAAAACACTTAGGTAATCCTAACGCTGCACCTACAGTGGAAAATCAAAACAAAATAGTATATTCTGAAATTAAGAAACTAAAAGATCAAGGATATAACCCAGCTCAGATTGCATCTATTTGGAACTCAGGTAAACCAGACCGCTATAAAACAGGTGGTGTTGGTGTAAATAAATATGGTGTATCATACAATGTTCCACAATATGTTTCTAAAGTATCACAAAACTATAAAGCACTTATTGGAACAGTACAACCAGTACAACAACAAGTACCAGAACAACCAGTAGAACCTACTATTGAACAACAAAAACAAGAACGTATTGCACAAGGACTTCCAGTATCTGTACGAGAAGATAGAGCAGAACCAACATTTGTTGGTGGTATCATTCGTGATATTGTTAAACAACCACTAAAGGCAGCATTATCAGTTGCACGACCGATAGTTGGTTATTCTAAAGGAGTATCAGTTGATACAAACTATTTAGGTAATGTTGGTGATTACGGAACAGAGATACAAAAAGATACACAACAATTAGCACAAAAATATAAACAAGGTGATATATCACTCGGTAGAGCAGCTATTGGTGGTATCGGTGCTGGTGCTAAACAAGCAATGGATTTAGCATCTATTGTACCAGTTGGACAAGTTGGATCTATTGCAAAAGGTGGAATTGCGGCAAAAACAGCAATACCTACACTTAAAACAGCTGTGAAAGAATCACTAATTCGTGGTGGAGCTATTGGTGCAGGATATGATGTATCTGGACAACTTGCATCAGGTGAACAATATAAACCAATGCAAACAGTAGGTGCGGCAGCACTCGGTACAGCAGTAGACTTTGGATTAACTAAAGCACTACCAGAAGGAGTAGAATTTGGTAAAAAGAAGTTTAGTCAATCACCAGAGTATGTTGATGCACGAATGAATGATATTGTTGAAAAGAAAATGAAAGATATTTTCGACATTGAAAATTCATATGCAAAAACACGTAAAGCAATGGATTATGCAAAAGATGCAAATGCAAATGCTCGAAGACGTGTAGCGGAAACTGATGTATTAGTTGGATCAGTAGATGATACAGGTACTATCAGAACAAAACAACCAGGTGGTGCTGTTGATAAATACACACAACAAACTATTCAAGGAAAAGAAAGCGTTGTAAGAGATTTATTAGAAAGAGAGGGTGCTTCAATTACTCCACAAGATTTACAAAAGAAACTTATTTCAGCTATTGATAATGATCGAATGTTACAAGGTAAAGCTAGAACAAAAGCATTAAATGATGTGATAGATGAAGTTGCAGCATATCCACTTAATGAAAATGGTACTATTCCACTATCATCAGTTCACGATGCAAAAATAGCAACTACTAAAATTATTAAAGATTTTGCTACACCTGTTGAATATAAAACATATCAAAAATCACTAGCACGTGGACTTAAAGAAGCTATTGAAGAAAATAGTTCTGAAGAAATACGTAAAATAAATAATGAACTTGCAGAGTACTATAAAGATATTAGATTACTTGAAAGTCTTGATGGTAAGAAAGTAAAAGGTGGTAAATTAGGAAAATACTTTTCTCAAATATCAGGAAACATTATAGGTGGAGTTGCTGGTAGTGCAGTAGGTGGTCCTGTTGGATCAGCTGTAGGAACAATAGTTGGTGGAGAAGTTGGTGGGCGTATTCGTGGTAACACTTTTACTAAAACATTTGGTAAATTAACAGGAGGAAAAGCTAGAGGATCTAATATACTTACTAAAGCAACAGTTAAATCTAAATCACCAAAATTACCACTCGGACTACCAAGTGGTCGTGGTCCATCTGAAAACTTTTCACCACCTAGACTTCCAGCTCCAAAACAAAACATTTTTGAACCAAGAGCAAAAGTTATAGGTTATTCAAATAGTGAAGGTAATCTAAACCAAAGATATAATAGTACTGCTACTGCTAGTAAGACTGGCATATCTAAAGTATCACGTGAAACACCTAAAAAGTCAATAACAAAACAAGTTGTAAAAACTGAACCTAAAATAGTTAAATCAAAAACACTTCCTACAAAAAATGGAGAAGCCATTACACAAGTTGGTGATAAAAAATTTACTGTTAAAAGTCCAGAACGAATTTATAATAAAGGAACCAGAATTGTTGGAGAATATAATGGAAAAGAATATATTACAAATAGTTTTATATTAGAGTTTTCTAACGATGCGAATCTAGTACACGATTTTCCAAGAACACCAAAGGGACCAGATAGCAATGACATACAAACACTGATCAATAAATCAAAAGATGGTGCTAAAGATATAGGAAAACCAGTATCAATGGGTGATTCAGGTGGTGGAGATAAGGTATTTATATTCAAAGATGGAACTGCTGTAAATCCAGATTATTATAACTATGTTGCTAAAAAATATCCCAACCTAAAATTGGAACATAATGGTACAATAGGAGCAATTATTGTATCAAGTGATGATAAAATGGTTGGTTTACTTATGCCATACAATAAAATAGTTGAAAATAAAAATATTGTTCCAATTGAAAATGTAGTTAAACCAACTAAACGCATCATTTCAGAAGAATCATACCGAAAAGCACTTAAAAATCTTGGTGATACAAGTACACTAAACAGTACACCTATACACTTAAGTAAAGACGCACTCATTGTAGCTGGCTATCACATTGAAAACGGTGTACGATCTGCTGCAGAACTTGGTATTGAATTAGCAAAGAAAGGATACAAGTTCACTAAAGAACAGTTAGAGGAATTGTTTAATAAAGCAAATAAAAACGTAGAGATAGAACCACTCATACAAGAAGCTAAAAAATATAAGAGTGCAGAGGAGTTTGTGAAGGCACAGGGTACACTTGTCTATCATGGGACAAATAAGAACTTTGATGTATTTGATGTATCAAAGAAAGGCTCAACACAAGGTTTTGATGAGCCTGGTATTTTCTTTACATCAGATAAGAATGTAGCTAAAACATACAATGCCGATTATGTACCAAAGCCAAAGTATAAGCTTACGCCTATAGAAGCTGTAAAAAATGACAACCTACAAATTAAAGAGGTGGTTGTGAGAGAGTCAGATTTCAAAGACTTAATCCAGCAATTAGACGAGGCGTATGTGTACGATGAGATAAAAACAAAACCTGATTTTGACGGGGTAAGACCATCTACATTCTTTGATATGAACAGAGAAGCCATCAAAGAGCTACTGAAAGCAAGACCAGAATTAAAAGGTCTTAAAGTAACAGCCGAGGGTCAAACAGTATACATGGTTACAGACGCAAACTTAATCAAAACCAAATCCCAACTCACAGACATATGGAATAAAGCAAATAAATAACCACTACCTAAAACAAATCAAAAATCTTTAATACAATTAAATCAAATTAAAGAAAATGACAGAAACTTAATAGTATTACATAATATATCTGAAAATAAATTAAAATATTCTAATAAACTTGGAGGACTTCCAGTTCCATCAATAGCAATTTCACGAAAAGAATTTCCACTTGAGAATTTTGGAGACATAACACTTATTGCAGATAAATCATTGATTGATCCTTCTATTGCAAGTAATAAAGTATTTAATGCAGACGTATATTCAAAGCGTTCTCCAAAGATTGATGTTGATATAAAAAACAGTAAGCCAATTAACGAATTAGTTGAAAATGTGAAAATGTACTTTAAAGATTCACCATATATTGATTTTGAAAGATATTCAAATACAGCTGATAGTATTATTGGTGAGTTACAGGATAATGGATTGTTTGGAATTAGAAATAAAGAAATAGTTAAGCGAGCATTTGCTGCTAAAAATGGAATATCTAAAACCGCTGATATTAAAGATATAGACAAACTAATATCATCTAAAACAGATAATTACGATAATTTTCTAGAAGATCTATTAAAAAGTAGTAATGCAAATGAAAGAATATTTAAGGGTTATACTTACTCTGGTCGTAGAAGATATGTACCAGCAGATTTAGAGAACTTTGTGAAAGAGATGAAGGGTACTGTTAAAGATTCTGAGGGATATAATTATGGTGTTCCTTCATTAAGAGCTACGCAAGCAAAACAATTTAAGTCTATTACATCTATAAAAGATAGTAGAAATAAGTTAATTCCAAAAATGGAAATGGATAAATTAGGAGATGTTAAAGTAAAAGAATTTGATGATCTTATTGAGAAACATAACATATCAAACATATCAAGTTTCCTTGATAACTTAAAAGATTTTATGAAAGGGAAAATAACTAATTCTGATTTTAAAAAGTATTCAAATGTAGATGATATTACAATTAAGGAGTTTTCTGAATTTTCAAAAACATTAAAAGATATGCCTACTGAATACTTTGAAGCAAAACCACAACGTGCTGTAGGTCTAGAAGAATTCAAAATAGCGGTTGTACCTTCTGACATATCAAAAGATGCAGAAGCTATATTAAAAAGTAAAGGTATTGAAGTTGCTAAATACAACAAAGACATACCAAATTCAAGAAAAGATTTAATTAAGAAGTTATCAGAAAAATCTGGATTAGCATTTGCATTTTTACCACTTGGATTAATTGGATTACCTAAAAGAAAAGAAGAAAAGAAAGGTTTACCCACAAGAAAATAGACAATCCTTAACATACAGGATATAATGCCTGTATGTAATAGGGGGGTTTAATCAAAAATAAACTATGGAAGAACTAGAAACACTTATCGTTCAAACTAACGATACAAATGATAAATTAGATGAACTCATTAATGTTAATGAGAGTTCTTTGGTACAGCAAAAAGAGATCGCTGAATCAATTTCAGAATTAAACCCAACAATGGAAGCGATACTTGTTAAACTCGCAGAAGAAAAAGAACAAGAAAAAGTAACGGTAAGTAAAATGGATAATCTACCAAAAGAATTAAACTCGGTAGTAGGAGGTTTCTCAACAGTATTCATTAAAGGTGAAAAAGGAGAAAAGGGAGATGCTGGAGATGCTGGACCACGAGGTCCAAAGGGCGACAATGGTGATAAAGGTGATCGTGGAGAAGATGGATACACACCAGTAAAAGGAGTAGATTATTTTGATGGTAAAGATGGTCCACAAGGAATAATGGGAATGACTGGTCCACAGGGTCCAAAAGGTGATGATGGAATTGATGGACGAGATGGTAGAGACGGAGTAGATGGAAACAAGATAACAGCAGAGGAAATAGTAGAGAAGATAAATAAATTACCTAAATCTATTGATTGGAAAACAATTAAAAACGCACCAGAGATTAAAAGTAATGGTGGAAATGGTATCGGTTATTTACGAGAAATTTCAGATGTAGAATTAACAAATCTTGCAAATAATGACACAATTAAATGGGATTCTACAAAAAATAAATGGGTAAATGGAATAGGTGGAGGCGGAGGAGGTGGTACTTGGGGTTCTATCACAGGTACATTATCAAATCAAACAGACCTACAATCAGCATTGGATGCTAAAGAGAATGTTGCAAATAAAACAACAACTATTACAGGAAACGAATCTTCTAATACTAAGTACCCAACAGTAAAAGCATTGTATGATTGGTCTACTGGGTTATTTGCACCACAAACACGAACATTGACTATTAACGGTGTATCACAAGATTTATCTACTAACCGTTCTTGGACTGTTGCTGTTCCTACTCTTACAAGTGAACTTACTAACGATAGTGGGTTTATTACATCATCTGCATTGGCATCTTATTTACCATTAACAGGTGCAACATATACAACTACTACTGGAAATGGATTAGCACTTACAACTTCAACTCTTACATCAGGAAAACTAGTATCATTATCATCAACTGGTACTGGTGCAGGTTCAAATACACAAACTGTATTAAATATTGCAACATCAGGTGCAAACGGAACTTCAACTCAAACAACTTATGGTACTTATGTAACAAACACACACACAGGAACAGCTAGTACAAATGTCGCAGGGTACTTTTCTGCAAGTGGTGGAACAAATAACTACGGACTCATTGTAGCAAATGGTAATGTAGGTATTGGAACAACAACACCATTAAATAAATTGGATGTATATGGAGACTTAACTATTGGAAATGGTGCAGGTGCTGCACTAAAATACAACTCCACGGTAGTAGGTGGTGGGTCAGAATTTGTAATTCAACCAATATATTCTGGTACATCTATAGTCAGTCTAAGACCTGCAGCAGGTTCATCTTTAGCCCCAGCACTTCGATTGACTGATTCATCAACTGATGCTGGAGGTTCTCATGCGTTCTCATTTGGCACAGGTAGCGCTTCATTGCCAGCTAACGCTTGGAACTTCTTTTCAACTATAACAGGAAATGCAAATGCTAATTCATGGCCAATCTATTTCGGTGTGTCTAATCCTTCAAAAGGTCGTGTAGTTGCAATGACTATAGATAATACGACAAACGTAGGTATTGGTACTATATCACCAACAGCAGTACTTCATTTAAAGGCAGGTACAGCAACTGCAAACACTGCACCACTTAAATTTACAACAGGAACAAATACTACAGTAGCTGTAGCAGGTCAAATGGAGTATAATAATACTTTTCATTTAACAAATTCAGATGCTACACGAAGACATATTGTGTTGTCACCAAGTTCAACAAAAACAACAGCATCTGCTCCTTATACAAATGATGGTTATATTACAATAAATATTGGGGGTACGGATATAAAAGTAATGACAACTGCATAACCATATGACATACGAACTTATTAAAACCGATATATCAACAGAACGTACTGTAATGCAGGACGTTGTTGTTGATGATGTAGTTACAGGACAAGAGGAAACTGATAACTACGAAGTAACAATTACTCTTGGGATTCACCCAACAGACGGAGTAGCACCTGACTTTTCAAAAGATATTATTGTAACAAGTAACAACTCTATGACAGGATTTCAAGTAGACGAACAGCGAGAACTTGCGGTAGATAACTATTTACAAGCAATCAATATGGATATATAGTATATTAGTTATCAGATAACAATAAATAATATGACACTAAATACAAAAACAATTATAAAAACACCAGAAGGTGAAAATTATAAAGATGGTGAGAGTGATTTAACTCTTGGTAAAGTAGTTGCATCAACACTTGCAATTACTAAATCAAATGACCCTTGGAAATCATACAAACTTACTAATGATTTTCTAAAAGACACAGTAGATTTAAAATCAGAAGACATTGTTTTCATAAAAGATATATTTAAGGAATCAACATATTTACCATATGTAATTGGACAAGTATTTGAAATCCTTGAGGGTAATGCAGAGAATACAAAATAATGGTATAATACTGTTATTATACTACAGGGAAACTCAACAGGGTTTT